>Ga0180120_10001861_pt1 | contig 10724 bp, 13 predicted proteins | sample CPBDNA_3_FD_129677 | JGI IMG/M metagenome (GOLD analysis project Ga0180120, IMG submission 129677) | Freshwater to marine salinity gradient microbial communities from Chesapeake Bay, USA - CPBay_Spr_31_0.2_DNA (version 2) (version 2) | ecosystem: Environmental > Aquatic > Marine > Coastal ... | reverse complement strand
CGTTGCAGAACCAATACCAAGAGATATTCAAAAAGCCTGTAAACTAATGACCTGTCTTGATATATTGTCAACTGATTTCCAAATGTCACAAATTGCTTACGGTGGGGAAGGTAACATTGATAAGCAGAAAGTCATGGACAGATGGCAAAAAGAAATTGACCAAATAATATGGAGCAGAAGCGAAATAACTTCTACATGGTGATATGTCAGCAATAATTACTTCAACTGTTAGTACAACAGAAAATCAATATGAAAGATTTCGTATGCAGAAAGATATAGGTACAGAATTAATTGTTAATATTAAAAAAGTATTAAAAGATAAAGACATTAACTTTACAGAAGACCTTGCAAATTCATTTGAATTTGTAATGAAAATATCTCCTAATGAGCCTAATGTTGGAACTTCTTTTGTTGCAACTAATAATTTATATGCAAATATAGTTGATAAGGGAATGAGAGCAGGACAATGGGTTAATTATGATGCACTATATGATTGGGTAAGTACAAAATTATGGGCTAGAACAGGTTTAGATGAAAAAGACTTTGCAGATGTAACATGGAAAATATTAAAAAAAATAAAAAATAAAGGTATAGATCCTACTCATTTTGCTAAAAAAGCAATTAAAATGGTCATTGGAAAACATGGAGTTGCTAGTCCACGCAGAACTTATAAGAAAAAAACAAAAGTATCAGGTGCTATTGAAGATAAAAGAAGTAAATATTCTAAAGCATATTCAAATGCTAAAACAAAAGTAAATCAATCAGCTAAAAAAGTCAATAAGATATTGAAAAAAGTAAGGAAAAATGTAACCAAAACAAGCAAGTTAAGAAAAATAAACAAAGGTTTAAGACAAATTAATAAATACGGGGTAAGAACATTAAATACATTGGAGAAGTATAAATGACCGATGGAATGGCAGGACTACCATTTGCAAATGATATTATAGATTATCTTAAAAGTAACTGGACAAGTTCAGGTGGGAAAGCACCAATATTTACTACAAAATGGAAAAAGAAAGCAGTAGGAGTAGGTGCAAGGGTATATGATGAAGTCATTGTTGAACTTGATACAGAAGATCCTAAAATATACAGTATGATCACAAACATAGGTTCAGATGGAAAATTTAATTACGATTGGTTGCATGATGTATCAATTACCTTAGATATTTATTCAAGTGTGAGTGAGGCTAGGGTACTACAGTTAGTTGATGAAATTATTAAAATACTAAAAAATAACGTTGTGACTACAATAAATAACCGTGAATATATACAGATTTTGCCGGGAAACGTTGTGTCATTAAATGAAGATTTCAGGAATATATACAGGTATAATATAGATGTAGATGCCATGCGATTCAATCCGTAAGGAATATTTAAATATGTTGGTTAATCATGTCTTTATATGGTAACAGCATCTAGTGCCTCTAGTTCCTATGTAGAATATGGTTATGAAAATGCCACATTTGGTAGTGGATTTGTAGGTAACGGGATACAATTTGGTAAAGAAGTTAAAGTTACAGGTTTAGAATTTAAAAACAATCAAATGCCACTAGGTCAATTATATTCACCAGAAATAGAATCTTTTGCTTATGGAAGAAATGAGGGTAAATGTTCAGTTGATTATGTAGTAAGTAATCCGTGGTTCTTACAATCAGTTTTAGGTACAGCAGTATCCGTAGCTGCCGCTAACCCAACTGTATCTGGGTTATATCAACACACATGGAATAGTAGTCCAACTACAGATGCAACCATGAGAGATATACACACTATGGCATTAAGACTTGGATTTAAAACAGATACAGAATTTAAAAGAACCGCAGTAGGTGTTGTTTGTCCTTCATTATCTTTAAAAATGGCATTAAATGAAACAGTTAAAGTAACCCAAGAATTAATTTGGGGTGAAGAAGCAAAAGCTGGGTTTTCAAATCCTTCAGGAGTTTCAATGGCAGGTGGTATTCCATATACATTTGTTCATGCTTCTATTACAGATCCACTTACAGGAAATACACTTGGATCAGTTCAATCATTTGATTTGAATATTAACTCAAATGCAGAATTAATTTATGAAATGGGAAATAAATTAAGTGCAGATGCTTATAGAAAAATTTTAGAACTTACTGGAAAAATATCAGTAGTTTTATATGATTCTGACCTGTTAGAATCAGTTTATGGTAGAGCAGAAACATCACATGACTTGGTAGTTACACTTTCAAACGGATTAACTGGAACTTCTACAAGAAATATTGTTATGACTTTTACAGGTTGTAGTTTCTCATCACATGATAGTGCAGGAGTTGAACCCGGAGAATTGCTTTTGGAAAATCTTGATTTCCAATGTAAACACGTTTCCATTGTAGCAAAGAACACTATAAACGGTATTCCAACTTAAATAAGTTTCAGGAAAGCCTTATATAGATATAATATTATAACAGATATATGTCAGAGGATTTATCCACAGTTGATTTTGACTGTAAAGTTTTAGGTAAAGATGCAACTATAAAAATTAAGACAGATTTGACTTGGGGAGAAACTCAAGATCTTTTGACAAAATCAGTAACAATATCAGAAGCAGGTACAAAAGATTTTCAATTCAATACATTTTGTGACGTTCTATTAACAAAAACCATAGTATCAGGTTTGCCATTTCCACCAACTAACATGGTAAAAATGAAGAACTTACCAATGAGTGAAGTAAGTATAATCTTAGGAGAGATTATGAGAATTATCCCTTTAGAGAGTTATTTCAACAATCTAGGAATGGGGCAGGAAATGATTCCCAAAGCCTAAGTTCTAAAGTTTACGGTTATTGTGCGTTGATATTTGGGTGGGATAAGTTTCAGGTAGATAAATTACCAGCTGCCTATGTTATGGATACAATATTTATAAGTATGCAAATGATGAAAGATGTTATGAACGGGGTTAGAATGAGATGAGTAGCAATACATATACATTAAAAATAGACATAGATGACAGTAAAATTAGAGAATTAGAAAAACGTCTAATGGCAGTTATGGGTGGTAAAACTGCTGGTTTATCAGGAGTAGCAGGTGCAGCTGAAGGAAAAGGAGATAAAAGTGCATTAATGAATAATATTAAAAAACTTGGTATTATTGCTATTGGGGTAGGAAGTCTTGTTGCATTAGTTCAAAAATTAACTGGAATGATAGTAGACTCATCTCCAATGTTAAAAGGTATGTTAAAATTATTAAACTATTCAGTAATGTTGATATTAAGACCTATTGGTGACTTAATTGGATTTACTATAAGACCACTTGTGATATACTTTATGAGAAGTGTGGCTTTGCCATTTTATAAACAACTGCGACCTATAATGCAACAGTTAGGAACATGGCTTGGTATGTCATGGTTAAGTAGAAACCAAAAAATAGATGAAGAATTTGGAGATAATAAAAGCGGTTGGGAAGCAGGATTTACACATGAAGAAGGATTAAAAAATCTAGAAAGAGAAATGTTATACTTTGCATCATTTCTTGATATATTTACTGGAGATGAAAGTCAAACTAAATCAACTGAAGATGCTATAGCAACTTTAAAAGCTGTATTTACTGCCATAAATGGAATTACAATTCCAACTATTGATCTTTCAGGTATTCAAACTAAAATAAATACTACATTAACAAATATTACAACATTATTTACTTTAGATGGTATTCAAACTAAAATAAATACTACATTAACAAATATTACAACATTATTTAATTTAACAGGTATTCAAACTAAAATAGATACAACTATAGCTGGAATTACAAATTTTGATTTTGAAAGTGTATTTACTTCATTAGCAACTAAAATTGAAACAATATTTAATGACTTAATTAATGGTATATATGATCTTATACCATTTTTAGATAGACCAGATAATAACCCATCACCTACACAACAAACAATTCCACCGTTTGCAGGTTCATTAGATTATATATTTGGTAATAATAATGATCAGAATATGAACAAACCTGAAGAAGATCCACTTACAGCAGGGTGGAATTGGGCGGTAACAGGACTTAGTGAAAGTATAAAAGGATGGGGTGTCTAAATGGGTAAAATAATTTTTAAAAAGTATTATGAAGAAAGTCCAAATACAGATAAAATTGAATGGATATATACATTACCTAATTTCAAAAGTATAACCTATGATATGAACACCCCCGTATCACCAATGCCAATGCCTGAAGAAGATGCAGAAGACAACATACTTATAAAAATTGAGGGTAACAGTTCACAATTAACAATTAACTGGACAATAAAAGATATGGGTACTGTAACAACTGTAACAAAAAAAGATACAGATGGAACTGAATCCCCCTATGCACCTTCATCTACAATTAGAGATCAAATTTTTTGGTTCAAAGATACCTTTAGAGCTGACGGTGTAAACGATGCTTTTGAATTAGTAATTAGACTTGATGAATCAGATATAAGTAAAGATATAAAATTTCCCGGCACATTTTCAGGATTTAACTTTAACATGATGTCACCTAATTTACTTACATTTAATGCGACAGCAAAGTTCATGGAAGGAACTATAGCAACATTATATGAAGTTGACACCGCCTCTGCACCAAAAAACTTGACATTAACTGCTTCATCAGGAACAATAAATGCTTTTTGGGATACCCCAACTGAATCAGGTGCAAGTGCAATTACTGCATATAAAGTACATTATAGACAAGTTCTTGCTAATCAATCTTGGTCTAATAGTAACACAGTTGGAACTTCCCCTGTTCCTACAGAATTACTTGATATATCAGGTTCAACAAATTTACCAGCAGGTGCTTATGAGGTGTATGTTGAAGCATTTAGTACAGGATTGGGAGTTGGTAGAGCTTCATATAAGAAGTTCATCAATGTACCTGCTTAGGAGATTTTAATAATGCCTTTAGCCAAAGTTATTGTAACTGAAACAGTTTCTAGTCCGCCTGTTCATACTTATTATCCCTTATCTGCAATAATGAAACAACAAGGATCTAAAAAACCAGATAGTTTAGAAGTAGTTTTACCAATGCAAAATAAAATAGATGAAAACCATGAAATATCATATATACAGGATGTAGTTGATACTGAATATTTATCAGCAGTATATCCTATGCAATTATCATGTTTAGATGAGGGTGGATATAATCAAGATCCAACTGATCCCGCAGAGTCTAGATTTGTCAAAGTAGACATTGATAAATTCAAAGGACATTATGCACTTCAGTTTACCACAGCTCGAACAAGTAATTCAGATTTTACTACAGGTCAGGGAGTTGCAGTTTTAACTGCTAACACAAATAAGATAGATATTTCAGGACAATTTGATATTAATATATGGTTTACCCCTGATGCAACACAACTTAGAGATGGTAGTGATGAGCCTATACTTTGGGGATTTCTTGATAGTGGGAGTAGTGGTAGTCATGGTATCCATATAGGAATAGCAGGTACTAATGGTAATAATTCATCATGGAGAGTATTTGTTAGATATAACAAAGGTGGCGGTAGTCAAGTATTAACAGGAAGTAGTGAACTCATAATGAATACATTAACAGATCAATCCACAACAAGAAATATGCCATGTCATATAAGAGTTAAAAGAGGTTCAGATAATTTATTAAAAGCATTTGTCAACGGTGTAGAAGATATATCTCAAAGTATTACTGGAACTTTACAACCAAGTAATACATCAATGACATTTGGTGATGCTTGGCATCAAGATGAAAGTGAATACAAAGGACTAATCCATGAAGTTAAAGTCTATTGCGGTGCTACATTATCAGATGGTGAAGCATATAAAATAAGGGTAACAAAACCAATAGTTCAATATATGAAATTTAATGGTAGAGTTATTAAAATTATTAATAAAATAGCTGCTAAAAGAGTCACCTGTGAAAGTAATTCATATAATATAACAAAAGCAAAATTGGGTAATGGATATGGTAACGCATTACAATCTCATTCTTTAGCATCTGTAGCATTTAAAACAATAGCACAATCCGCAATTAATAATTCAAGTGTTACTAGTGGAACATTTACTGTTAGAAATTTAGATCCCTTTATACAAAGTGGTTCAAACGGGGGTAAAGAAGTTTTTGTCTTAGCGGGTAATATATGGGAAATTGGTTCAGTTGTTGAATTTTTAGATGTATTATTATTATATAGCGACTGTGTGATGTATTTTACTCCTAGAAAAAATGTAATAATAGAAACAGAAGTAGGTCATACTACAGGATATTTGAAGGATCTAAATGCAAGTAATCAATACCTTTTTACATTTGATCAAAATTCAACAGTAACACCTTATGATATAACTACTAATGAATCAAATGATACAAAGATAGTTAATCAAGTTATACTTGTGGGTAAAGGTAACATAACTGATCAAAGAGATTTTACACCTACTGATGGAATAAGGAGAACTTTAAGACGGATAGTAAAACAGATTGACAATGCAAACGATTTAGCTGAACTAGGATATAAGATTCTTTTACAAAGTGGATATTTAAATTCTAATGCAGATGACAGGGGTAGAGCAAAAGATAAATATGTAGTAAAATCATCTTCGCCAATTCATCATATTAGGTTTAATCATAAAGTTAAAGTTAAACGTAAAAATGGTAATAATTCCAATATATCAGGTTTAACTAATAATGATTTAAATATTGATTCTATTGTCCAACAGGTTAAGTGGAATTATCCAAGCGGTGTTACAACCATAAATGTAGGGGAATATGATATTGATTTCTATGATGACATTATAAAGGTAGGAAAATCAACAGATAATCTTACAGATACTACTCTTTAATTTTTGTTAGTTGGTTTCTAAATTCTGCCCACTCAATCATATTGGGAACTCTAAGGTTTTCCTCTATTTGTTCCAGTAACTTATTTGTTTTAATCAAATTTTCATTTATAGTGTCTAGTTTATCTTCTACAATCTTAAACATATAAATAGAACATTCGCTTCTAATAAATAAATGTTTAGCAATATAAAGCATAAGATTGATAGACCATTTGTAGAAACAGCACACACAGAAGAAGGTCATTTTTATAAAACAGAATCAGGTAAAACTTATCCAAGCATAACAACAGTATTAAAAGTATTAGACACTAAAGAATGGTATCCGTTTTGGGTGGCTAAAGTTGCAAGAGATGAGGAAATAACAGAGGCACAAGCAGAAATCAGGTGCAAGGAAATTGGGGGAAACAGTATGGAAATGGGAAACATAGTTCACAAACTTGCAGAAGAATATCTAAGTAATGAAACTGTAAATAAGCCAAGTTCTAAGATAGAAGAAATAGATCCAATGGATTTGTTTGTACCACTATCAGAACACTTGACAGAACACGTTGATAACGTTCATGGTTTAGAAGTTCCAATATATAGTGATGATCTACAACTTGCAGGAACAGCAGATTGTGTAGGAGAATATGATGGAGTATTAAGCATAGTTGATTTTAAGAACAGTAGAAAGCCAAAGACAAAATCACAATGCAAAAGCAAAGATTATTTTATACAACTATGTGCATACGGTAAGATGTGGGAGTTCTGCACAGGTCAAAAGATAGAACAAGGAGTTATATTGGTTATATCATGGGATGGAAAAGTCAAGCCATTTAAAGTAAACCTATCTGAATATGAAGCAGATCTTTACAAAAAACTTGTGCTAGTAGAGCAGAAACAAGCCTTAAATAGTATTTAAAAAAGTATATATATGGTCAAACTAATCGAGAAAAAAGATGAAATAACGGGGGAAAAAGAGTTAGTTATTGATAAAAGGACACTACCAAAAAAAGTACCTGCCAATGTTAAGAGCCTAAACTATGCTAGAAACCTGCCACCAGAGTGCAACGGGTGTCAGTTTAGACCACAAGAGTTAGGTGGCAACGGTATATGTCCAAAATTTGAAGCAGATTCATTGTGTGTAATTAGAAAAGATATTGCTAAACTGATTGACAGTACAGGGGGTAGAACTCTTGACTTGATGGAAGCAGAGTTTCATAACAACTTTGAAAAACTAGCGTTCTTTGAAAGCATGGAAGATCAAAATAGTGAACTTAATCCTGAAGTTACCAAGCGTATAAACTCACTTACAAATTTGGGGAAGGTAATTAATGAGATTAAAACAAAAAGAGAAACTGTAGAAATCACACAAACAGAATCATTAAGTGACAACCAAAAGCATGAGATAGCAAAGACAGTCAAACTAAGTAGGGAACTACTAGATGAGTCTTAGACAGTTACCGCCTGTAGAGTATGTAAAAGATCCCGTAGAGTATGCAAAGATCCTAGTTAATTCATTTAAACATTGTTCCTACTTTGTGGATAAATTTTTAGGATTTGATGTGTTTGATTATAACAAGGCTTTCCTTGATTGCTATGATAGGTTCGTTGTATATAGAACAGGAAGACAGGTCGGCAAGTCTACAAATGCCGCTTTAAAGGCAATACACTTTGCGTTCTTTGCACCATTGTTTGCAAGTAACATAGACACGGGGGTGGCAAACGTTGTAATTGCTTCACTATCTAAAGATCAAGCACACTTGATTTTATCCAAGATTAGTGAGTTTATACACATGAGTCCTACACTTAGTAAAAAAGTAACAAGGGAAATAAAGACAGAAATTACTATTGAATGGTATGACGGAACGGGAAAAACTAATTTTATTGTAAGACCAATAGGAGATACAGGGGATTCACTTAGAGGATTTACCGTACACTATGCAATACTGGATGAGGCAGCTTATATTCCTCAAGTTGTCTTTGATGCCTTTTTGCCAAGTACGGTTACAACCAAACCACACATATTATTAACAAGTACACCAAAGGGAAAGTCAGGTCAGTTTTTCAAATCATGTATGGACTCTCACACATTATATGAGCATGGTAAACCCAAACCAATAGAAGGACATCACGACAAACAAAAGTATCCGTGGACTCAATTCCATGTAACTACCTTTGACAACCCACTTGCGGCTAGTGATCCACAAGTTCTTAAACTTATCAGGGGAACTACCAAAGCCGCTGAACGACAGGAAATATATGGGGAATTTCTTGACGGTGGTAACAGTCTTATACCTTACAACCTATTGCAAGAATCACTTACTCCTATTGAAAGACCAAAGTTTGAGTATTATGATGCAGGTGTGGATACGAGTGGTAAAGGTGCAGATGAAACTGTAATCACTATTGCGGGAGTAAGAGAGGGTGTTATATACCCTGTAGAAATATATACTGAACTGACCACGGAGCAACCAAAACTTGCCAAAAAGATTTCAGAATATAATCGTATATATGGACTAAGAAGAATATATATTGATGAAACAGGTATGGGCGACACATTGATGGACTTGTGCAGAGAGGTAGATCCTGATATGAACCTGTATGGAATCAATTTTAAATCTGATAAAACCAACTTATATATCAATTTGGAACGATTGTTTGAAGAAATAAACCCAAAAGGTTCGGGAAGACTAATTAATCTTTCATTATTAGATGACTATAGTAGAGATAAACTAGTAGAACAGTTGTCATATATGTATTGGGATCATGGTAAATTCAAGGATCAACAGCCAAAAGTCCGTAGTGAACACGCTGACGACTATAGTGACAGTATTGCATTAGTAGTATTTGGACAACAAAAGGTTGATTTTATTCGAGATATTCCTGATCTTTGGAGTCCTGAAAGCACAGGCGAGTATATAGGGTGGTAGAATCTAAAACTTTAAATACCTACTATATATAATTTAAATATGCCATCTAATCCTGATAAAGCTGATACCGATAAAGATGCTGAGGAATGGATTACTGTAGGTGGCAAGAAAATGCGTGTAGATGCAGGGGAAGATAAAGAAGATTTAACTAGAACTCCTATGCCTAGTGCAAGAGGAGAAAAACAGGCTAATACAAAAGAAGCACAAAAAGTATATAAAAAGAGATTTGAATTAATAAAGTCAATATTTAAACCAAGAGATGAGGTAGTTTTTGCAGAATATAACAAGTCAGGAATTATAGCAGGATTGAATGGGGATAAACTGAATATAATGTCAGAGGGCAGAATGTATCCAGTTCACAAAAATAATGTCTTTAAAAAATCAGAACTTTTAGGCGATAGACATTGGGATACAATGACCAATGTAGACAGAGTACAAATTTTAAAATCTTTTAACTTACCAACATTTTACAACAAACAAAATTGGGGAAACCTTTCTATGGAAATACGAGAAGCATTATTAAAAAATGCAAGTCCAGCTGGAACAACCACAAGTGATGCTGGTATTCATAATCCAATATATAATCCTGTCAATGAAGAAAAATCAGTTTCTAACACAATAGATGATGAGATTAAAAGACAAGAAAACTCTCCTAACCATGAAGAATATGAAGATGGTAAATCTAAGAAAAAAGAATCTGTAGATTAGAATGAAAAAGCGTGACAAAGTTTTACGTTGTAAATGTCCATGTAATAGAGAACTGCCATCACGATACAAAGGAAGACAAAAAATATTTTATGATTCCCCCGTATGCAGAAAAATTTGGCACAGTTTTACAGAGGAAGAACAACAAGCACGTTTAAAAGAAATGGAAGAAGCAACTTCATAAAAAAAAGGAGTTATCCTTTAGTTGCGTATGTACTTTTTGGTTCACAATTAATTGCATGATTGGTTTCGTATTCTCTTAATATTCTTTCAAGAACTACTTGATCACTTTCATATCCTTTTCGTTT
>Ga0180120_10001858_pt1 | contig 10731 bp, 11 predicted proteins | sample CPBDNA_3_FD_129677 | JGI IMG/M metagenome (GOLD analysis project Ga0180120, IMG submission 129677) | Freshwater to marine salinity gradient microbial communities from Chesapeake Bay, USA - CPBay_Spr_31_0.2_DNA (version 2) (version 2) | ecosystem: Environmental > Aquatic > Marine > Coastal ... | reverse complement strand
GCAAAGTACAAGTATCCTGTGTCAGGATCCATGCAAGCCATTAAGTCTGCAATTTGTTCTTCGCTAAAAGTTTCTTGTCTATTGGCTTTCTTAATTAAGACGCCGTCTAATGATGCTGCCATAATACTATTTAACCTATTATATCGTTGTAATAGCCCGTATCGAACCTTAGATCAAACAACTTACGCTTGTCTTGCTGTATTAATACAGGCACTGGTGATGCATTAGGACCGTTAGTAGGCTCACTCCATAGCCATTCATATTCACCGTTATCAATTTTTTTATGTAGTTTTTTTAATCGTCTACGATTATAGTTAGGGCAAATATAAACAATGGCTTGGTTGTTGCCTAGCGGCTCAATCTCTCCAGGCCATTGTATAATTTTTATTTCGCCTTTTTTATGAGCTGCGCCACTCCACGGACATACTGGTTTAATGTGTTGGAAATATTCTTCCCAATTAACCTCTTGACTTCTTACCACGACTCTTTTTACCTCTAGAGCCCTCAGTTGTTTTAATGTCTTCGTTGCCGCGTGACGCTTTTAACTTCATTTTCTTGCCACGGCCTCTGCCCTCAACTGTAGCTTTTTCTTGTAATGCAGCCCAAAGAGTCTCTTTGATCGATTCAAGTGCCATTGCATTATCACCACCGGCTACAGCAGGATATGGTTTCTTTGATTTATGCAAATCATCGCCATCTGGAAGAACAGCACTTACATCACTGTATTCTTCTTCTGGTGAATTGTCCCATTCTGAAACAACTGCATCATACTCTGAAGTATCTTCAGTTGCACACGAGTCGCATCCGCAATCTTCGCCGCATGGTGCATCGTCTGGCTCACTCATCAATGTCATCATTGATTTCATATTATCATGACTGTCATGATCATGTGGAGTAGGTAATGCTTTTGGCATTGGCATCGGAATGTCTGATACAGGACCTGCTTGCGGCATTCCTGCGTTTTGTAAAAGTTTAACTAAATCGGCAACTTCGGATGCATCATTACCGTTCATTGAGATGTTCATCGATGCTTCATTTATTTTGTTTTTATTCATGTTATTATCCTTACTTGCAAATTGATTTGTCGGCGCTGCGCCTGTTGTATTAACTGCTGAATTTGCTCTAGGTTGTGCCCCAGTGCTTCCTGTTTCTGCCGGATCACCACTTGCATCACTGCTAGGCGCAGCAGCTTGTGGACTATCTGCCGGAGTAACTTTATTATTTTCAAAGTTATCGTCTAATGCTTTTTTAATTGCTGCCATTGTGCTCGGGCCTGCTTGTCCGTCTACTGATAAGCCGTTTGCTTTTTGAAACTCTTGTACAGCCTTAAATGTGCCAGGGCCGTATTTGCCATCTAGCCCGTTTGGATCAAATCCTAAGCGTGATAATGCAGTTTGCATATTTCTAATTGTAGGCATTGCTTGTTTGCCGCCATCATTATATGCTTTCATTAAGTTTGGTGTTGTAGTATCTAATTTACGGCCTAGCAATGAACCGTTGCTAGGTGCTGCCGGTTGTGCTGGTTCTTGTGCTGCTGGTGCAGGTCGTTGACCTAACCCACCGTCATCGGTTGCATTACCTGGTGTTTGTCCTGCATCTGTTCCTGTTTGTGCTGTATCTGTTGCATCAAGTTCGTCTTGTGGGCCAGGTGCATCTGTTGCTGCTGGTTCTGCTGCCGGCACTGGTTGTTCTAATGCAGCAATATCTTCTGGAGTTAACGGTTCGCCTATTATTCCTCCATCTAACCCACGTTTTTCTAATTCTGCTTGAATTTCAGCTGTAATTTTCGGAGTATCATCTGCTGGTGCATTTGTTGTTGCTGTTCCTGCACCTGTACCTGTTGCTGCATTGTCCTGATCCATCTTGTTTGTGATCGCTGCGTCGCCGCGATCTCTTGCCGCAACTTTTGGATTTTCTGTACCTGCGGCAGGTTCATCTGCATCTGTTTCTGGCTCTGCTGCTGGAAATGTCTGTTCATCGTCAACTTTGGGAGTTTCCGGTTGCTGTACATCTGTTTGAACTTCTGGTCCTGGCTCATCATCTGCACCTGCGCCACCATCTTTATTTGCATAGAAATCTTGTGCTGCTTTTCGTTGAGCGTCTGTTGCATCAGGATTTTGAAGAATACTATTAGCTTGTGCTTGTGTTGTCACTGTAGTATCAATTTCATCAACTACATCATCTAACTTGTCTACTACAGTTGAATCAAGGTCGCCAATAGCATCTTTAACTTCGTCGACGTCATCTGGATTGACGATATTTTTAATCCAATCAAGAAAACCTTCATCAAGCTTTTCACTTTTATTTATTTCTACCTCAGTGTACAAATTAGTTAAATCAATAAATTTCTTAATGTCGTCGTTGTTCATTTTGTTTCACCTGATGTAACACTTTCTATAGGGTCTATAGTACGTTCTTTGCGTGCTACTTCCAATTCTTTTAGTAAGTTCATTACATGCCCATCACCTACTAATTCCTGTGCGCTTTCCCCGGCCATATCTTCAGTATTTAATAATGACTCGTATGGCTTACTATCTTCAGCTTCGTCTTGCTGCATTTCAATCGGATCGCCTTCGCCCCGTATAATAAGATGGCCACGATCGACGCTACACGAATTAACCAAATATTCTGTAAGTACTTGACTTGTTGCAGGATATTTTAATTCTACTTCGTAGTGCGTAACTTCCATATTTTGCAAGTTCGGAAAGTCTAATGGCCGTTCAGTTATTGGCGTAGATTTACCTGCACTAAGATTTATTATTTCATACTTAGCTAAGTTTGCTTTCATATGATCTACAAATCCTTCTGGCAGCTCTCCTGCTACACGGACTTTAAATTTGTAAGTCTTTGCAGACTCGGTTAAAAATTCATTAAATGTTTTCATGACATGGGTTCCTATTGTTATTATTTATCCATGTTTTTAAGTTTTCCTAATAAACTATTGCGGTCTGTTACTACATACCCGTCACCGTTTACTATATCACCATCTGGATTTGAATTTGCTTTTTGATCAATTGCTTGTTTTTTAAGTTGTAGTTCGACCATTTTTAGTTTATTATTAATTTTTGCAACTTTAGCATCTAGTCCTGTTTTAAGCATGCCGCCAGCAACTTCAAAAACTCTACTAGCATATCGGCTTTCGACATTCATTCCTAAGTCCATTAAATCATCATATGATGCTAATGCTTTATCAGCAATTTCATTTAGCTCAGTATCTGCTAAATTGCCTAACCCCTTTACTCTAGGTAATGCACTTGCAATCTTATCAAACTCAGCAATGTCACGAAATGTGTCTTGCTGTTCTACTACAGCAATCTTTGCTTTACTTTTCTTTTCTTCTGCCTTTGCTTCATCTACTATTTCTTTAGAGTCAGGCAAATTTAAAAGTTCTTCAAGTTTTTTGGTCATGTATGTGGCATCCTTAATATACACACTTATTTAGCGAGTTATCGGCGGCCGTTATGAAAAATATCGTGTTCGGTTACAATACGGAATTTAATTCCATTTTGTTTACAATATGCGTTAGCAGCTTGCCATTTAGCAGCATTAACTACAGCATGTAATTGGTTATGTCTACTTTTACCAGCTTCTTTCAACGAAGTTTGACTTGACGGTTTTACTTCTATTAATTCAACAAATTGTTTTCCGTCTCTGTCTGCATATGCAATAAAGAAATCCGGAACATAGATAGTGTGCTTACCAGTTAGGGGATTACGATAAGGAATGCGTATTGCTTCACTTGCCCACTGTGTAACATTTGCGTTTTCGTCACAGAACCTCATAAATGCAAATTCCCAACCTGATCGATATGTTGGAACTTTGCCGCCGATATACTTTGCTGGGTTTTTAGGATTAAACTTACCTTGAGCAAACCTAGCCATATTATACCACTATATTTCGTTTTTCCAAAGTGTTTGTAATTGTAGTATTTTTAAAACCAAGTACACTAGTTGATAATCTATTATAGTTTAGTACTTCTGCTACTACTGCACTTAGTTTTATTTCATCAAACCCTTTAAGAGTATCTAATAAAGTAAATACGTTAATTCCATCAATTTTTGCTTGCTGTAATAAAATTGATCCAGTACTAATTGATGCTGATTTTTCAAAGCCTCTTTTATCAAAAAATCCAATAACTGCGTCTACTTCATTTGATGCAAATGATAATTTTTCAGTAAAGTATTTGTCAAAGAAATCAGTTATATTTTTATCGTTAGATTGAGGTTGATCTGGTAAGCTACTATTATTCATTTATAATCCTAATTGCTGTTCTAATGCAGCCATTACACTAGGATTAGACCTAGATGCTTCGTATGCTGCTCTGCCTTGTGTAACAGTTCCGCCGCTATCTGATTGGAAGTTTTTAATAAATTGTTGTTGTCTTGCACTGTCTAATGCCGCTGGATTATTTCTAAGTGCTGTTTTACTTACGCTACTAACTACTGCTGTGGCTGCTGCTACTCCGGCAACTGCTAATAATATATCTTTACTTCCGCCGGATCCATTATTTTTAGGAAAGAAAGTTTGTGCTACACCACTAACATTAATACCAGCTGATTGTCCTATTGCATTTGTAAGAATATTAAACCCTTCTTGTCTTAATCCTTCTTTAGACAAATTTCTAACATTACCAATTAACTGTGCGCCTTGAAGTACTGCTAGGAGTGGATTGTTATAAGCTTCGCCGCTTGCAATAAAATCGTACAAGTTTACTGCGCCTGTAACTGTGCCACCTAACCCTAGGTTGCCGCCGCCTTCTAATGATATAGGACTAGGCATATTATCATAATGATCTTGACCAAATCCTACTGGCTCGCCGTTTGCACCAGCAGTAATTGAATTCTGATTATAAAATACTGCTTCGTATGCTACATCTATACTATTAGTTAATGTACCAGCGCCATCAGAGTTATCAAGTGTGTCATGACTCCAGCTAGTTAATATTGGATTTACTAAAGTATATGTAGTGTATTCGCCTCTCGACAATGTACTTATTTTGATGCTTTTAAAAAACGGAACACCAGGATTATTTACATCCATGCCAAATTTGTATTTGTTATCTAATATACCTTCATAAGTAGTGTGCGGATTTATCTTGTATGCTTTACCTGAATCTTTTTGTTGATTCCCGTCAGCAAAATAATATCTATAGTAGGCTTGTAATAATGCAGTTGTTAACCCTTCATTATCGTCGTGCATATCTATACTAACAGGTTCGTAACTAATCGACGTTTGTATGTTTTTTACTCTATTATACTTTTTCTTTGTTTCTACATTAGCACTAAAGCTAGGCAAATCTGCACGTTTTACTAACATACCTATAGTGTTTAGTGGTGATCCACCATTGAATAGTTTAGGCGAAATAAATTTTGCATCTTCAGATATTTCGAATTGTACATGATAAAGAAATTTTGTTTTTGGCGCAAGGGCCATATTTGCATCAACATACAGTCGTGCAGCATGTTGCCAATCAGCCATATTACCTTTTGGAGTTAATATGCCGTTACCAACTGTATCTAAAAATGATCCAAACTTACTTGCCATACTAATATTTATCCTTTACTATTAAGTGCTAACATAAAGGTAAAGGGAGCCGAAGCTCCCTTTAATAGTTAGACTAAATGTGAATAGTATTAAGCGCCGCCGCCTGTTACAGACGTGCCAACTGTACGACCGATTGCTGTGCCAATACCTGTACCTTGTGGTGATTGGATAGCGTTATCATATCGTATGTTTAGTGTAACACTTACTGGATCAGTTGAGTTAGAGTATGCTAAACTGTTATAGTTTGCTGACTCTAAATAACAACCGTACAGTTCGAATGTCTCAAGTACGTTTGGTACGTTTGCGCCGTTGCCGCCATCTAAGATTTCAATGCGTGTAACGAATTTATAATCTTGTCCTGATGCTGCACTTGACTGCTCATAGAAGTCGAACTGTTTCTGCAACTGTTCGCCTACAAGTTTTTGCACATTGTTGTTTACATCTTCACGTAGGTTAAGTACGATCGGCTCCCAAGTATGCTTACCAGCTAGGTAAACTCTTGAGTTGTATACGTCAATAGTCATTTGTTCAAAACTTACATTTGGACGAGTTACATCAATAACTTGTTTTGTAAGTTCGGTAGTCGGTGTTGATACACCAAAGTTTTCCAGCGACACTCGAAAGCGATACTGTAGCTTTGGCATTAACAGTCCCTGGTTGCTAGCGGAATCACCGCTAGCTAGGGGAACTGTAATTTTACTTAATGTTGAAATAGCCATTTAGTCTGCTCCTGTTTCTATATGTATTTATCGTTTAAAGACCAGCAATTTCGCCGGTATTTTTCAAGCGTAGTGGAATGTAAATAAATTCAACTGCTTTAACAGGTTCAATAGCTATATCTAAGTATAGTTCATTTCTATCAATTCTGCTTGGCGTGTTGTTTGATTCATCACATACAACTAAGTAATCATAAAGACCTCGCTGACCAACTAATTCAAGTAACAAACTTTCTGCTGCTTGTTTAATCTCGTTGCGTGTAATTGTATCGTTTGGCTCAAAGATGTAAGGCTTAGCAAGTGTGTTTAGCTGACTGCGTAAGTAGATAACCAAACGTGCTACGTTAATACGATCTAATGCACTTGCAGCTCTTGCACGAGTCTTTTGTCCAAAGTTAACAAGTCCAGCGCCGCTAATAAACGTAATTGGGTTTATGTTTTGTGCATATAATGTATCGCGTTGACCTTCGTTAAGTGATACACTTACAAATTCGCCTTCGTTATTAATATAACCTGTTGAACTTGCATTTGTAACTCCGCCACGTCTTGTACCTGCTGGTGCAAACCATGGATAGCTAACTTGATCACTTAGTGCAACTGTACGCAACATCATGTGTGAAGCTGGTACTACAACATTGTTGCCAAAGTTGTCACTGCTAAAGCCTGCTGGATAAAATACGCCTAAGTATTCATCACGGCTTACAAGTCCGTCATCGTTATCTTCTACTGCTTGGTTAACGTTAGTTGCCCATTCATTAAGTGAAGTTGCATCTGGTTTTAAACGCATTGGTGAGTCGCCTAGGATAAATGCTGTTAAGCCTCTATCAAAGTTTAAGCTAATCATTTCGCCAATTAGTTCTGGATAACCCGGTGATGCCATTAAGTTAAACAAACGTGATTCGTCATCACGCAGTTCGTCGTTGTTATTAACAACTGCTTGTAACGCTTGAACAACAACTTTACGCTGTGCTTTGCGACCAAAGCTACCTGCTCCGTCTTCTTGGTTGCCTGACTCAGTAACCCAACGATGCGGATAGTAACCGCTCATTGGTACTGCACCTGCATCGCCCATACGCAAGTTATCTTCCGATGTGTCTATATAGTTGCGCTCAAAACGCTTAACATTAAATCCGCTTCTGCGCAAGTTCCATAGCAACATACCTTTTGGATATAGTGCAGGATCTGGTGCGTCTGCATCTAAGAAATTGCTAACACGCAATTCTGCAATAGTAGCATTAGTTATAGAAGCAGATGTTCCGCCTGTTGTGCTCCAACGTGCATCAGCAAACAATATACCTTCTTCAGTAGTTTGGTCGCCGTTATCAAGTGGTGCTCCCCATTTCTGAGCAGTAGTTCCTGAAACATTGTCATTATAGCGATATATTGTTGGATAGTTTTCTAAGTCTGCTGTTGATACCCAAATGTCACCTGTTACTAATCCGCCACCAAGTTGTTGTGTAGTTGGCATAGTTGCTGAAACAATTGGTCCTTGTGCGTCTGCGGCAATGAAAGCGGTTGCATCATTATAACCAACCCAAGTTGTGCCATTGTGATACATCATATCAACTTCGTCAACAATTGAGTTATACCATAATTGGCCGTTAGTAGCAAGTGCTGTTGGTGCAGTTGATGAAGGTGTAGCTGTTAGTACACGCCAGTTAGTTGCAACAAATTGTTTTGGACTTGTTGATCCTGTAGTACCGTCTGCATATGCTAAGTTTACTGTAGTACTTGCATCAGTAGAAACAAATGGTGCAAATCCTATAGTGTTTAACAGTCCTGATGTGTCAACAAATTTAATTTCTCCGCCTGTTGCATGAGTAATTACAACTTTGTTTTGTGCATCAACTGTTGCACTAACATTAGCAACTCCTGCTGATGTAATTGCACTAGCAATTGTAATTGCATCTGCTGTTGAACCAGCAGTTATACTAACTGTTACTGTAACAGGCATGCTCATTACTGCGCTACCTTTGTTACTTGATGACATAGTAAATGTAAATGGTCCACCTGCTCCTGGAGAAGTTCCAGTAATTGCTGCACTCTTAACTTGAGTTGCGCCAACATTTTGTCTACGATAAATTGTAGTTGTACCTAAAGGTTGTACATCATTTGCAACATTTGATTTAACAAATAATGTGCCTACTGCAAGGTTTGCGCCTCCACCTGTACTGTCTAAACCGTACAAAGCTGCTGCATTATTGTCATACATTGCTGTTGACTTTGTGTCATAAAGTAATGTTTCTGAATTCCATTGCTTAACACTAAAGTTTGCGCCGCCGTTTGGCTCAGTTGTTTTAATCCAAACACTTCCTGTTGGGCGTGTTACTGTATCAGTAGATTTAAATTCTGGAACACTAGTATGTGCAGAAACTTGCACCGCTGGCGGATTATATGTTCCAGCTGTAATACCTAATTCAGTTAATTTGCCTGCGTCGCCACCTATAACAATTGGACCGCCTGCTGCACTATCGTCAGCACCAGAACTTGAACCGTTACTGTAAATTTCAAGGAAGCCGTCTACTGCTGCCGCTGTAATTCCTACACTTGCTAAGAACGCAGTAATAGATGCTGCAACATCAGTTACTGTATTAGCACCTACTGATATTGCAGTACCGTTAATTGTAATGTCAGCTGCTGGACTTGTTAATGTAGGATTAGCACTTGTGCTTTTAACTGTTGGCCAACTTGCTGTCCAAGCATCGCTGCCTACTTCTACCCAATTACCGTTAGCATTTTTGTACCAAGTGTGGTTAAGTGTAGTAACTGCAACAACAGCATAATCGCCAATTGCACCTAAACTAGGCGTTGGTGTATAATCTTGACCAGCATAATTAACTACATCTGCTGTAGATGTAATAACAATCGGTGTCTTTGTTGCAAAAGTTTGTCCGCCTACTGTTGAAATTGCTGCGCCGTTCCATTGCTGGATACCAAATTTTGTGCTTGCTGTATCAAACCAATATGTGCCTGCTAATGGATTTGAACTTGGTGCTGTTGCTGTCGGTGCTAATTCACCTAAGTCAATATCTGCACGTACAACCCATGCTCTGTTACTAACACCTAGTAAACTATATGCTGCTTGTAAACCATATTCATTAAGTTCACCTGCATGTATTGGATTATTATTGCTGTCAATTTGGAATAGCGGATCACCAAAAGTGTCTGCTAAATCTCGTTGTGAAGTAAGCAAGTATGGTTTACCTGCATTAGCTTTTAATGTACCTTGTGCTGTTCCTGTTCCTGCTGCATTAGTTTTATTACTTGCAGAGGCAACAAAAACCATTGGTACTGTACCTGGTTCAGCTGGGGTATAGAAACTTTCGTCTATTACGCTGACTTGTACGCCTGGTGATGTCAATGCCATGTTGTTTCTCCTGTTGGATTGTTATTGCTAGTATTTAGCACTCTGCAATAAAAATGCATAGGTTACAGAGGCATAAAAGGGACCGAAAAGGTGAGGTAAATACAATATGAGACCATTATGCAAATGCGGCCAGCGTCCTGCGGCTATAAATTACAAAAAGGACAATAAAACTTATTATCGTAAACTATGTGAACGATGTTTACGGAGTGGAATTAGCAACGGTGTACCTAAGTGGAAGCAACGCGGATATGAAAAGAAAGATTCTTGCGAAAAGTGTAATTTTAAAAGTAAACATAGTGAGCAGTTTAATGTGTTTCATATAGATGGCAATTTAAATAATTGCAGCCCTATTAATTTAAAAACTATATGTGCTAATTGTCAACGTACTTTACAGAAAGAAGGAGTGCGGTGGAAACAGGGAGACTTAGTTCCCGACTTCTAAGTAACTCATTAATTGATCTAAATTAAACTTCAAGTCTTCTAATGTACCATTATTATCAATAGTGAAGTTAGCCATCCATTGTTCTAAACTCATTGAGTCAGTAGATTCGGCTTCTAAGTGCATACTGCGATCAACCCAAATACAGTAATCAAATACACCAGTGTTTTGCATTGCAAAGAATTCACGCTTGTTGCGTAGCCCACAATAGATATCGTAAGCTTCAAACATCTCTCTACCTAGAGTCGCTGCATCAGGAACATTATAATCGCAGATAGCATCATACCATTCTGCTCTGTGATTATGCCTGTCAGCGTAACATTCTTCTTCATTAGCATATCCATACTTGTCCTTTAGGTCATTGTATATAAATTGTTTACTGCAAAACTTTGAGCTGCTTTCAAATGTGTATCCATAGTGATCACGCAGCATTTCACATACAGTATCTTTGCCGTGTCTGCCATGACCTATTACTAGTAACTTGGGTTTACTCATATGAATCTCCTAACATTTAAATATATTATACATTAAAAGTTAGGTAGTGTCAACCGTTAATCGTAGTGTCCGCCTAGTACAGCAACACTTGCCACTTCTTCATCTAAGATTTCTGCTTCTCTGGCTTTGTAAGCTGCTTCAAAACCACGTTCGTATACGTCTAAGCACTG
>Ga0180120_10001857_pt1 | contig 10734 bp, 11 predicted proteins | sample CPBDNA_3_FD_129677 | JGI IMG/M metagenome (GOLD analysis project Ga0180120, IMG submission 129677) | Freshwater to marine salinity gradient microbial communities from Chesapeake Bay, USA - CPBay_Spr_31_0.2_DNA (version 2) (version 2) | ecosystem: Environmental > Aquatic > Marine > Coastal ... | reverse complement strand
TTTGTATTTAAAAATTTTTATATCTAAGTATCTTTTAGTATTATTTATAATTGGCTTATATTGATTTGGTAAAGATGTATCATACGAAATAGTTTTAATTTTATTTTTTATTAAAAAATTTGATAACTCTTTTGAGCTAAATAAAATTAACTTATGATAAATAAAATAAAAAATTGAATGACATTTTTCAATTTTTGAATAAAAAAATTTAAAAAGAAAAATAATAAGTAGTCTTAATATCTTATTTTTAAAATTTATATCAGATAGATTAAAAAAAGGTATCTTATTTTCATGAAGAAATTTTCCTACTTTTAATTTTTGAAAATCATTTATAGGATATATATTTAATATTAGTACTTCCTCATTGTTTTTTTTAAGATTAAAAATAACGGATGAAAAATTATCAAAATCTGCATATTGATGTATAATAAATAAGTGCATCAGGTTAAGTTTTTTTTTGTTGCTTTTCTAATGTTTACACAACCACTCAAACCCATTACAGATTTGAGCTCATCATAAAAAAGATCTAATATTCTTGATACCCCATTGGTACCATTTAAAATTAAACCCCATATTGCTGGCCTTCCTATTGCAACAACATCAGCACCAAGACATATTGCTTTAAATGCATCTGTACCCGTTCTTATTCCACCATCAAATATTATCTGCTTATTTTTTATTTTTTTTCTTATTTTAGATAATGCTTCTAATGAAGCCACACCTGAATCTAGAGCTCTACCTCCATGGTTTGAAACCCATATTATATCTGCTCCATTTTTAAAGCTTTTATGAGCATCAGGTACATTCATTACTCCTTTAATAATAATCGGAAGTTTTGTTTGTTTTCGGAGCCAACGAATATCATCCCAATTTAATTTAGACATGTGTTGAAGGGGGGCTTTAGGAAGTCCTATTCGCCCATTTTTTCTGGCATCATATCTGCTTTCCATAATGTCATATTTTATGCTTCTTACAGGTGAGTCTGCAGTTACACAAATTCCCTTAACACCCAACTTTGTAATTTTTTTTATTTCCTCTAAAGCCCACTTTTTCGGCTGTAATGAGTAAAATTGATAGATTACATTCAAACTTTTATTGGTCTTCATAATTTCATCAATTTTAATTGCAGAAACTCCACTTAAACAAATAAATGTATCTCTATTATATGCACCAAGAGCTAAATCAATTTCACCCTTATTGCTGTACTGAGTCATATAACCTAGAGGTGATATGATCATTGGAAATCTTAAGTTGACACCAAGAAATTTTTTATTCATGCTCAGCTTAGATACATTATTTAAGATTTCCTGATTAATTCTATATTTTTTAAAAGAATTTAAATTTTCGTTTAATGTATTTTCTCTTTCACTTCCACAGTTCATCCAATTCCATTTTTTTTTAGATATCTTTTTTTTAGATAAAATATTTGCTTGTCTCAAAGAAAAAAATAGTTTTTTCATAATCTTATAATATCTTTTCAAATAATCTAATTAATTTCAAACTTTGCTTAGGATTACTTAATTCTTTAAAATTAAGATTTGCAAAATTCTTCATTTGTTTTAAAAATCCAGGTCTTAGTTTTTTTTCTTCTTTATGGCAGGATTTTAAAACTGGTTCATACATTTTTTTAAAATAATTATTTTTAGATTTAATTACTTTATTTCCTTTATAAATATTCAATTCTTCAATTGGGGACAAAGACCAAAGTGTATTATCAAAAAATCTTACTTTGATTGATGCATTCTCCGAATCGTGAGAATTAATTTTTACAAAAATAGGAAAGTTTTTCTTTACACTTAATAAAACAAAAATTGATTTTAATTGTTTTTCTTTAAATACCCATTTGTTAATAATATTTAAATCACCAAATAAGAAAAATGATAAATCTATTATGTGACTTGAAGAGCCAGTGTGCAAAAATAGTTTATTAGTTTTCTTTTTATATTTTTTTTTTAAAGAACTATAATTTTCTGAAATATTAATTTCTACCGATTTTATTTTATTTTTTTTTATTTTTTTTTTTTATAATACTTACTACTCCATAATTTCTTTGATTATAAGAAACATTTTTATTCTTTAAAAAAATATTTTTTTGTATAAAAATCTTTTCTAATTCTTTAGAATTGAAATGTAATGGTTTTTCAATTAAAATTGGTTTTTTTGAAGATAATAATTTTTTACAATACTTAGTCTGCTCATCGATCGGAAGGCATGAAATTATTCTATCTATATCTTTATTTTTAAGGATTTCTTTTGTTGATAAAAACTTTGTTAAAGGAAAATTTTTTTTAAAAAATTTCCAGTTTGAAGAATGTATATTTTTTGTAGATCCATAAACTATTTGATGACCTAGTTTTTCAATTGCAATTCCGTGATCTATAGCTACTGAACCACATCCGATAATAGCAAACTTTAATTTTTTTTTTGCATACATTGAATTAAAATTTTAAGATAAACTGTACCAATCTAAAATTTAGTTTGTCATTCATTTCTACAACTTCTATGTCAGCTTTCTTGAAAATATTCAACCAGCCTTCTTTTGTTGTTAAACCTTGGTTAGTAAGCGGATGTATCATATGCTGATAAAAAAGATAATGAATTCTGTCAGGATATTTTGTTTGTTGATACTCTTTATCTTCGAGACAATCAAATTCACCTAAGAAGAAATATTTTCCTTTAAATTGTTTTTTCATCGATTTAAACATGTTAACTACAGAATCTTCTCCATCCCGCAAAAATTCATGCATTACCATTATAGAATTGAAAGCGTCTACATCCTTAACAGACTCTGAAAAAGTTTCAGGCTTGTAAAGATCACCTGGCGAAAGTTTTATTCTATCTGATAAATTATTTTTTTTAACCCTACTTTCTGCTTCATCTAAAGCTTCTTTTGAAATGTCAATTCCCACCCCACTTAAATTAGGGTTAATTTTACAGAAATTTATTAAAACATCAGCAGAACCACACCCCAAATCAGCTATTTTTTTTATTCCATATTCTTTCATTTTTTCTATCACCCAAGAATAATTTGCTCTACCAGTGTGATAACTTCCTTTAGCAATAAACTCACCATTCCTTATGAAATCTTCTCCATATTTTTTTTCATTTCTTAATGTTGGCACTAATTCTGAAAGGATACACGAATATGCACCAACAGCACCAAATGACATTGCAAGAACTGGGTCTGTAAATAACCACTGTTGTCCTTTTTCTGTTAAAGAAAATTTATCGTTTTCTTTAATAATTATTTGATCTGCATGATATAGAAAATTCATCACACCATTTAAAATTGTCTCATTTAAATTACATTTTTTTGCAATTTCATTAACGGATAAATTTTTATCTTTTCTTAATAAATTAAAAACACCAGTTTCATGAAGAGCAAATATTATATATGATCTGATATAACCATTTCTAATACTCTGAGACCAACTTTGAAGATCTTTTCCTAAAAAATTTAAACTATCTTCTGAGATTTTATTAAAATTTTTTTCATCTCCAGACCATTGTGTAAACACAGTCTCTGCTAACCAAAAATCAAACTCATTATGTATATCTATTGATGATCTAAAATCATCATTAGTGATAATTGCAACTTTGTCACCAACTCTTCTATTTTGTTCTTTTAATAGCGTCGATCTAAAAGCCGATGCTATTCCTTGATCTTCTCTATAGGTTGATTTTTTTCCTCTTGATTGTCTAGCTTCATAAGTTAGTTCTGTAAGTCTTTCATAATTGCCATCATCTTTTTCTCTCCAATAGTGTTTGTGTGTCTTATAAGCACTAAAAACAGTATCTACACTTGGATCATCTTTTAATCTATTTACACAGTCAGTTATCATTTGAGGCGATCTAAACAAATCAGTTGCTTGTAAGTAAACAACGATATCAAAATTTTTTTGTGATATTTTTTCAAATTCTAATAAGGCATGTTTGATGACTGGCTCAGGTGGAGTAACGTCATCTGCTAATTCTGCAGGTCTTTTGAATGGGACTTTTGCACCATATTTTTTTGCAATTTCAGCAATTTCTTCGTCTTCTGTTGTAACAATTACTTCATCACAGACACCTGATGCTATGGCATGTTCAATTGTATAAGCTATTAAAGGTTTGCCTGCTAATAATTTAACATTTTTTCTGGGCAAACCTTTAGACCCACCTCTTGCCATAATAATTGCTATAGTATTCATTTAATTTTTATTACCTCTCTCATTGCCTTCTCTGGGTTTATATTTTCATCAACAGTATTCATAGCGTATCTAAATGCTAGTACAGCTTGTAATAAATTCATTTCAGATCCATTTATTATTTTCAAATCATTTTTTTCAGCTAAATTTAATAATAAAGTTTTTTCTGGGTTATAAATTATATCATAAACAATGCATCCTTTATTTAAAAGCTTTATGTCTTCAGCTGACAAAGGTGAAATATCAATTTGTTTATCAAATCCTAGGCTTGTACAGTTAACCAATATATCTATTTCACTAAATACCTTATTTTTTTCTATCCAATCAATCCAAACTATATTTTTTATCCCTGAATCAAAATTGAAATTTGATTTATTTCTACACGTTAGGTAAAGATTTGAATTTTTTAATTCATGAGAAAAATAAGCAATCACAGCTTTTCCTGCACCTCCACAGCCAATAATCATAACTTTTTTATCTTTTATTTCTCCAAATCTATCCTTAAAAGCAGCCAAAGATGCTTCTCCGTCAGTGTTAGTTCCCCTAATAACGCCACCTTTATCTCTATAAATACAATTAACAGCTTTAATATTTTTTGCTTCATCACTTATATTTTCTCCTAACCAATTTAAAACTTTGGACTTATATGGAATTGTTATGGAGCCACCTATAAATTTTTTATCTTCCTGCAAAATTTTTAATACTATTTCCAGATTTTCTAAATCAATATCAACTGGTACCATTGAGTAATTTAAATTATTAACTTTAAAAGCTGCATTCCAAAGTGATGGGGATCTTGCATTTAGTGATGGGTTTTTACCAATAATTACAGCAAATCTATCTAAATGTTCTATTTCAACTTTGTTATTTATGTAATCAAAGAGTTTATTTTTCATTTAAAGTATCTTTATCTGCTAATGCCATTCTAAAATATCCATCAACATTTTTTGAACCAAATTTTTTAGTATATTCATTTTCTGCTTTAAACAAAACATAGTTTGCGTAAGATTTTTTGCAATCAAACTGCCTCTCTAACAAGGTTTTGCTTTCTTTCATTCTAAAAACAACTTCTGGTGTCATGTTGATAATTTCTGGAATGACCAAAGATGCCACAGAGGTTGTTACCTGACTCATTCTTAATTTTTGAACTTCGTTGATTAGATCTATGGATCCATAACAAAAGCCAACTCTTAACCCGGCTATTCCCAAACTTTTGCTTAAACTTTTAATAATTACAGTATTACTTGAAGAGTTGCCTAATAGTGAAAATTTATTAAAAAAATCAGAATATACTTCATCTATAACTGCCCATTTAAAATTTTCTAAATAGTTTTTAATTTCTACTGCCACCCCATTAACACCGTTTGGATTGACAATATAAATTCCAGAATTTTTTTTTTTTTTTACATCATCTACCTGATCAAAATTTATAAACTCATAATCGAGACCAATCATTTTACAATAAACATCCACCATCATAAAAGATGGATTTACAATATACAGCTTGTCTATTTTAATTGAGTTAATAACCCTTTGTATAAGATCTGTTGCACCAAAACCAATAGATATATTTTCAATAGGTATTTTATAATATTGAGAAATTGATCTATAAACTTTAGAATCATTTGCATAATTCAAAATAAAATTGCTATTTTGAATAATATTTTTAATTTTATCATTTAAAATTTTGTCATGGTGAACATTTTTAGTTAAATCTATTTTTTTATCTTGGATAATTTTTTTCCAGTCTGGTCTTTTTATATCTTTTTTATTTAACATAAAAAATTGATTAATTTTTTTTTGAAAAATATTTTTGCCACCTATCAAATGACCTTCCTCCGTTGAGGGTGCCATTAACATCACAAAGGTTGCATGGTTTATAGGTTCTGTCACCACAAGACAATTTTTTCCTTGTTTCATTAAATTTTGTATTAGACCAAATTGTTAGCAGTGACTCTTCAAGAATATTTCCATAAATCTTTTCTTTTTTCCAGTCATTAGAGCACATTAGTACAGCCCCATCATGATCAATAAGTACTTTATAAAATGGATAGTAACATGGCTGTTTTAAAGGCTCTGTGAGTGCTTTTAGCTCAAAATGTTCTGTCTTGTAGTTCACAGACCCAGCTCTATTTGAAATAGTAATTCCATGACTCTCATCTGGTCCTAAATATCTTTCTCTAATCATAAACTGATCATCTGTTAATTTACTTAGGCTTCTTATATCTTTCATTATCTTTATTTGGTGCGGTCCGTCATATAAACTAACTCTTATTCTATCAAGACCTGCTCGAAAAAGGTTTGAAAGCATTTTTGGACCAGTTTTTTTTTCTAATACATCTCCATTTGAAACTATCTCTACTGTTGAATTTGGTAAGTTTTCTTTAATTTCTAAAATGTACTCATGTAAATTTTTTGTCAATAGAGGTTCACAAAAGCCAGTAAAAGAGAATCTGCCATCATATTTTATTGTCACTAAATCTTTAATTAATTTTTTAAATGCACCTATGTCTAAACTATTTAAAATATTTGGATAAGCTGACTTGTTAACTCTTGGACAAAAAACACACCTTCTGTTACAGGCTCCATTGATACTAAATTCAATAGAGGAAAAAGGAGGTATATCATCTTTTAAATTTTTAGTTTTATCGAGATGTTGATCAACATAATCACCTACTCTTCCGATATTTTTATCTATAAATAGGTTTTTTTTATCCATTATAAAATCTTTCTATTATAGGATGCTTTTGCAACATAATGCATTTTTTTCATTAAGTTTTTAAACTCTTTAAAATCTATTGGTTGCAAGGGGTCTACTGCAGAATTTTTTGGGTCTGGATGAACTTCTAGCATAATACCATCAGCTCCAGCTGCTACGCTAGCAAGTGACATTGATTTAACCCATGGTCTCCAAAAAGTAGCGTGTGATGGATCGGAAACTATTGGTAAGTGTGTTATTTCTTGAGCCGCAGGTATAATCTGTAAATCCAATAGAAACCTCGAGGTTGATCTATGAGTATGAGGCGTTGACACTCCTCGTTCACATAAAATTATTTTTTTATTTCCTTCTATCATGGCATATTCAGCTGCACCTAGCCAATCTCTTAAAGAAGCACCATAATGTCTTTTAATCATTATTGGTTTTTGAGTTTTTGCACAGGCAGTTATTAAAGGGAAATTTTGCATATTTCTTGATCCAATTTGTAGAATATCAGCAACTTCACAGACTTGATCTAAGTATCTTTCTTCCATAATTTCAGTTATTACTGGAATGTTATGTTCTTGTTTTGCTTTTTTTAGCCATCTAAGACCATCTAACCTTGTTTCAGTATATTTTTTACTTCTGTATGGAAAAGTAAGTGGCTTAAATGCACCACCCCGCAAAAAATGTGCACCAGATTTTTTAACATTTAACGCACAGTTAATGATTAACTTTTCATTTTCTACCATATTTGGTCCTGCAAAAACAGGTACTAAATTTCCTCCAAATTCAACACCTGAAATTGTAAATTTACTTTTGTGATTTTTATTTTTTTTTGCTACTAAAGGAAATTTAGTTTTTATGTCTTCAATAGAAATATCTTTTCCTGGAAATTTATTTTCTAATACCATTTTACCTTCCTAACTTTCTAGAGTTTATATTTGACGATATCTTAATTATTTTTGATCTTTCACTGCTTGAATAAATACTATGAATTAACCTTAAGGTATATATAGATTGAATTACAGAATCATAATTTTTTATTTTATTTTGAGTTTGATTTAAAAATAAAGGAATAATTTTTTTATGACTAACCCCATAGCCATTAAGGAATTTTTCTGAATTATCTTTTTTTATCTTTTTTATATTAATTTTCTTTTTTATTATCTCCCAATTATCAATTTTATTTAATCCGACACCACCAATTTTTGCCATACCTTTCTCTCCTACTACAGATATGGAAGCTTCAAAATCTTTTGGCCTTGCTGCAGTTGTTGCTTCTAATGTGCAGAGTGCACCATTGTGTAACTCTAAAATTGAAACACACGTATCTTCTGCCTCTAGTTTATTGATTCTTTTCGAGATAAAAGATGAAACTTTTTTTATTGGTCCGAAAATATAATTTAATGCATCTATATGGTGGATTGCCTGTTGATTAATTACTCCACCATCAAGTTTCCAGGTACCGTGCCAATCATCAGCATAGTAGCTTTGAAATCTGCACCATCTGAGCACTATAGATATTGAAACTATTTTACCAAATAGTTTTTTGTTTATTGCTTTTTTTAAAAAAACAACAGCTTTATTGTGCCTATTTTGGAAACCAACGCTTAAAAGTAATTTTTTACTTTTTGCTTTTTTGTATAATTTTTTTGCATCTGAAACTGATAAACAAATCGGTTTTTCAACCAATACATTAAAACCATACTCTAAAGCAAGGCTTGAATGCTCATAGTGTAAACCAGATGGTGTTAGAATCATTATCAAATCTACTTTGATTTCTTTAAGCATTTTTTTTAAATCAAAATAAGGTTTTGATTTTACTTTTTTTGAAATCTCTATTGCTCTTAATTTTTTAGTATCACAAACAGCTGCTACTTTTATATTTATAATTTTTATTTTTTTTATAATCTTAATATAGTGTTGAGCGACTCTGCCACAACCAACAAATGCAACTGTAAAGTTTTTTTTATTCATGATTTATTAATAAATCTTTATATAATCTTAAACTTTCATTGTCCCTAATCTCTACATGACTAATAGGATCATTTATTTGATAAATTGCAGTTTTTCCTGAAAATAAATCTCCAGTATTAATAATTTCAGGATAACAAACAAAACAAAGTCCAAAAAGACTAATTATTGCTTTTTCTTCTCTTAGGTTTCTTGGCATAAATCCTTCTGTAATAATTTTTGTTTCATTATTGTTTTTTATCCAAATACTTTTTTGTTCTAGTTTGCCAGCAAAAACAGAGTCTAAATCCTCATTTATTAACTTATTAATCATTGCATCAATAAGTTCTTTTTTTCGAAAAGGGTACGTTTCCTCTAAACACACAATAAGATCATATTTTTTAATATTTTCTAATTTTTTTATAGAATATTTTAAAATATCATTTATCAAAATATATTCTTCAGACAGATTTTTTGGTCTTCTAAATGGTGCTTTGGCTCCAATTTTTTTTGATAGCTTAATTGTATCCTCGTCATCACTAAAAACATAAACTTCATCTATAAGATTTGATTTTTGGGCTGACACAATTGTTCTTTCTAATAAAGAGGTATTTCCAAAAAATTTTGTTTTACCTCTCAGCGGTATTACTGCAGCTATACTTAATTTTTTTTTTAACTTTAAATTTCTTTTAGTAGAAGTCGATTTTAAACCATCTAAAATTTTTACTATATTTTTAGCTCTCTCTAAATTTTGGTCATGATTAATTCCATGATAATGATATACGCTAGCTTTAGGTTCATAGATAATTTTAAATCCATTCTCAATAACTTTTTCCCCCCAAACTCTATCTTCAATATTCGTAACCTGTTCGTCAAATGGGAAATTTTTCCAGAGATTTTTTCTAAAAGCACTATTTGCATTATGAAAGAAAGTATCATTTGTTTGAACTCTTCTATCTAAACCAAAAGTATTAATTAAATCTCTTTTATCTAAATCACTACTAAAAGATAGGGGCTCCTGTCTTCCATAAATGCCTGCAATATTTTTTTTATTTAGACCTTGAACTAAATTTTTTAACCAACTTTGATTTACAGGGATGCAATGTCCTGAAAGACATACAATAATTTTACCTTTTGCTTTTCTTATTCCTTCGTTTATCGCCAATCCAGGTTTAAATTTTGTTATTTTTAAAATTTTAATTTTATATTTTTTTGCAATTTTAACCGTATTATCTTTTGATTCATTATCAACAAGAATTATTTCAAAATTTTTATAGTTTTGGTTAAATACAGATTTTAAACAATTATCTATCCACTTTTCCTCATTTTTAGTTCTTATTATTATTGAAACTAAATCTTTAAAAATTGGATTTTTCATAAGAATAAATTTTTATCCTTTGAGATTTCTTTTTTTAGTTGATCATATTCTTGCATTTTTCTTTTCATAAATTTTAATGTCAAATCAATACGATATTTAATACCCTTGGTTGTAAGTATGTATTTCTTAAAATAAATAGCTTTATCTTTTTTTAGAGAAAAATTTTGAATTTTAACTAAACCTTTTTTTTGTAATTCTTTTAAACAATAATTCAGTTTTCCCAAACTAAAACCTAATTCTCTTGCTAGCTCTCTTTGGGATGACTCTGGTTTTTTTTTAATCTGTCTTAGGATTTCAAAATGATCATGGTTATTTTCCATATGTTCAAGTATTGAACAATGTAGCGTTCAAAGTTTGAACAGTCAATAAAAAAACCCCAGTGGTTTAGACTGGGGTTGTAAAAATAAAATATCAACAATCTTTAAATCACTTAAAAATTTTTTTCAGTGCATAAATCAAGCCAATTGAGCTATTAGTACTGGTCAGCTACACGCATTACTGCGCTTCCACATCCA
>Ga0180120_10001847_pt1 | contig 10768 bp, 5 predicted proteins | sample CPBDNA_3_FD_129677 | JGI IMG/M metagenome (GOLD analysis project Ga0180120, IMG submission 129677) | Freshwater to marine salinity gradient microbial communities from Chesapeake Bay, USA - CPBay_Spr_31_0.2_DNA (version 2) (version 2) | ecosystem: Environmental > Aquatic > Marine > Coastal ... | reverse complement strand
GATGAGGATTTTTTCCGCAGTCAAGCTAGCCCCAAATGATCGCGATTCTCGGCATTTCGTGCTTTTACCACGATGCGAGTGCTTGCTTGTTGGTTGATGGCAAGATTGTCGCTGCAGCTCAAGAGGAACGCTTCACTCGGATAAAGCACGATCCCAGTTTCCCGTCGAATGCCATTCGCTATTGCCTAGAAGCGGCGGGTATCCAAGGAGTAGAACTCGACATCGTCGTTTTCTACGAGAAACCCCACGAGAAATTCCGTCGGATTATTTCGTCGTTCGTGGATGATCGTAAACGAAATCCCAACACATTTTCAGAAGCCATGTCCACTTGGATCCCGACGAAGTACAGGCAGCGAAAACTCTTGGCTGGTGAGATGACCAAATTGCTTGGGGGTGGAACGAGCGAATGGGAAGATCGGATTCGATTTTCACGCCACCACCTAAGTCATGCGGCCAGCGCCTTTTACGCATCTCCCTACCGAACCGCCGCCGTGCTGACCATGGATGGTGTTGGGGAGTGGGAGTCAACAACTATCTATCACGGTGTAGGAAACAAAATCACCCAGTTGGCTCACCAGGATTTCCCACACTCGATTGGATTGCTGTATTCAGCATTTACTCATTATTGCGGGTTTCGAGTGAACTCAGGCGAATATAAGCTCATGGGATTGGCTCCATACGGTAAACCCACGATGACGTCGTTGATTTGGGATAACTTGTTGCAGAAATCAGCGGACGGGGGGTTCTCGCTTAATCTCGATTACTTCGATTTTCGTACAGGGAATCTTCCGACGAATCGGCAGTTCTGGGACTTGTTCGGACGCCTGCCTCGCGAGCCTGAAGGAGAACTCGAAGCTTTTCACATGGATATCGCTGCATCAATTCAAGAGGTTACTGAACAACTTGCATTGGATTTGGCGCGTGCAGCCAAAAAACTTACGGGAGAAGTAAACCTCTGTCTTGCTGGGGGAGTTGCACTTAATTGCGTAGCGAACGCCAGACTCCGAAGAGAAGCGGGCTTCGATTCTGTATGGATTCAGCCCGCTGCAGGAGATGCCGGCGGGGCTCTAGGCGCCACTCTTGCCTACTGGCACTTAGCGCGAGGTGAAGAGAGAAACACTGACGGCGTCCGAGACACGATGTCTGGAGCCTATCTAGGGCCTTATTTCGAGCAAACTGAAATTGTTGACAGGCTTACAGAATCTGGTGCAGTTTTCAGGATTCTTGACAATGACGAATTACTGATGGAGACGGTGAAAGCGCTTGACCAGGGAGTTGCCGTTGGCTGGTTTCAAGGTCGAATGGAGTTCGGACCCCGCGCACTCGGAAACAGATCTATTCTAGCGGACCCTCGCCTCGCTAGCACACAGCGCGATCTTAATCTTAAGACCAAGTTTCGTGAGTCTTTTCGACCATTCGCTCCGGCGGTGTTGGCTGAGTTTGCTCAAGATTGGTTCGACTTCCCAGATGCGAGTCCTTACATGCTTTTTACTGCTCCAATTAATCTGGCGCACAGACTTGCCGTGAGCAGTCGGGAAGATGGAATCTCCGGCCTTGATCGGTTAGCAGTCCCGCGCTCTGCCGTTCCCGCGGTGACACACGTGGACTACTCAGCCCGTCTACAAACCGTACACGCAGACACCAACCCTCTCTTCCATGCACTAATCACTAGATTTGCTGAGGTTACCGGCGTACCGATGCTCGTCAATACGTCATTCAACGTGCGCGGAGAGCCCATCGTCGCCTCGCCCGAAGATGCTTATCGATGCTTCATGGGCACTGGGATTGAAGTGTTGGTGATAGGAAACTGCATCCTTCACAAACTCGAACAAACTGGACCTTCGATTAACTATGCAGAGGAGTTCACCCTTGACTAGCGAAATAGGCATCGAAGACCAATGCCGATCAGCCATCGGACCTGTACTTTGAGATTGACGCCAAAATTGTACTGAAGAAGTTGAAGGAGGAGGCAGTGAAAAGACTGGTGGCAAGACTTAAAAAGATATTTCGACGTGGAAGCAAGCCCTCGCCAAAAAATGAAAACTATCCAATGTGGTAGGGAAAGTGGGTAAGTGGAAATGTGGCGACAGGCTGTAAAGCGCGCTAGAAAACAATCGCTTCAGATTTGAGCATATCGGCCCTACGCTCTGTGTGGTGGCGATTATTAACATGCTTCCAGAACTCTAACCGACGCGACAGCGCGAAAGCTACTCAAAAGTGACAACGCTCAAATGTGGACGCTACAAGCGGCTCAAAGCGTCGGGTCTCGCACGTTTGAAAGACGCTATAATAATGGGATGAAAAGATTTAGTATCGCACCCCAAATGCGTGAGTACGATTCGATTGGGATTCAGTGGATTCCTTACACCATGTTTACACAAAACTCCGGCTATAGAAGTAGCGTCGTCAATACGGACAAATTTGGGTTCAGATATACAGGAAAGTGCGACCCAGTATCCTTGGAATCTCTTCAAGGCAGTGACGAATTTTCTTTGATAATCGGTGCATCGATGGCCTTCGGGGTAGGGGCTAGCAGCGACGACGAAACAATAGCAGCTCATCTGCGTCAAATGACAGGTGAACTTTTTTTAAATATGGCAGGAAGGGCATTTAATTCCAAGCAAGAACTGATTTTATTTCTCAATCACTTGGAAGCACTCAAGACAGTAAAACGGGTTGTGCTCGTAAGCGGCGCCAACAACTTGTACTGCAGTGCATTTTCAAGTCGCTTGTATGACCCAATGTTCTTTAGTGATTTGTACCTTCAAACTATGGAGAATTCTTCCCTCTCAAAAAAAAGAAAGGTGTTTGGCTCTACACTTCGTGCACTGGGGTTGTCTAAATTGGACTGGAAGCGTTTGCATCTTAAGGAATTCCCTAAAGCAACGTTTGCTTTTCTGAAACGGTCGAACAAACTGAATCTAGTTGACAACAGTGAAAGACTCGATATTGACGCCGCAGTACGGAGAACCTGTGCGGATTTGGACATTTGGAATATATTGTCGAAATCTATGGGATTTGATTTAATCTATTGTTTGCAGCCCATGCCGGCTTGGTGCGGAAAAATATTAAGTCCTGAAGAGCAGGCACTTTTCGATGAGTTAAATAATGATCAAAACATGATCCTGCAACGACTTGATGACGAGCAAGTTGGTTTGCGCTACGGGAACGCGCTAGCAAATTTTTGTGTCGAAAATGATCTTACCTTCCTAAATTTAAACACATCACTAAAGGATATTGGGGAATGGATCTTTGTGGACAGGGTCCATTTAACCGATACTGGTTATGGATATGTCGCGAAAGATATTTTTAATACCATTGGAAAGAGTGTTCAGTAAGAGCAATTTAATCAAGCGGTAAATGGAAAAGTTGTTGAAAATATTTAAGAGAAACTCAAACGTACGCTGGATCACGTATCTTGGAAATTGATATTTATAGACTGATCACCGGATGACAAGAAGGCCATGGTGTGCACAAGGCGTAATTCAGAGGACCAAAGTAGATTGATCAACGGCCAAAGAACTGGAACTAACACAGAAAATTAGGCAGAGTCATACTTACTCATTTTTACTCCCCGGCCACTGTGCGAAGTGGCCGGGGATTTTTATGGGTTATTGACTGGGAAGTTTTCCCAAAGCTTGTTGCAACGCCGCACCGGTTTCGTCAGAGAGAGCGGACCCACGTAATTCGAGAATCTGCTTAGCAGGATCTGTTGATTTTGCCGCCTGGGGAAGGTAGCCAATAATCTCATTGAAGTTTCGGAGCCCGTTTGCGTGAGTATCACCATACCCCTTTATTAACTGTTGACACAGACACACTTGGTAGGCCAGCTCTTGATCCCTTGCTGGTGGTCCGGTAAGACCCACGATTGTTCTGAGCCAGGCATCAATACGCTCCTGCTCAACACCAAAACGAAGTGACCTGCGGCGAATAGGACGAAGCTTGGCTAGCAGAAACAGAACCGTGAACCCCCACACGGAAGAAGTCTGAATCTTGATTCCTCGATTGGTAATTTTGTAGACAAGCCATTGAAATGGCTTGGAGTTCAACAACCATCGGCCCAATGCAGTGGGCAAAGTATCGGTGATTTCTTCTATCTGGGGGTGAAGGAATTCGCGAATTTGTATCATCTCGGAGTCGGTCGCGCGAGATTCCTCTTTGACCCGGTCGAAACGCACTTTTCGAGTCTTATGAAATGCCACCCGGATTGTGTCCTCGTAGGTCATCCAGAGGGCGGTATAGCGAGCGCACTCAAAAGTGAGTTTTTGGGCAGGGGTGGTATCGACCTCACACACCCGGGCAACTCGATCCAGGTATTGCTCGGCGTAAGGGGCATCTTGATACTCGGCGCACCGTCTAATTCCTTCAACAAGCATGTAGCGTGCTTGTGGCGGAAATTCGTTCAGGATCCGCTGAGCGCACTGGTGGAGTTTTGGACCGACCAGAGACATCGGGTCCTCGATCGCTGCGCGCTCAAATTCAGGGTCTGGCCCGTCTTCTTTCGCCTCGGGGGGTCGGGTACCGATTGTGATTTCAACCACTGGGCGCTCAGAAGCCAGTGCAGCATCAAACCCGGAATTGAACGCCGCGAGGCTGGCTTCAATACCTTTGCCCCCCGTACGAATAACATCCTCGCATTGTTCCCGGGTAAATGGAATCACCTGAGCGGCGGCTATAGCACCGAAAAGTGAAGCACTAATAACACTGCGGTGGTCGAGTGCAAGTTTGTTGAAGTCGGCCCGGATGAACCTCTTCGACGAAATCCTACCGGCGTCAATAATCTCTTGTGACTCAATCCGACCGTCACTCATTGCTGTGCGCTCGGGCATGGAGTACACACGATTTGTCGACGCAATCAGAGTAGTGCGCTCCGGCGTGCAGAAACCACGTTGAATTGCTCGGCCAGATTCCATCAACTCCGAGGCGACAACAATGTCAACCTGTCCAGGTGTTGGCATGGTGCTCAGAATTGGTTCTAGGGTGGGATGTTCCGTGTTGGACTTGGGAAGCAGTTCAACGTAGTAAACAGTTGCGCCAGTGCGCTGAGCTACGCCCGCAACCGAGGTGTTCTGTGCGTAGTAATCGTTCATCTCGGCGACTTTGACGACCCAATCCGCTAGGACACCTCCACCTTCGCCACCCATCGCCAAGATTGCCATGGTGATCGGGCGGGTGACGGCGGGTGCTGGTCTCGATGACTGGGTAATTGTCATCCGGCGTCGATTCCCACGCGTTGCTTCTCAATATTTCCTTGAAGAAGACCAATGTATTTTTTTCGAAATACCAATTTTGTCTTGTCCCACCGGTTCGGATTGTAGATCACCTCGGTGCTGTAGAACGAAGGGCATAAGGCAGCTGCATGTGCATTTTCCCCACAAAGGCCGCAACCCACGCATGAATCCAGGACTGTTGCAATGGGGTCATTGCGCATTGGGTCGGGGTTGGGTCCAATTGTGAGTGATGGACAGCCAGATATTCGAATGCAAGAGCGGTCGCCAGTGCAGGTTTCTGGGTCAACTCCGTAACGTTCACGAACGACCCGCTTACCTTCCTTGATTTTCTTGGCTCGTGCTGGTTTTTCTCGCCGTTCACGGTTAAGGGTGCATTCGCTTTGGGCGACGATAACCTTAGGGCCCTTTTGTGTGGTGGTGAGAGCTTCCTTGAACAAGTCCCGCATTTTAGCAACTTGGTACGTGTTGGTCATGGTGCGTGACCACTTCACACCGATTCCGCGGACTGCTCGTTCAATCGGATGTTTTGTTGAGCGCAAGGCGCTGGTGGACTGGGAGGATAGAAGGTCTTGGCCACCGGTTGCCGCGCTGTAATCGTTATCGACAATCACCAGTAGCTGATCATTTTCGTTGAACACAGCATTCCCGACCCCACTCGTGAGCCCGTTGTGCCAAAAGCCACCGTCACCCATGAAGGCGATGGTGCGCTTGTCCGCATCTTTGGCATTAAATGCAGCCCCACTGGCGGAGCCGAGGCCGTATCCCATTGTGGTTGCACCGAGGTTAAAAGGCGCGTTGATAGAGAACAGGTGGCACCCGATATCGGCACTGACGATATGTGTGCCGATTTCGCGTTCCGCTAATTTAAGAGCCGCAAAAATTGGACGCTCAGGGCAACCGGTACAAAACCCCGGCGCCCTACCGTGAACTAGTTCGGCATCAATGCGGGGAGCAAATGGGCTGCGCGGGTCGTCGTTCTCGAGCACAACAGTTGGAAGTTCAGATTCATTGATGCGCTCAGGCAAGTGTGTGCGCAGAAATTCGGTAATTCCTTTGGTGACCGCCGCGGGGGTGTATTCACCGGCGACGGGAAGCAGATCTTTACCGTGCAGAGTTATTGGGTCCTGGGCGCGGCGCAAGATGGTGTTGATGTTCTGCTCAATGTAGTCCGGTTGCCCCTCTTCAACTAGCAGAACGGCATCCTTTCCTTCACAGAAACGCAGGACTTCCTGATCAATGATTGGGTAGGTAACGTTCAGTACGTAGAGCGGGATTTGGCTGTTGCCATACGGATCGGAAAGTCCAAGGAGCTCTAGTGAACGATTGACTGTGTTGAACAGACCACCTTGAAGAATGATTCCGATCTTTTCGTCTTTTTCAGCAATGTACTCGTTGAGTTCATTTTCCTGTATAAATTTTACGGCAGCCGGCCAACGGTCTCTAACCTTTTCTTGCTCATGGAGGAAACTAGAGGGTGGGAGTACCACTCGCGAGGTGTCACGTTGTGGGTTCTCTATTGCTTCTCTCAAAGTGAATGGCGGCTTTACATTGTCCTTGGCGATGAATGACCCATGTAGGTGACAGGAACGCAGGCGTAATTCCAACATGACCGGTGTGCTACTTGCTTCGGAGAGTTCAAAACCTTTCTCAACAAAATCAACAATTGCCGTGAGATTAGGTCGCGGATCCAGAAGCCACATTTGGGATTTCATTGCAAAAGCGTGTGAGCGTTCCTGCATAATGCTGGAGCCCTCGCCATAGTCCTCCCCAATAATGATCAAGGCGCCACCGAGGACACCACCGGAGGCAAGGTTGGCGAGTGCATCAGATGCGACGTTGGTTCCCACAGTGGATTTAAAAGTTACTGCGCCACGTAGCGGATAATGCACTGAAGCCGCGAGCATTGCTGCCGCTGTCGCTTCTGACGCACTATTTTCAAAATAGACGTCGAGTTCTTCAAGAATTTCATGGGCATCGCCGAGTACATCTATCAAATGCGAAATTGGTGCACCCTGGTAGCCACCGACGTAGGCAACCCCGGATTGCAGCAGGCCCTTAGTGACGGCCAAGATGCCTTCGCCGCGAAATTCTGCTCCCGCACCAATTCTGAGCTCTTGAACTTCCTGAGCGAATGAACGTTCAGCCACGAAAGACACCCTTTCTATTCCTAGGAATCATTTCCCAAGATTCCATCCCTATGGATCGTAATCCCCTGAAACGTTCGTTTACAACAAAATTTTTTCGCACACCGAGTCCACGCACACCCGGAATCACATTATTTTGACGATCGTCACGAGTAGAGCATGTACTAACGGCGGCGTTCACGCAACCTTTTTGCCACGAGATATCCGGATCCACCGCCGAGACCGGGCCCGGGGTGGGTGGAAGCGCCAATGTGCCAAAGCCCTTTAATCCCAGTGTTGTGACCGTTGGCCAGCCGCAAAGGTCGCCACAGCGCATATTGGTCGATCCGGCAGTCCCCCGAATACGGATCACCGCCGACTAAATTCACGTTGAGACTTTCTAAATCTGCGGGGCCAAGCACTATTTTCCCGGTCTGTGCAGAAGAAATATTGGCAATATGTGGTTGTAGCTGATCAATGATCCGTTCGGCGTATTGATCGCGGACATGAGTGGACCAATCTCCAGTGTGCGTGATCTCTGCGGCCAGGTCGCCACGAATCACTCGGGGAACTTCCTGTAGCTGGATCCAGAGTAAACCGGCGCCTTCCGGTGCCCTCGAGGAATCGATGGTGGTCGGTTGGCCCACAACGATTGTGGGTCGGCGGGGTAGGAATCCTCGGTTAGCGGCATTTACGGATTCAGATAATGAGTCAACTGAATCCAAAACGTGAACAAGAGCAACATTCACCATGTCCGGATTGTTCCAACGGGGTGGCTCTGACAGTGCAATATGAATCTGCATCCCAGCCCGACCGTACCGATAATCTTGTGCTGCGGAGCGATATTTTTCTGGGACGCATTTCTCGTCGAGTAAATCCAAGTACAGGGATTGCGGTGTAACCGAGGCAACAACCACTTTGCTTGCCGTGTATGTGTTTCCATCTGCCGTGAGCACACTGCGTGCCTTGCCATCGATCACATTAATTCTCTGCACCGCGGTACTAGTGGCTATCTCGCCACCGGCCTCGGTCACGATCGTGCTTAGCGCATCGACAAGTTTCACTCCACCACCCACCGGAATGGGCATACCTCCCATAGATATTGCCGCCGCAATTACTTTGGTAATAAAGGCACTCGAGGCATCATCGGGGCCAAGACCATTATGTAGTGCCCACGGGGCAAGTAGGGCTTTGGTAACGGGTGAAGAAAAGGTGCGATCGGCCCAAGGGCCAGCAGGCTCTAGGAGTTCAGCACCACTTTCCATGACCCCCCTGCGTCCCAACTGACGCCATGCTTTCCAGCCGAGCTTGCCCGAGTTAGGTCGCCAAAAATCAGTTCCGAGTAGACCAAATGCCAACTCAGCTTTGTTGCCGAAATCGGACATGACCGCATCCCAGGCCCCAAGGTCACCAAGTCCACCGAAGGTTTCGGCATTACGTTGGGCATCAGTGGAAAGAACAGCGGATCCGTCGGCGCACACGACGCCGGTTGGGTCTTCAGTGTTGAGGTACTCCACCCCTAACCGGGCAAGATCACCGGCGAGCTCGGCATAAGCGGGGCCGCCAAGAAATAATGGATGCCAACTCGACAGTAGCTCAACGGTGAATCCGGGAAATACATCAGTGCGGGTTGAAATGGCACCACCGGGTCGATCATTGCGTTCCAAGATGGCAACCCGCCAACTATTTTTCGCCAGCATGGCACCGCAGACAAGTGCGTTAATCCCACTGCCGACAATGACGGCATCAAATTCTTTTGTCATAGCTTAAGCCCCTAGATACTTAGATCACGAGATTCAATTCCGTTTCGCTTGCAACTGCGATCGTATAGCGCGATGATGGCGGTCGTCAGATTTTCGAAATATTTAGGAGTTATCCGTGACAGAGTCGATGGAAGTGGTCGTAATCGGGTCTGGGATTAATGGTCTCAGTGCTGCCGCCTTGCTGGCAGTTTCCGGAAAAAAAGTAATCGTCCTCGAGTCCAATCCGGTCGCCGGTGGTGCAATTCGAACTGGGGAAGTAACTGCGCCGGGGTTTCGACATGACCTTTTTGCTATGAACCTGGGTCTATTCGCGGGTGGGCCAGTGATGGCCCAACTGAGCGACCAACTCGCCGCCCACGGCTTTAGCCTCCTGCCATCTGCGAAACCTTTCTGCTCGGTCTATCCCGACGGCAGCATGATTGGAGTTGAGGCGGACGCGTCCGCGACCGTTCACAATTTGGCGGCGGTTGCACCCGAAGATGTTCACGCATGGGAAGAACTGACCGCGAAGTTGGGAATCTGGGCCCCATTTTTGATCGGTACGCTCGGTTCTGATCTTCCGAGCGTTGCCGCCGTAAAAACATTGTGGAAAGCGCACCGCACACTAGGCACGGTCGGTATTTATGAACTGGTCAAACTCGCTTTGCAGTCGACTCGCTCATTCACCGATGAGAACTTCTCGTCTCCTAAAACAAAAGCCCTCTTTGCTACCTGGGGGATGCATTTGGACTTCGCGCCAGATGTTTCCGGCGGTGCACTGTTCTCGTTCCTAGAAACAATTGGAGGTCAACTTTTTGGAATGGTCATCGGTGAAGGCGGCGCATCGTCACTGGTAGACGCACTGGTCTCAGTCATCGAAGCCAACGGTGGTGAGGTCCGCTGCAATGCTCGGGTCGAACAAATCACAATGGATGAGTCCAAACGCAAAAGGAATCGCGCAACTGGTGTAGTTCTAGAGGGCGGTGAGGTAATCACTGCATCGCGCGCTGTAGTGAGCAACGTGAATCCTCGTTTAATGCCCGCACTCTTCCCCGCCTCGGTAGCCGCAGAGCCGGCAATAAAACGAGTTGAAAAATTCCAATCAGGTTTAGCCACGATGATGATCCATGTTGCACTTAATGACTTACCATCCTGGACAGCCACGGAGGCGCGTACCTACAACTATGTTCACATCGGCCCGTATGTTGACGATATGGCGATGACCTACACGGATGCTGTAGCAGGCCGTTTACCTGCATCGCCCACTTTAGTAATTGGTCAACCGACAATCACTGACCCTGGTCGGGCACCGGATGGAAAACATATTTTATGGATCCAGGTGCGAATGCTGCCATTGGATCTAGCTGACGGTTCGCACTGGGATGACATCGCGGAGCAATATGCAGATCGAGTGATGGAAAAAATCGAAGAGTACGCACCTGGAATCAATTCATTGGTAATCGGCCGCACCGTGATGAGTCCGCTTGACCTCGAGCGATACAACGTGAACTTAATCAAAGGCGATTCCCTCGGCGGGAGCCACCACCCCTCACAGTTCTTCTTCCTCCGCCCGGTCCCAGGTTGGGGGCGCCACCGCTCTCCGGTAGATAACCTGTATATCTGTGGCTCCGGAACTTGGCCGGGAGGCGGCGTTGGTGGGTCAAGTGGGGCG
>Ga0180120_10001840_pt1 | contig 10788 bp, 9 predicted proteins | sample CPBDNA_3_FD_129677 | JGI IMG/M metagenome (GOLD analysis project Ga0180120, IMG submission 129677) | Freshwater to marine salinity gradient microbial communities from Chesapeake Bay, USA - CPBay_Spr_31_0.2_DNA (version 2) (version 2) | ecosystem: Environmental > Aquatic > Marine > Coastal ... | reverse complement strand
GTCACTACTTATGTGACTGATTTGAGTAATATATTTGAAAACAAACAAACCATCACCCCCAATATTGCGGCATGGGACACCAGTAATGTGACAGATATGAGTTACCTGTTTTCAGGGGCCAGCGTGTACAATGGCGTTTTAAGTTATTGGAACACTGCTAAGGTAACCAATATGTCTCATGCCTTTGCCAATGCTTTAGAGTACAATCAGGACCTTGGAGATTGGAATACCAGTCAGGTGACCCAAATGGACGCCATGTTTTCTAATGCGACTGTATTTAATCAAGATTTGAGTGGTTGGTGCGTGTCATTGATTGACAAAGCGCCAACTAATTTTTCTACTGGGTCTTCCATTCCCCAGACCTCTTTGCCGCTATGGGGCACTTGTCCTGATTAGTGATTAAAGAGAGTCACTCTCTTAAAATTTGCCCAATGATTGCTTTATGTGTATTTTCACCTTTGATTTAAAATATATTTTCTATATCATGGCAAAAAATAGCAGCCCTTCTCATAAAACCAACAGCCAAACGGTACACCATCTATACAGCAGTGCTTTTTTAATTGCGTACTTGCTTATTGGTTTTGTGCCCAATTTAGGCGCGGTAGATCAAATAGCGCCTCAGTGGTTGTACCTCAATAGTGTGAGTGTGCTGGCGGCACTTTATATTTTGAAGCACCATATTTATTTTTCAGAAGCCATTGGTAGCTTGTTTAAGACTAAATTTTCGTGGCTGTATGCCCTATTTATTGTTTGGGCTTCTGCCTCTTATTTTTACGCTATTAACCCTACTGAAGTGTTGGTGAATCTGGCCAGGGTAGTGGGAACATCCATTGCTTTTGTGAACGTTTTTGTACTGCTTCAAAAGATTCCAAATAAATTTAGGCTCATTGCCATGGTAGCTACTTGCGCACTGATTATAGAAATGTATATGGTTTTAGACCCTTTGTTGGGTTTGCTGAAACAAGGTGCCAATGCCTCTAGGTCTTCGCTTTTAAAAGGTACCACGGGTAACATTAACATTGCCGCACTCTCTTTGGTAATCAAGATGCCCTTTGCCTTATACCTCATGAATCTTGCACAGAAAACATGGCAGCGTATGGCCTATGGGGTCCTTATTACATTGACTATTTTCTGTCTTGTACTCATTGCTTCTAGGGCTTCTTATGTAGCCTTGGTATTGAGTTTAATCTTATACATAGCCTTTTGCTTGTACAACTACTTTAGGGCTGGTAAGCCCAAACGTTTGCTTATTCCTATTCTTTATTTTGTGGTGCCTTTTGTGGTGGCCGTTGGTATTAGTGAACTCAGTACAATTGGTAAAAACAACACTACTTTCTTTGAGCGTTCGGCTACTATTGTGCAGGCCACTACGGATGGCTCTATTGCAGGAAGACTCCGTTTTTATATGGTAGGAGTGGAGCATATTTTAAACAATCCAATAGTGGGTTCTGGTCTGGGTAACTGGAAACTCGTTTCTATTTTATACGACAAAGAATTTATTAATGGTTATGTGGTGCCTTACCACATGCACAACGACTTTATTCAGATAGGTACAGAACTTGGGATTCCAGGTTTCTTTATGTACTTAGGACTTTTTGGGGTGCTTTTGTTCTATATTGTTTACATAGCTAAGTCTAAATTGCCAGAGAACACCAAGTTCTTTGTGGCTTTTTTAACCATGTCGCTCAGCACTTATATGGTAGATGGAGCATTGAACTTTCCTATTGCCAGACCTATTATGCAAATGGTGTGGCTTTTGGTCATGGCTTTAATTGTCCTGTTGTTTTTAGATGCCAAGGCGTTTAATCAGCAGCACAAACCCATCCCCATGAAAAATGCCTATTGGGTGTCTGTAGTGTGTTTGGTTTTATTAGCCCCTTTGACTTACATTACCTATCAGACCAATGAATCCCTTAAAGGACAGCAAGTTCTTTTAGGGGAGTACAATGCAGGGAAGTTCAGCTACCCTTTAAACAAAGTAGACCAGGTAGTTCCAGGAATTCCAAATATTTCAGTGACCACCTTACCTATTGCTTCTATGAAGGCCAGGTATTATATGGAAAATGGTCAGGATGACAAGGCGCTAGAAATGCTCAGAACTGGCATTACCGCCAATCCTTATTTAGGCTTTAGTGAAACACTGATGAGTCAGATTTTTACCAAGAAAAATCAGAGAGATTCTGCCACCCATTACGCCAAAGTAGCCTATGAGCATTTGCCCATACCACCTCATTTTGCCAACTACTTGAACCTGTTAATTCAAGAGGGCAACGCCCAAGAGATAGACCGTATTTTTGCTAAGGACTCTGTGAAGCATGACCCCATGGTTTGGAAGAACTATATGATTGCTAGTAATGCGCTTAAAGCAACAGGGAATGATATTTCTATTGCCGTAGCCAATAAGGCCATAGATTTATTCCCGGAAGACAAAGATTTTTTAGTACTCAAAAAAATAGCGGTTTTAGGCAAAGAAACCGTAGACCGAGCTTTTGCCCTTTCTCAAGAGGGATCTGCCTTTTTCCAACAGCAAGACTTCATGAATGCCGCCCAAAAACTGTCTGAAGCAGCTGCATTAGATCCGTTAGAGTTTTCTTATTTTGAGAATACCGGAGCCGCTTATTTTTCTGCTGGTTTATACGAGCTGTCTCTTCCTTACTTTGACAAAGTAATTCAAGAGCTCAATCCAAAGTCTGGAAAATCTGAATATATTAAAGGTTTGGCACTCATTAATTTGGGTAGAAATGAAGCAGCATGTGAATTATTTAAAGCAGCCAAGTCTTATAGGTATGCTGCTGCAGACCAAGCGCTTCAAACACATTGTAAATAAGCCTACATGGCTTTAATTACATAGGTAACCACACCCCACACCAATAAAGTGTTGTCTTCTGTGACGGCAATGGGCTTGTACTTCTTGTTTTCTGGCATGAGGTAGAGTACCCCTTCGGTAATTTTGAGTCTTTTTACGGTGAATTCGCCGTCTATAAAACAGACGGCTATTTTACCGTCTTTGGGTTCTAGGCTCCTGTCTATAACCAATAAGTCTCCATGGTCTAATCCGGCGCCTGTCATAGACTCGCCACTTACACGGGCGTAGAAGGTGGCTTCTTTGTTGCGCACCAGATTCTCGTCCAGGCTAATGCGAATCTCTTTGAAATCGTCTGCAGGAGAAGGGAAGCCAGCAGAAATACCCCCTTCAATAATAGGCTGCTTTAGCCCGCCTTCTGTTAGGGGGGTGTAAAAGCTTAAACTGGGTGTGTCTTTTGTTTTTACGAGTCTCATGAGCTTACTGTAATAATCTCAGAAAGGGAAGTGGTGTAGCGCTTGCTGAGGTGTTCTTGTTTCATTTTCCAGGTGCGTTGCAGGTCTTGGTTGCCTACTTTTAAGGCATTTCCGTAGCGTTTGTTCATTTTGTCCATTACTGCCATTAGTGCGTCGTGTTTGGGTTGCTCTCTTTGGAAGAGGTCCAATTGTTTTCCGTTCACAGGAACCAAACCACTGATCATGACCCCCGCTTTTTTGTAGTCCACACCGGCTTCGTACAAAGCCCTGAGTCCCTTAATAGCTACCTGTCCTAGGGTAATACTTGAATCTGTGGGGTAGGCCAGGGGAATGGCTATATGTTTGCTAATCCTGGGTACTTTTGGGTCAAAGGGGTTGTTGCGCACAAAGACCATTAATACATTGGCAGCACTTTTTTGGGCGCGCAACTTCTGAGCACAGTGGTTGGCAAAGGTGGCTATGCGTTCTTCCAAATCTGGAAGGCTATTTAGGGTGCCTTCAAAACTCCTGGTGGTGGCAATACCTTTTTTGCTCTTCTGCCCTTCCTCTAGTCCTAGGGTCGGAATGCCTTTGAGGTCTTGCTGTAAGCGCAAACCTACTACGGCCATTTGCTTGCGTACCCAGTCTTCAGGTAGCTTTATAAAGTCATAGGCGGTGTTTACTTGTACCGCTTCTAAGCGTCTGGCGTGCTGGCGTCCAATGCCCCAAACATCTGCTATTTGGGTCCATTTTAAGGCTTTTGTAATACTTTCTGCCGTTTCTATGACATGTACGCCTCCAGTGCGTTCTTTGAATTTTTTGGCAATTTTATTGGCTACTTTGGCCAGTGCTTTGGTGGGTGCAATGCCAATACTCACAGGAATGCCTGTCCATTTTTCTACCCGTTGCTGCATCTCTTTTCCGTAGCTAGCCAGGTCTACATAATCAAAACCTTTGAGGAGCAAAAAAGCCTCGTCAATACTGTAAATTTCTATTTCAGGGGTGAATTGAGAGAGAATTTGCATGACCCTCGCGCTCATATCTCCATAAAGCGGATAATTGGAAGAAAACACCTTTATTCCATTGGCTTTGCAAAAGGCTTCGTATTTAAATGCTGGGGCGCCCATAGGAAGGCCAAGGGCCTTTGCTTCATTGCTGCGTGCAATGAAGCAGCCGTCATTGTTAGACAATACGGCTATGGGCTTTCCTTCTAGTGCGGGGTTAAATACCCGTTCGCAGGAAGCGTAAAAGTTATTACAATCAACTAAGGCAAACACGCTATAAAATTAATTCGTTTGCGCGATTATTAAAGGCCTCATTTAAATAAGTTATGAAGAAAATTACGAGGCCATAGGATTTAAATACGGTTTAAATATAACATTTTTGTTATATTGCATTTTTGTTATATATTTAAGGTATGAAAAGTGGTGCCTTAATGAAGTTGATAAAAGAAGAAGGCTGGCAATTAGTACGAATAAGAGGGAGCCACCACCATTATAAACACCCTAGTAGAAGCGGTTTGGTGACTGTTCCGCATCCTAAAAAGGACATTCCCATAGGGACTGTAAAGTCTATTTTAAAACAAGCAGGAATAAAAATTAGTTAAATGAAAAAATCAACAGCATCTAAAAAGCTAATACGTGTTATTGTAGAGCGTCATGAAGACGGCACTTATTGGGGAACCACTCAAAATATCCCTGGAGTGGTAAGCGCTTATGGATCTCGTTTAGAACTATTAAAATCTAACATAGAAGCAGCATTTAAAGATTATTTAGTGCTAGCTACTGAAGAAGGATATGATTGGGTTTTAGATTTTGAAAGTGGGGTTCAGTGGGAATATAAAATGAATATTCAAGCTTTTTTTGCGCTCATTCCTGAGGTAAAAATATCTGCCATAGGCAAAAAAGCAGGAATTAATGAAAGTCTAATGCGCCAATATGCTAGAGGCACAGCCGCTGTTTCAGAAGAGCGCATGAAACAGATTGAAAAGTGTATTCAAACACTAGGTAGAGAACTGTGCGCCGTTTCTTTTTAAACAATCAATGGCTGTTTGGTAAAGTAGGTATAGTCCACATAAAATAAAACCGCCGTGCAGCAAAAAGTACGGGTGTTTATGAAGAAAATGCAGGGTGGCCTGTAATGTCTGCTCCAGTGATGAGTAGGTGAATGTCGTGGGTCCCTTCATAGGTAATCACGGATTCTAAATTCATCATATGCCTCATAATAGAATATTCTCCCGTAATACCCATACCGCCCAATACTTGGCGGGCTTCTCTGGCTATTTTAATGGCCATATCTACATTGTTTCTCTTGGCCATGGAAATTTGAGCAGTAGTGGCTTTTCCTTGGTTTTTGAGTTGCCCCAAACGGAAAGCCAATAGCTGTGCCTTGGTAATTTCGGTGAGCATTTCTGCTAATTTTTTCTGCTGTAATTGGGTGGCTGCAATGGGTTTTCCGAATTGAATACGCTCTTTGGCATATCTCAATGCCGTGTCGTAACAGTCCATGGCTGCTCCAATAGCCCCCCAGGCAATACCGTAGCGGGCAGAGTCTAAACAACCTAGTGGTGCCCCTAGTCCGTCTTTTTCAGGCAGTATATTTTCTTTGGGAATTTTCACATCGCTAAAGATAAGCTCGCCGGTGGCCGATGCCCTTAAACTCCACTTATTGTGCGTCTCTGGCGTAGAAAAACCTTCCATGCCGCGTTCTACAATCACGCCTTTAATTCTTCCGGCTTCATTTTTAGCCCACACCACGGCAATGTCTGCAAATGGCGCATTTGAGATCCACATTTTAGCACCGTTTAAGAGGTAATGGTCTCCCATGTCTTTTATGTTGGTGGTCATGCCGCTCGGATTAGAGCCATGGTCTGGTTCTGTGAGACCAAAGCAACCCATCATTTCTCCTGAAGCTAATTTTGGGAGGTATTTCTGACGCTGCGCCTCATTTCCGTAAGCAAAAATAGGGTACATGACCAATGAGGATTGTACAGAGGCTGTGGAGCGCACTCCAGAGTCTCCCCTTTCAATTTCTTGCATAATGAGGCCGTAACTGATCTGATCCAAACCTGCACCACCGTAATTTTCAGGAATATAGGGCCCAAATGCGCCAATTTCTGCCAATCCTTTAATGATTTCTGTGGGAAAAGTAGCTTCTTGGGCATGCTTTTCAATGATCGGACTCACGGCCCTTTTAACCCAAGCTCTAGCAGCATCTCTAACCAAGAGGTGCTCTGGGCTCAGTAAATCATCTAAGGCGTAATAGTCTGGGGCTTCAAATAGGTCTGGTTTCATAGCTTTTTTTAAAGGGCATTGTTTTTGCAAAACAAGTCCACACTTTCTAGCTTCTAAATTAACTAAAGAAATATAACATTACAACAAAGCAGTGTTACATTTTTAAATAAAAATCTTTAACCAGTTCAATATATTCTGGAGTGTATTGGTGTCTGGCAGTTTCAATGGTGAGCTCTCGGTGGAGGCAGCGGGTTTTTTCAAATCCAAAAGCCATATAAGACCTTTTAAATGGGGCGTTTTTATTTCCTTTGACGTGCATTATTTCGTGGGGAAAAAGCCCTGCTTTGGCAGCAAGCGCTATAAAATCTGTGGACTCCTTAAAGGGAAGGACCAATGCAAAAATTCCTGCTGGGTTCAAAAGGGTTGCAGCCGCTTGCACCAACAGCGGGAAAGGCAGCGTGCTGCTTTCCCTCGCTGCCGCCCTAGCTTGATTGTCTAAATTATTTTCAGTATAAAAAGGAGGGTTGCTCACAATAAGGTCGTAAGTCAGTGCTTCTGCTTCCTCTATGAGTTCTTCTACATGGGCGTGGTAGCAAAACAATCGGTCTGCCCAAGGCGCATTTTCAAAATTAGCCACACATTGTTCGTAGGCTTCAGGAATGAGTTCCACACCGTCTATGGTTTCTGCAAGGCTTCTTTGGGCAAGCATAAGGGCTACTACACCTGTTCCTGCCCCAATATCTAGTATGCTGTTGGGCTGGTGAGAAATAGGTGCCCAAGCACCTAATAAGACCCCGTCTGTGCCAATTTTCATAGCACATTGGTCTTGTTCAATACTAAATTCTTTGAAAACAAAATGCTTGGACATGTGGGATGTACAATTTTATTAAAGGACATTAATCCTCACCCAAATACAAAGCTACAAGGCCGTCTGGAGTGGTTACCTCTATGGTATTGTTCTCGCGATCTACCTTAGTGATAATCTGGTCTGTAATGGGAATAAGTAATTCTTTGTCTTCTTTTTTGGCAATGAATAAAGCCTGACTTACAGTGTCATTTACAGCGGTAATCTGACCAATATCGCCATGGACTTTATCTAAAAGGGTGAAGCCAATAATTTCGTGGTAATAAAATTTATTTCCAGTGAGTTTTGGAAGTAAGCTTAGGGGTAGGAAGAGTGCTGCACCCATGATCTTGTCTGCAGCAGCTTCATCTTCTACGGCCTCAAAACGGACCCTGAGGAGGCTAGACTTATGAAGGGAACATTTTTCAATAAAAAATGGAACCAGGCTGTCTCTGAGAGAGACAAATACTGATTCCATGTTTTCGTATAGGTCGGGCTCATCTGCGTCTAGCTTTATGAGTACCTCTCCTTTAAAACTGTATTTTGAAACAATTTTGCCTAAGTAGAAACAATCTTCCTTACGCATCCTTGTTTTATATTAAGCTTCTTTGGTTTCTTCACCAGCTGCTTCTTCACCAGCTGCTTCTTCAGCAGGCGCTTCTTCAGTAGCAACAACTTCTTCAGTAGCAACCGCTTCTTCAGTAGCAACAATTTCTTCAGCAACAATTTCTTCAGTAGCAACCGCTTCTTCAGCAACAACTTCTTCTGTAGCAGCAACTTCTTCTGTAGCAGCAACTTCAGCAGCAGCAGCGGCTTCAGTAGCGGCAATTTCTGCAGCTTCAGCAGCAGCAACTTCAGCAGCAGCTTCAGCTTCTAGTGCTTGTGCGTCAGAAACACGCTTTTCATTAACAGCTTTTTCAGCAGCCAATGCTTTTGCTTTTTCTACTTCTTGCTCTTGAGTAAGACCAGAAACTTTTGCAGCAACAGCAGCATCTTTTTCAGCCACCCATGCGTTGAATTTTTCTGCTACTTGCTCTTCAGTTAAAGCACCTTTTCTAAGTCCTCCTAAAAGGTGGTGCTTTAATAAAGCGCCTTTGTAAGACAACAAACGTTTTGCAGTGTCAGAAGGCTGTGCTCCATTAGTCAACCATTTTACAGCACCATCTACATTTAAGTCAATAGTGGCTGGGTTAGTGTTAGGATTGTAGATTCCTAATTTCTCTAAAAATTTACCATCTCTTTTTGATCTTGCATCTGCAGCAACGATCCAATAAAATGGTTTTCCTTTTTTACCGTGTCTTTGTAATCTAATTTTTACTGGCATATCACATTAATTTGTAGGGTGCCCGACCCTTGGTTATTAATTCTTTTTAGTTTTCTCCATTAAGAGGGTGCAAATATACCCTTTTTTTGTGATTTGCAAACTATCTGCTTTTAAATAATTAGGCTAGGTTGGCGTTGCCCCACAATAAAGGGTTAATAACTTCTTAAAACCCTCTTTTTCTATACGATTCCTTTTGGTTATTTTTACCGTTCCCAGGCAAATAAGCACCCAAAGAAAATCACCCAGATGTATTTAATTTTTGACACTGAAACCACCGGCTTACCCAAGAGATGGAATGCCCCCGTAACGGATACCGACAATTGGCCGCGCTGTATTCAGATTGCCTGGCAATTACACGACGCTATGGGAAACCTCTTGGAACACCAAGATTATTTGGTTTCGCCAGATGGCTTTGACGTACCTTTTGAGGCAGAACAAATACACGGTATTTCTACCGCGCTTGCTCAGGACCAAGGACTTCCTTTGTTAGAAGTATTGGAGCGTTTTACAGCGGCTGTAGAAAAATGTCATTTTGTGGTGGGCCAGAATGTGGGTTTTGACCTCAACATTATGGGGGCAGAATTTCACAGGGCTGGGATAGAAAACACCCTAGCTCAAAAGCCTGTGTTAGATACTTGTACGGAACAGACCGCTATGATGTGTCAAATTCCTGGAGGCAGGGGAGGTAAATTTAAGCTGCCTACCCTGACGGAACTGCACCAACATTTATTTGGCGCGCCTTTTAACGAAGCCCACAACGCTACGGCAGACGTAGAGGCTACCACACGTTGCTTTTTGGAGCTACTCCGCTTAAAGTACTATCCGCTTGAGAAGTTAGGCGCTCCTGCAGACTATTACAACCAGTATCAGGCAGCGAATTCTGAGGCTGTAGCCGGTATTGGATTGAAGCATGTGAATTTAAAAAAGGCATCGGCGGCGCTGCAAGCGCAAGCCCAACCAGTAACTGCTGCGCCCACCAAACAGGATATTAAAGAAAATTTAGCCCAGTTAGAAGACACTGCTTTTGTTCACCTGCACAACCATTCCCAGTTTTCTGTGCTCCAATCCACCATGAGTGTAAAGGATTTGGTGGCTCAAGCGGCAAAACAAAATATGCCTGCGGTGGCCCTTACAGACCACGCCAATTTAATGGGGGCCTTTCATTTTGTGAAAGAGGTCAAAGCGCACAATGCTAGGGTTAAACAGGCCCATAAAGAAGCGGAAGCAACGGGGACCCCTGAAGAAGGCAAAGAAATGACGCCAATTATTGGTTGTGAATTTTATGTTTGTGAGGACCATACAAATAAGCATGTAAAAGATTACGGGTATCAGATGGTGTTTTTGGCAAAGAACAAAAACGGCTATCACAATTTGGCCAAACTGTCTTCTATTGCCTATACCAAAGGATTTTATTATGTGCCTAGAATAGACAAGGCGCTTGTGGAACAGTACAAAGAAGACTTAATTGTACTCTCTGGAAATATGTATGGCGAGGTGGCAGCTAAAATCCTAAATACGGGAGAGCAGCAAGCAGAAGAAGCCCTAATTTGGTGGAAAGAGACCTTTGGAGCAGACTTTTATGTGGAGTTAATGCGCCACAGTCAGGAAGATGAGGACCGGGTTAATCAGGTGTTGGTGCCTATGGCTCAGAAGCATGGGGTCTCTTTAGTGGCTACAAACAACACCTATTATGCAGACCAGAAAGACGCAGAGGCCCACGATATTTTACTCTGTGTAAAAGATGGAGAAAAACAAGCCACGCCTATTGGAAGGGGTAGGGGGTACAGGTATGGATTGCCCAACCAAGAGTATTTTTTCAAGACTGCAGCGGAAATGAAGTCGCTGTTCTCGGATATACCAGAGGCCATTGAAAATACCCATAAGATTTCCAGCCAAATTGAAGCTTTTGAACTAGCGAGAGAAGTACTGCTGCCTGCTTTTGAGATTCCAGCAGAGTTTAAGGTGGCAGAAGATATAGAAGACGGTGGCAAACGAGGAGAAAATGCTTACCTCAGAGACATTGCCTATAAAGGCGCACTAAAGCGCTACACTGAAATTACGCCTGAAATTGAAGAGCGTTTGGATTTTGAATTGGACACCATTAGAAATTCTGGGTACCCGGGTTACTT
>Ga0180120_10001837_pt1 | contig 10800 bp, 5 predicted proteins | sample CPBDNA_3_FD_129677 | JGI IMG/M metagenome (GOLD analysis project Ga0180120, IMG submission 129677) | Freshwater to marine salinity gradient microbial communities from Chesapeake Bay, USA - CPBay_Spr_31_0.2_DNA (version 2) (version 2) | ecosystem: Environmental > Aquatic > Marine > Coastal ... | reverse complement strand
TAAAAATGCTGACCAAAATCCGCGCGCATTATCACACAGGTTTAATGGCTAGTGGTCATCCTGCAGCGATGTTTCTCTGCTGATCAAAAACTCTTGCTCGAATTTCTCCGCTGGCTGTGGCTTGGCCACCAGATAACCCTGGAAGCTGTTGCAGCCCAGTTTTTTTAATATGCGACGCTGTCCCTCGGTTTCAACGCCCTCCGCCACGGTCTCCATATTGAGCGTCTCTGCCAGGGCAATAATGCCGGCGACAATGGCGCTGTCACTGGGGTCGGTCTCGATCTCTTGAATAAAGGCGCGGTCGATCTTGAGCACGTCCACGGGCAGCCGCTTGAGGTAGTTCAGGGACGAGTAGCCGCTGCCAAAATCATCAATAGCAACACTGATACCCAGGTCTTTAATTTTAACCAGCTCTGTACTCATCAACTCCGGGTGGCTCATCAATGTGCTTTCGGTAATCTCTATCTCAAGCACATCGCGGGGCAACTGGTTGCGCTGCATCAAACTCTCGAGCTGACTGTGCAGGTCTTCTGCCATCAGGTCTTTTACCGACAGATTGAGAGCCAGGGTCAGCTCGTGGCCTGTGTCGATCCATCGTTTTAGCTGCCGGGCGCCCTCTTCCAGCACCCAGTCGCTGAGCCTGTTTATAAGACCGCTCTCTTCGGCCAGAGGAATAAATACATTGGGGGCTATAACACCCTCTTCTGGATGCTCCCAGCGCACCAAAGCCTCTGCCCCGGTGAGCGCACCAGTTTTAAAATCGATCTTAGGCTGGTAGAACAGCACCAGTTCGTCGCGCTCGATGGCCTGCCGCAGTTCGCGCTCCATCTCCAGTCGCCCTGCTATTTCAGCTTCCATGCCTGTTTGATAAAAACAGTAGTCATTGCGTTTTTCTTTGGCTTTAAACATGGCCGAGTCGGCGTGCTTGATAAGGTCTGTTACATCGCCACCATTGTCGGGGAAGATGGAAATGCCAATACTGGTGGTGACAAACATCTTTTTGCGCATAAATACAAAGGGCTGGTTGAGCGAGTGGCAGATTTTCTCTGCCACCTTGGCGGCTGTCTCAGGGCCGGTGATATTTTCCAGCACCAGAGTAAATTCATCACCACCCAGGCGGGCGATAAAGTCCTGGTCGCGAACACAGTTGCGGATGCGCTCGGCCGCGGCTTTTAAAAGCAGGTCGCCCACATCGTGCCCCATGGTGTCGTTGATCATTTTAAAGCGATCCAGGTCGAGAAACATAATGGCAAACTTGCTGTTTTCCACCGCTGCCTGCTCCACTACCAGGTGCAGATGCTGCATCAGATTGGCGCGATTGGGCAGGCTGGTTAGGGGGTCGTGATAGGCCAGCTGCTTAACATGCCTCTCGGCCTTGTTGGCCTTGATTAGCCGCGCTACGCGCTGCTTCATCACTGAGAAGTTAATGGGCTTGGAAATATAGTCGGTGGCGCCGGACGAGAAAGCTCTGACAATGGAGTTTTCATCTTCCAGACCAGTTATCATCAGCACGGGAATATCGGCACCATGGGGCGTCTCGCGAATGGCTTTGCAGGCGTCGAAACCATCCATCTCTGGCATCACTGCATCCATAAGTATTAAGTCGGGCATGCGACGCTGGCAGACTTCAATTGCCTGGGCACCATTGGCGGCCTCTTCCAGCTGATATTCTTCGCGCCGAAATGCATTCACCAATAGCAGGCGAATTGAGCGGTCATCGTCCACCACCAGAATGCGATAACTCTGTTTCTGGGGGCCGACACTGACTTTGTCTATCTGGTCAATTAGCGACATCTCCTGCCGCAGGTCGATACTGACTGCATCGAAAGCCTGGCTGATGCGCCGGGCGTAATCTGCGGCATTTTCGATATTGTTGGCGGTGGCGCGATCTTCCAGTTCCTTGCTGTGTTTGACCAGATCGTAGGCGCCAAAGTTGGAGGCGCTGCCTTTAATGGTGTGGGCAATCTGACGAATCTGTGACTCGTCGTCATTGTCGATTGCTATATTGAGGTTTTCCAGATAAATCAGCATATCCTCCTGAAAGGCCTCAATCAGCGAGCCTACCGCATCGCCCACTGCATCTTTAAGCGCGTCCATTACCTTAATGTCATAGCTTAGGGGTGAGCGTTCATCATCCTGCTGTGTGCTTGCATCGGGATCCTCTGCTACCTCCCGGCTGGGGGTCGAGGGATTGGCGATGGACGGGGTCTGGTCCTTCTCAGAATAATCCCCCTCTGGCTCTGCAACCCGCTGTATCTCATCGACAGAAATATGTGCCCACTTTTCAAGTTGCTCACGCAGGCCGGCCAGACTTAGAGGCTTGGGCAGAAAGTCATTCATGCCTGCCTCGCGGCACTTGTCGGCCTCGGCATCGGAGTTATTGGCGGTCATCGCAATAATGGGCAATGTGCCGGCGTTATCCGCTTCGTAGACGCGCACTTGCCGGGTGGCGTCGTAGCCGTTCATCACTGGCATATTGCAGTCCATCAGCACCAGGTCAAACCGCTCGCGCAAAATACATTCCACTGCCTGACGCCCGTTTTCAGCCAACCGCGACAGACAACCCAGCTTGTCCAGCATAGCCACTGCTACTTTTTGATTGGCCTTGTTGTCATCTACCACTAATACCTTGCAGAGGCGATGGGGCTGTATATCCACCATGGGCTGTGCTTTGGGCTGGTCGATCTCTTCGTTGATTAACTTGCCACTAAGTGCCTGCAAAAATGAATCTGACTTTAGGGGTTTGTTAAGGCGCGGCAATGACAGCTGGCCCACCTGAGTATCCGGAGCCCAGGGGTTGCTTAAAATAACCGTCAGCTTGTCATTGAATCTGGGTTCATCGCTCATGATTCTGGTAAAGTCATTGAGCTTGATATCGACCATATCCTCGTCGACAAACAGCAGGTCTACAGAGACGTCGGTATCCGGGTCTCTAATAATCTTAAAGGCCTCCAGGCCAGAGCGCGCGGTAATAGCTGTTAGGCCCAGCTTATTGAGGCGGCCCTCTGCAAATAGCCTCATCACCCTGGCCTTGCTGACAAACAGGGCCGTCAGGCCTTTTAGTTCGCTGTAAACTGGTTCTACTGCAGGTTCATCCATGGTCACTATAGGCAGGGTAAAACTAAACTCACTGCCTGTGCCAAGCTGGCTTGATACGGAAATAGTACCACCCATCAACTCCACTAATTGGCGAGAAATAGCCAGACCAAGACCTGTGCCTGGATACTGTTTGGTGGTGGAGGCATCAACCTGGGTAAAGGCCTCGAAAATGCGTTTTTGGTCTTCCCTGTCTATACCTATACCTGTGTCCACTACCTTAAAATACAGCGATGATATGGGCCGCTTCTTGCCGCCGGTTCGCACTGCACTCACATAGATGGACACCTCGCCACTGTCGGTAAATTTGATGGCATTGCCGGCCAGATTAATCAGCACCTGACGCAGCCGCCCGCTGTCGGCACTAAAACTACTGGGCACGTCGTCGGCAACTGCATAGCCAATATCAATCTGCTTTTTAAGCGCCTGATTGGCCAGCAGGCCAACCACATCGTCCAGGGTTTCATAGAGACTGCAGTCGCGATTAATAATATTTATCTTGCCTGCATCTGCCTCAGAAAAATTGAGTACCTCGTCGATCAGCGATAACAGCGCGTGGCCAGATGACTTGGCGGTCTCTACGTATTCCTGCTGTTTGAGGGTCAGCCCCATGGTCAGCAGTAGATCCAGCATACCCAACACGGCGTTCATTGGGGTGCGCAGCTCATGGGTCACATTGGCGGCAAATTCTCCCTTGGCTTTTGCTGAGGCCAGGGCTGATTGCATGGCGTCGTGGAGTTCGTGTTGGCGGCGCTCCAGCACCTCCATCATATTATTGAATGACGCCTGCATATCAGTGATATCGCTGGGGCCTTCAATCTCGGCTCTGATCAGGCTATCACCGGTCTGGGCGCGTTTCATGGTTTCGGACAGATGTTCGATTGGCTTGGTGACTCGGCGGGCAATCATTAATAGCAGCACTAGAAGAATACAGGCGAGGCCACTGGAAATAGTCAGGTTGCTGCGCAGAATGCCCTTCTGCATCAATATCTGAGTATCTTTGCCCACCAGCACGGTGATATGGCCGAGTAGAAAGCTCTCCATATCGTCTGGCAATATATTTAGCTGGTTGTCATAGTCCTGGGTGGACATAACTGGTGCAGAAAACAGCCAATACTTGCCGTTCTCGGCAATCAGGGTTGGGGTCTGTATGCCAGCGCTGATAAACACGGTATCTGGATAGCTGTCGCCCAACTGATAGAGCTCTTCGCGTTTTTCGGTTTCAATTCTGATGCCTTTAACTTCGGGAAAGTTTATGGCGCTCTCGGCAATATCGCGAGCTGATTCGGCACTCTGATACAGCAGGGCCAGCTCACTCTGGTTGGCCAGTGATTCGGTCACCTGCAAGCCCTGCTGGATTTGCTGTTTGGTAATAATAACTGTGGATACTTTACTGACCACAAAGGAGGTAATCAGTGTCAGCACAATAATGCCAACAACAAAAATAACCCCGAGCTGATGTCTAAACTGAAGCCGGTCAAACCAGCCTTTGTTAAAAGTAGGCATGATCTGTCACCGCGCTGGCAGTACCAGATCGATATGTTCCTTCATATCGTCCGTCAGCAATATACCAAGGTGATTGCTGGTTCTTTCGTTGAGAGTGACAAAAACAGACTGCAGCGGCTCCATGCCAGCTTGTTGCTGTCCTCCCTCGGCAACTTTGCGGGCCAGTTCTCCAAGGCGCACGCCCATCTGAAAATTATCTGGATAAACTGAAAATAGCGCTCCCCTTTTGACATGGGTTGGGTTAGATGAAAACACCACAAACTCAGACTTCCAGGAAGCCTGCAATAAAATAGATAACAGTGCATTGCCAACAAAGCGATCGCCAGATGGAATCCATACTGCGTCGCCCGGGCCCAGACTACGAATTACTTTTCGGTAAATAACCGCCGCGGCGCGCAGGTCCTCCGCCTCGTGAATGACCAACTGAATACCCAGATGGTTAAACGCCAGCTGAGCAGATTTGAGATCAATAATATTGTCGTTTGCCCGCACCACTACAAATACGCGCCCGGTCTCTGGCGCCAGGGCATGCAGCTTGGTCACTATTACTGACTCCTCGGGCACCATGCTCATACCATAGACACCGGGAATGCGCCGACTGACTGCTCCCACCACCAGAGGATGGGCAAGCTCTACGGGGTCCAGTTGAGTCACCCCGCGGCCGCCCAATGCTACTACCATGTGATTGCCAATTCTTGACTCCAGGTCGTTGGCAGGCTTTTCCATATCAAGAATTATTTGAGAGGTAGGTCCGCCAAAGCCCTCAGCCGCCCCTTCGGCGATGGTATGGTAGACCTTGAGAAAGGGTTGCCGCACCTCGGGAAAAACCACAGCCAGTCGCGGCTCGGGAGTACCTTTCTCGGCTGTAGTTTCCAATGAGAAGGCCGGCTGTAACATCAGCATCATAGCAACCACAAGCCAATCTCTTATTAGTCCTTTAATTTTAATACGCCTATCTCCAGATAGTGCTTATGATTAAAACTTGTAGCGAATCTCTCCCAGAAAACTGCGCCCGGCCAGCGGTAAATCATTGGGAATAAACGGGCTTGGCATGGCATTTGGGCTGGGTTCGAAGGCATCCTCACCAAATAGATTATTAATAATCAGTGCAATCTCCATATTCTCTGACAGCTTATTTCTTATATTCATATCGAACAGCACATAGTCCCCGACCGGGTCGCGAAGGTCGTCAGCCGCCCGGTTGCGGTCCATCACCCAGTTGGCCTGCATATTGATGCGCCAGCGGTTATTGATCTGCCAGTCGGTGCGCAGATAGAGCTGTTTCTCTGGCGAATTGGCCGCATCAGCAGCAGCCAGCTCATCGTAGGAATCCTGCCAGGCGAAGTTGCCACTAAACTTAAGACTGTCTGTAATGGTCCATTTGGCTTCAAACTCTAACCCTTTACCGTTCTGCTCTCCGGCATTTTGTGCTGTTCTGGTACTGCCACTGCTGTCCGGTATAAATTGAATGATGTCACTCCAATCATAGTAGAAAAAATTCATGTTCAGCGTAATGTCGTAGCTGGGGCGATAATCAAAAGCCAATTCATAGCTTTTTATCTCCTCGGGTTTTAGGTCCAGATTACCCAGAATCAGTGGGTTATTGATGGCCCTTGTCTGAGCAAATGATGGCGCCCTAAACGCCTCGCCATAGAGGAATTTAGTAGTCAACTGATAGGACGTAGACCACACCAGCGCCAGCCGCGGATTAGTGGTGGAACCAAAGTCTGAATAATTGTCGTACCGCAAGCCGGCGGTCAACTCCCAGTCATTGGCAAAACGCCACACATCCTGCACATAGATATAGGTATTTTCGCGCTGGTCCTCAGTCAGGAATACAAACGGTGTATCCGACACATCGACCACCGGATCGCCCGGCAAAATGGGCAACAGCGTGACTGGGTTAATGCCAAAGTTCTTTTCTTCAGTGACCCTGTCAATTTCACCATGATAATAACCAGAACCAAAGCTGATATCGTGTTTCCTGATACCGTCATATTTGGCGGTAAAACCCGCCCTGCTGTGGTTTTCGAAAATCTCCGGGCTGCCGATAACGCCATCGGGGAATATGCCAAAGATGGGTATACCAGTGGGCGTTAGAAAGGGTCCGGTGGAGCCTGGAGGGTATAGTACAAACTGGCCATCCACTTGTTGCGAGGTCTGATAGTAACTAGCATGAAACTTGACGCTTGTATCGGGCAAAAACTCCTCTTCAAGATAGGAGAAATCAATATTGTAACGCTCGCTTTCAAACTTGTTATCCCGATTTAGAACCTGTGCTGCACCAGCCCCATCACCTATATTTTTTCTAATCTGGGCGCCGGCACGAAGAATAAATTTTTTATAATCAGCCTGAAGCCTAAGGTCCAGATTGTCTCTGGACAGATTTACCCGACCCGGCGCATTGGACACAGAAGTTCCTGTTATAAAATCAAAAAAGCTTTGGCCATCTGCAGTAATGCTTGCATCTGAACCATCGGTTTTGCCCAGTTCAATAAATGCAGAATAATTAAGATCACCTGAGGTTCCAGCGCCAGAAGCCCAAACCTGTCTGGTAGCGAAAGAGCCTGCAGACATTCCGGCAGCTGGCTTCTCTAGTTCTTTGGGAGTCTTAGTCACTATATTAATTACACCGGCGAAAGCATCAGCACCATAGAGAGCAGACCCGGGGCCTCGAATGATTTCTATTCTGGAAATTGCTTCTACTGGCATGCCACCCCAGACCACATTTCTATCTCCCTGAAATAAATTGGTTAAAGGAATACCGTTCACCAACATTAAAACCTGGGGATTAAAATCTGCATGGATACCACGAAATTCATACAGTGAATTGTAACCAATGAAATCACGTCCAACATGTAGCCCGGGAACAGTCTCAAGCACCTGATCAATATCTTTGGCGCCTAGTCTCTTTATTTCTGCCGCAGTAATAACCGAGGCTACTGCCGGAGCCTTTGCTATTGGTTGTACCTCACCGATCGCAATGGAAATAAAGTCTTCATCACCATAAAAGTCCAGCACATTGGCTTCATCCAAACTAACTTCATCATTGGCAAGGCAAAATACTGGTATACAAATACCAACAACTAAACCGATCATCCTATTCATAACTTAGCTTCTCCATTCTCTTGTCTGTTGGCTGCCAACAAAGTTAATTCGTGAAACTCTTAATGGAAATAACGCTCCCTCGGGCTGTGACTCTGCATCTATAAAACATGGCATCGCACCCGCAGTAAAAGCAAGGGTAGCCATATGATAAAAATCAGATGATGTGAGCCCTTCATCAGCCAGCAAAGCTGCGCATACCGCAGCTATATTCATTCGATACTTCAACCTAGATTGGATAAACCAATCTTCAACCTCATAGGCTAATTTGATATATCTGCCATCACCGCAACCTATTGATTTTGCAAAATCCATCATCGGAGTTATTCGCTCATCTTCATTAATAAGAGGCCTTCCATAACCGAAAACACTGCGATGCAATTTAAGTTCATCTTCAATCAGGCTCTCTAATGATTGCCCATCTTCAATTGAGCTGCCCAGACGATAAAAAAAATCCGTTGCTCCCTTTATGGGTTTCAAACCGTAAATCGTAGCCTCTGTGACAGCTACAGATGCCGCTGCTGCAAGAGCACCTGTGGATCTAGTCGTTCCCGCCAATGCAGATACCCTGTTATTCCAAATTCTCGGATCGGGAAAACTGGTACAGATAACCCACATTCCCTCCATTAGCCTGGCGATCTTGCTGGACTCTCTACCAGTAACCGTAAACAGCAAGTACTCCATCCAGGATTTTTGGTTTAATTCGGTAAAAACATTTTTGCCACGTAGCAGAACTTTTTCACCGGGGAACCAGCCACCCATGGATGTTTGCCAATTATCTTCATATTTCTCTAAGTTACTGTGATGGGACATACAAAACTCTTTTATAGTGTTGGATATATCACTCTGTGACTTTGAATCCCTTCGAAAAAAATGGATATTTTCGCCAGCCTGTTTGTTCCTGCTCAAGAGCATGGACAGCGGCCCCTGGCAACCTCAACAGAAGGAAAAGCATTTCGGCCTGTTCTGGCAAAAGTTCAAGATCATAAAATGCTGCCCCGGCCACACCTGAAAATGCCAAGGGTCCTGATGCTACAGCCTCCAACTCAAGACGATGTTGTTGAAGCCAACGCAAATGCTCGGTATCGCCGACCTCAACTAAATGGTCTAGAGTTTGTACTACTGGGGTTGGACAGCTAATGCCATTGGGATCAAAACCTGGTGGGTGCTCCATGGGCGCCCAGACATCGAGACGCCCCTGGGCAGGAGGATTGACAATTAAATCACACCATTTGCTCAGGTCTTTTGCACAGTGCTGCCAATACTCTAAGCAGTGGTAAACCTCACGAGAGCCACCTAAATTACCGGCGCCAACGGAGATAGTGGCGATCAGTGCGGAAGGACGAGTAGAACCACCCACACCAGCATTCATAGCTGCCCTTATTGCATGATCTCTCGGGCCTAAATTAGCCAGCGCAATAGCCAGCCCCTCGAGTATTTTTGATTGTGCTTTACTCGGCGGTTCAAGCTTAAATAGCAAATATAGATAATCAATAAACCCAGCATTTTTTAAAATATCACCGTAGACATCAAACCCCGAGCAGCGGCAACAAGCAGCGGCAAATGGGTTGTCTGGTTCGGCAGATTCGGACCAGATCTTAGTGGTTATGGTCTCACTGATAGGGCTAGCCTTTGACGCTTTTTAAAACATTAGTCCGCAATCGAATAGGTGGGGCTTCCTCCGGGTCAATTCGGACATCCAGTAGTGTTGGCCCTCGTCTGCGGCATAGATTGTTAATATTTAGTGCGGCTAACTGACAAGGTGATTCAATAATGGCTGCTTCAGCTCCCATGGCTTTAGCCAGAGCGCAGAAATTAACTCTGGCTAGCTTATTAGCTATGGGTTCGGCGCCAGTCAAAGCCTGTCCATGCTTTACCATGCCGTAGGCACTGTCATTCAAGATGATAAAGACAATGGTTAATTTCTCTTCAATAGCCACGGTGAGCTCCTGAGCGCTCATTAACCAACTACCGTCTCCCGTCAGGCAGACCACTGGAATATCAGGATCGGCCATTGCAGTGCCAATAGCGCTGCCAATCGCCCAGCCCATTGATGCAAAGTCCATCGAGGCACTAAACAGACCACCTCGCTCTCTCATGCCTGCAAAACGGCGATCATAGGGATGAAGATAATGAGTTGCCCAAGCAAAACTATTGCCAGAGTCCGCAAGGTATTTTGTGTTGGGCGGAAATAGCGCCGGCAAATCTCGCATTAGCCGTTGAGGCTTTATGGGCCTGTGGTCAGAGTTATAGGCTTGCATATCCTCGCATTGAAAATGCATCTTGAGAGGCTCTTGGGCCTCCTCACTGTTGTCGTTGGTTTTACTATTTCTAACGCTGTTATTCTGTTCACCCGATGAGATCAACCTCAGATTATGTCTCGGATCTTCCTGATACCTAGTAGCCAGCCGTGAAAAAATAGTATCCAGACAACCGCGAACATGTAATTTCGCCATTGGCGTTCTGGTCAAGTTGGCATCCGTAGACTCCACATGCACCATCCGATTAGTGAGCAGCGTATGAGTATCCCAGGCATTGCTGGAGAACTCCCCAAAGCGAGCACCTATAGCAACGACCAAATCTACTTTTCGATCTGCCAAAAGCTGCTTGGCTGAGCTGTGCCCAGCAAAACCGATAACACCTTTAAATAAAGGATGATAGGGACTCACTAGCCCCTTGCCATGGGGAGTAACAATAATATCGGCGGCCGCTGATGTGGCCAGGGACAAAATGCCAGACATAGCATTACAGGCCTCGTCTCCAATGATAAATACCGGTTTTTTAGCTCGTGATAATTCATGGTAGAGAGAATCTACTGCGGTCTCATCGATCAACGTAGGACGATTAAGTAGCTGGCTTAGACTGTAACTTGGCGCCTTGACCGGTGCGGCAAGCGCCATCACATCCCGAGGCACACTGATATGCGCAGGCCCGGCCGGTGACCCCATAGCAGACATAATAGCGGCTGAAAGCTTGTGTTCGAACTGGGCTGGGTGAGAGATTAAGGTGTTGTATCTGGTGCAGTGCTGGTAGAGGCCCACTGTGTTGATACCGGTGCATGAGGAATCTTGGATAGCGCCTTTACCAAAGGTT
>Ga0180120_10001836_pt1 | contig 10802 bp, 13 predicted proteins | sample CPBDNA_3_FD_129677 | JGI IMG/M metagenome (GOLD analysis project Ga0180120, IMG submission 129677) | Freshwater to marine salinity gradient microbial communities from Chesapeake Bay, USA - CPBay_Spr_31_0.2_DNA (version 2) (version 2) | ecosystem: Environmental > Aquatic > Marine > Coastal ... | reverse complement strand
GAGACTATGGCGTATATTGGAGAACACCCACGAGCGAGAGGAACAGCCAATCTTGAGACAATGAAACACTCTAACGTATCTCCAATAGATACAAAATGGCTCGCAGATAAAGTAAATTGGAATTCTACTCTTAGATCTAGTAAACCTAAAAGGATGAAAAGAATGTTAAGAAATTATATTGGCCTTCCTAGTATTCCATCTGACGGTAGCGAAAGACCGAACATAGAAGGTTTTGAAACATCTAAAACAGAACAAGTAAGGCGTAATTTAGTCAATGCACTCAATGATACTGCAATGACACGCATGACGCAATCGGGCGAATTCTTAGAGAATACAAAAACAAGTCAAATACCGGGTTATACTGCGGGTTCACGATCCGCTGGAAAAATACGCCCGATGAAACCTCAAATAGATGCCGCCAAAAAAGAAACAAGTAAAGCAAGAAGGGCAATTAACAGGCATTGGAAAAAGATTGAGGCAGGTGAAGCCCCGTTGCCAAATAGCATTGATGACTTGCCTCAGAATATACAAGAGTTAATCGGGCAACAACAGATTCGTGCAAAATTAGGATTGATGAGAGGGCTTGAATCAGATGCAGTAAATCTCGGCAATCCTATGGATGTCTTGAATCAGAAGTATGAAGATATGTTTTATCTTGATGATGGAGAGTTGCCAAGAGATGAACAATTGAACATTTTGAGAGAATATCTTAAAGAAATCTCGGCGGATTATAAACTTGTAGAGCCGGAGTATGATAGGTGGGGAAATTACAAAGATAGAAATGGATATTACTTAGGAGATGCACGTTTAGGCATACAAGCATTTGCGGGAAGAGATATAGATACAAGAACAGGTGAAAGTGCAAACTTCCATGAAACACCAAGCGAATATAGGGGATGGGGGGCGTATTTCCCTGAATTAGCAGAAGAATTCCCTGAAATGTTTGACAGCCAAACTCCGTATGTTGTTCCTAAACGTAACAAACCGGGCAATGTTTATGAAATAAAGCCCGCATTAGAAAACGTAGAGAATGAGTCAAAGGACTTTCCTCTTAATAGAAAACCGCCAAGCATACCGTTGGAAGATTGGATTGAGATGTATAACTACAACCTAAGAGAAGATGAAAGGAGAGAGCGAAATGACTGATGCTTTTGAAAATGCTTGGGATGTCTCTAAGGAGTTCTATTTTGAAGAACAGGATTATCAACAACCATACAGTAAGGGCCGACCAAACCGAAAAACAGGAAAAGTAGCAAAGAAGCCAAGTAGAGATATTAGAGGTATGAAAACAGCAAGAAGGCATGGCTACAATGTTTCAGATAAAAACTATCGAGGAGATGCTGACGCAGGGCAATGGGCGACAACTGTACCTCAAAAGAGAAGAAGATTATCTGATGCTTGGAATCCAAATTTATCTTCAGAAGATGAACAAGCAAGAAGGGATTGGAGAGCAGTAAATCTATCAAAATTCCCCGACTTCAAAGATGAAAAAGAATCTATGTTTATTCCTTTTTTAAGCGATAAATTAACTCATGAAGGAATGCATACAGCGTTAGAATTGCCATTGAATGAATATAATCGCTCAAAAGGCAAAATATATACTGATGCTGCTCACGAATTAGGTGCAACAACAGGAGAAGTTTCAAGGCGAAAAGATAGAAGCCCTGATGCAGTAAAACGGCTTCTCAATCAAATGAGTCCTATCAAAAGACCCGTTCCTGCATCTAAGAGAACACGAGCATTGAGAAACATCGCTAGGAAAAACCCATTACTTCGTGCAATCGGTAGGAGAGTAACAAAAGGATCCAAAGATATATATGATTTCCTTGATGCCCCTATTATTATGAAAGATAGAAAGAAACTAAATGTCTATGATGAATTTGATGGTTTGGGGGGTTCAAAACTCATGAATCATAAGAAATTAGGTTTAGCAGGTTATGGCACAGCCGCCAAAAAAAGAGGGCATAATGTGCAATCATTTGATTGGGGATTAAGAGAAGATGGTACGGATGCTGAATTCAAACAAGGAGATGAAAATTATCATATTAAAGATATAATGCGGGGGTCAGTAAAAAATCAAGTGGATGAAATTTTAGATGCTTTTGACGGTGAAGTGATAGATTTCATGGCAGCAGGTACTCCATGTAAAGCATTTAGTATAGGGGGGCAAAATGTTGCTTGGAAAGTCAATGAACCATCAATGAGACATTTTTGGAATAAAGTTAGGCCAAATCAAGATTTTCCTGAATTAACTGAAGAAGATGTTGCTGAAAATCCAAGTTTAACGCCCGCTTTAGCGGCTTGGGGTAAAGGTTCGCCCAAAAATCGTAAAAGTATAAAAGGACATTTAGCAAGTATTCGATCTAAACACGGTGAAGGTATGGGTAAAAAATGGGGTAAAACAATTTTTGAACCAAAGTCTATTGATGAAATCATGTATGACATATTTGGTAATGAAAGAATGGTTAGAGGTAAACCAATTACTGAAGAAGCGGCTAAAAAAATGAAAGAGAATACAGAATTAGGGTTAGGTCTAATGAATAGAACCGCAGACATAACTAATGAATTGTATCGAAGAGGAATGTTAGGCCATCATATGATTGAAAACCCAAGAGCAAAAATGAGGTACATGAATGAGTTATCTCATATGCCGGTCTTAGAAACAACGGGCGCATCATACAGGAATCCGGCTCATAGTCAGTTGTTTGGGTTAAAGCCTGAGCCGAATGAGTTTGATATGGGAGAATATTTACGCAGAAGAATAGCGGAGACTAACCAAAATAGGAAAAAACCAAAACCTATACCCGAAGGTTTGCCTCCGGCTAAAGCAACCGATTTGATTGCTAACCTACCTTCTAACTTTGAAATTAGACCATTCTTAGGTCAAGAATATGGCGGCAAATTATATGAAAAAGGGCCGAGAGGGAGTTCTTCATCAATACAAGGTATGCCGGGAATGCCCAAAGATTATCTATATCCCGGCTCACCAAGAATTGATGCATTCCATGCAAGATCATTAGCCCCATATCAAATGGGTAATGATATAATTCATGCTTTAGAAGAATTTCACGGAATCCACCCCGGAGATGTAAACCCTAATGACGTAATTAGAAGATTTAAGCAAAAAGACCGAATACCTACATTAAAAGATTTTTAGGAAACTCTAAGAAGGAATGTCCATTCATATATTCCATGACCGACTACAAGGGTAAGGTAATTGATACTTGTAGCGATTGTGGTAAACGTGGCCCAATGTGGTCGGGTATGCCGTATTTATGTAAAGGGTGTAGTGAGCAGAAAATGAATAAATCTAATGATATTTTTGAAAAAGCGTGGTTCAGTATGAACAAAAGCAAAAAAGGTTCTAAACCGGATTATCTTGATTTCGATGAAGATGGAGATAAAAAAGAACCTATGAAAAACGCCTTAAAAAACAAAAAAGTTGAGAAGGGCATGGGGCGATTAAGATGACCGCATTTGACAAGGCTTGGGAAGTGGTCAAAGAAAATGAACCGGACTATGATGCTATCAAAGAGGGTCTTGAAGCGAATCTCATAGATGATGGATCATTAGATACGGTCATTGATGTAAATGGGAGGGAATACCGTTTCTCCTATGACCCCGAAATGTGGGATGGAGGTGACGATTTCCTTGGTGAGATCGAATCAACAGTCAATGACGGCGAACAAAGTTATGACGCATTTGTCGCGCAATGCTTAGACGATGCAAAAGAAGAATATATCATGGAGATGGTTGAGAATGACGGCAAAACTCTTGACCCTATGGGATACAGGTGAGCATGATGGCCGCATTCGACAAGGCTTGGAATGTAGTAAAGGCAGACGACTATGACGAGGGGCCAGAAGATTCACCGTATGCAGGTACATCCAAATGTCCTTGCAGACAAGGCTTCCATCCATGTGACGATTTGAAATGTGCTGAATGGCACAAAGGCAGGAATTGAGATGACAGCATTCGACAAGGCTTGGGATATTTCAAAAAACACTTGTAGAAGGTGTAGCAGCCCCCGTATGTCCAACAGCAGTTATTGTTCTAATGCGTGTAAAAGGGCAGATGAAAGAGAATATGTATATTCAGGCGGGATGTCCGGCCACATAGGTGCGTAAATAAGATGACCGCATTCGACAAGGCTTGGGGTGTCGTGAAAGACATGGAGTGTCCCTTTGAGGGAGTATGTGCCACCTGTGGCGATTGCCCCCATTGTGATTATGAGTGGACTACGACCCCTGACGGTAAGATTGACTATTTCAGCCATAGAGAAAGGTGTGGCGGGCTGGAAATTATGAACACCTTGTCTGAAGTGGATGAAAAAACCGAGTTGCCTATTGAAATTGCACAATCGCGCCGACCCGAACCCCGATGGAGGGAGCCATAATGACCGCATTCAACAAGGCTTGGGGTGTTGTTAAAGCAGCAGATTGGGATACGAGTTTTAATTTCAAAGAAGATCGAGAGAAAGCAAATTGGAGTCAGGAAGATATTGATAGGCTAAATGCTCACAATGATAAAATGCGGCAAGAAATGAAAGATAATCCACCTGTACCGTCAGATGCAAATCACATGGCGGCTCACAACTCATGGAGAGCAACTAGGCCAAAAAGAGATGCACTAGCAGATGCTTTGAGTAGAGCAAGACGGGAAAACGCAAAACCTAAACCTAAACTACGAATCACACGACCCGAAGATTGGGAATGAAGTTACAAAAAGACGAATATAAAGAAATTCTTTCGATTCTTGGAATTGCTCTAATTATAATAATAATATATCCTTTTGCATGGGTCTTTTCTAAGTTATTTCAAGAATGATTGATTAACGATTGTCTTTACTTGTCATATTGTAGGGAGAGGATATATCTTATCATCATTGGCATGGCTCGGTAAGGTTCTTGGACTCATCATCTTGTTTTTCATCTCTCCCCCCTCTCCCTACACCTTATCAAGGATTGACATGAACGGGCATTATGGGCGAAGCCTTTGACCGAGCATGGATATTGCTCAAGGAAGATAGTGAGGCGGTGGGTCGAGCAAAAGAGGCATTTCTGAAACGACTACCCGGTGTGGAATATCGGATTGTGGATGGAAGAACTGAGATTACAGGTGGCCCTCAAGCCGTTGCCGAAATAATGGCTATGAATGAGGCTTCTTTTGTGGCTATGTTGGAAGAATTGTCGGTGAATATGAACGCTTCCTATGCGTATAGAGATAATGCGTATTTGTCGTTGGGAACTTACAAGCGGTTATCCACCCAAGATGAATTGGGGGGTATGGGATGACCGCATTTGATGAAGCGTGGGGTTTAGTCAAAGGAATAGAAGATGGACAGATAAAATGCCCTCAATGTGGAGAAATAGGAGATGGCAATTGGTATTTCTCACATTACCCCGAATGCGCTCAAAGATATGTTAATGAAAATTCAAAAAATGTAGAGATTGTTCCTAACGAACAAAAGGATGCTTTTAATCAAGCATTTGAAACTATGGATGCATTAGGTGTTCCTTTTGACGATATAGAGCCAATGCAGAATATACTTGATGAAGTGCCGGATTTTGAAACAAAATATAGTGGTTATGAAGGTTTGACACCCGAACAAAGCGATGAGTTAATGGATACTCAAGAGCGAGCCATGATTGATGCTATGAAGAGAAACGGGCAGATAGGCTATCATCCTGATCCTAATGTTAGGCGTGAAAATACTACATGGCGTGTAGGTTTGCATTTTGATAGCGATTATGGATTGTATCAAATGAAAAAAGATTTTGTAGAAAATGCCATATCTAACGACAATTTAGACCATGATTACTTTGCAGAAATGATGATTGAAATCCTTGAGGGTAGTGCGATTGAACAGGAACTAAAAGATAATGAAAGAACTTGGGATGATGTTGATTGGGAAAAAATATTAGATGATGAATTACAAGCCAATCTTGAAGAACGCTACAATTCCATAGGGCGGGGAGAATATGATGAAGATGATTTGGAGGTATATGATATGTTAAATTTTGTTGATGAAGAACAACACCAACAAAAAGTAAATCAAGCGTATGTTATGAATGCTGCACGAACAATCAACAATTTGGTTCATCGTGCTTTGGCTGAAAAAGGTATAGATAATAATTATGGTTATGATCCTAAAACCGGAATGGCTGATGGTGAAGGATATAAACGGTTATTTGAATTGGAAAAGCGAAAAATAATATCTGCTATGAATGATGAAGAGTTTAGAGATAAACAGCCGGGTTTAGGAACAAAAAGTTTCGATGCCTATATGAGAAACTATTTGAAAGAAGAAGAGGGCTATGAATGACCGCATTTGATGAAGCGTGGATTCTCAAGGCTACTAGAGATGAAGAGGCTTACAACGCCTTCATGCGAGCCTACAATGATATGATGAGTGGTAGAGATGGCCTTTTTGATTCAGTTCCTGATGCAGTTAGAGGCAAAGAATCCCGATACAATGTTGATGATGGAGAATGGAGGTGGCTTGAAGATAAAGATATTCATTACAACACAATAACAGGAGAGGCTTACAAATCAACATATCTTGAAGATGAAGATGAATTCCATGATGAAAAAATAGACATGCCCACTCCTGTTGGGGCAGGATTTGAAGGTAAGGTTTTTAGAATTCCAAAAACAGATTATGTTGCCAAAATTCCAATGTTTAACATGAATAGTGATATTCGGGGTATGGCTGAAGGCGCAGTTGATAGGGTTATGCGTTCACCCTTAGAGGCTTATTGGAGTAAAGTTTTGAGTCATCAATATCCTGTAAATCCGTATTCTGTATTCACTTCAAAACATCCTCTTGACAAAAATAAACCTTCATTAAACCTTGTTCAAGAATATATTGATGAATATCATCCTAAATTTGAAGAATCAAGAATGAATGCAATCCATGAACATTTGTTTGGAATGAAAGATGTTGGGGTAGGATGGGATGACCTGACACATGAGATGGAAATTGAAACAGGAAAAGGCGGCAAGCAAAAAAACATTGAAGAAATACGAGAGTTGGCTGAAAATTATCCTCTTTATGAGGACACCGATATAGGCGGTAATGTTTATGGCAATATTGTTTTGGACTATCTTTCAAATACACCTTTTATTGAAGATGAATATGGAGGGCTTCTTCAACAAGAAGAAATTGATAAATTGGTTGAAGCGGCTCTTTATGAACAAGAAAGGCTACCAAAGAGGTATAGAAAGTTTGGTGGCAACATTGACAATCGCATTCAAACAATCATTGATGAGTTGTTAGAATCTCAAAAAGAAGGTCGTTTATTAGGTTCAAGTATTGATTTTGCAGATGATAGGCTTGATGTCGAGCGTTCCAATTTTGGTAGAGGCACTTATTAGTTAGAAAACGCTATTCTGAACCGTCAGACATGACAACCGTAATAACCCTAACATATATCACAACGCTCTATGGGGAAGCACGTTTCGATTATCCTAAGAGATGATCTATGGCATTTGATGGAGTCAAAAAGAGGTAGAGAATCTAAATCCTCATACCTAAATCATGCTATTGAAATGTATTTTCGCCATTTAGAGAGTGAGGGAAAATAACATGACTATGCAACAACCACCGCCAATGGGGGGGATACCTCCGTGGGCGAATGATAGCCAACGAATTGATATAAATCTGATTGCTATGCTTTTATGGCAATCTTTGCTTACAGGAGTCGCAGTTACTGTATCGCATTTAGATTGGTATCTGCCAACTGCCTCGTCAGGAGAGATGGGTCTGCAATACGGCCTCATTACCTTCGGTTTCCTTTGTATATCAATGGTTCTATTCCAAGTAGGCGGAATAAAAGATACACTTTCAATGAGGGCTGAGTTTCAACAAGGTACAAGATACGACAAGTGGATGCGTAATCAAATGCAGATAGCAACACGAAGAATGCAAAGAGAACAGATGTATTCAGATTATGAACAACAATATCAACAAGTTACGGGGCAACAACTATTTGGCGTTCCTAATGATGGTTCGGATAATGATAAACAATAAGTGGGGGGCTGCGTTTGGTTTGGCCGTTTAGCACTAAACAAGAAAGGCAAACCGAGGCTATGTCTCAGATACTTGCGGAAAATGCCTATGAACGTAGGATGGAACGGCTTGCCGGATGGGTGCGTACCGTAGTGGCGTTAGTAGGCGGCATTGTCTTGACTTTTGCATCTCTTTTCTTCTTAGACAATTTAGGAGATGTAAGCCCTACACAAGTATGGGAGTGGTTATCGAACAGGGGGTGAAACCCCATGAGTAGTACCGTATTAGCAGGGCATATATTACTTGCAGCCGGACATATGATAAAGAAAGTTTACCGTACATTAAGACCGTATAAAATCGGCGTTTATGGCCCAAGTATGACGGGTAAAACAACATTAGATCAATATCTTACTGTACCGGGAGACATCGAACCAATTCCTATTGAGTTTAGAACAAGTCATCAAATGGTTAATGGGCAATACAAATTGCCTAATGCTCATCGAAAACAAATAAAATACAAACGAGAAAGGCAGCCTATTTCTAGTGCTGATGTAGGGGGTCATTCACAATACAAGAATTTATGGATAGAAGATATGTTTGGCAGACAGGTCAATATTGTATTTTTTATGGTTGATCATAGAGTTTTGACTCATCCTAATTTTAGAGAAGAAGCGGTTGCCTCTTTGCAGTATCTTGTAGATAATATCACAGGTAAAGATAGAACAAAGGCAATATCCCGTAGAGCCAAAAAAAATGCTAAAAATGGATATAAGCCGGACTTGTTTTGTTTCTTAATTAACAAGATGGATGTATGGTGGACTCCTCAAGCGCAATATCTATGGTCGCATGAATTACAAAGAGAACATCCTATCGTTTATCCATTCAAACAACAACTTAGAGATTTACGAAAAGCAGGTATCCAAGCAAAAGTAGAAGCAATATCTGCCCAACATGGCTTGAATGTTGAGAAAGTAATGATAAATCTCATTGAAGCAATATAAAATGCCGCTATCTTAAAGAGTCTAACAGGGCTGACAGGGCTATGAGTTTCATACCGGGGTGGAATCCAAACGTGCGATTAGCCGGTCTAACTGATGAACAATTACAGCAGTTAGCAGTAACAACAGGGATTAATTATGCAATGCTAAAAGCCCAACAGAAAGCAGAATTAGCGAATATGGGTTCACAAGGAGAATTAGAAAATGATACTACCATAGTTCCAACAGTAGAAATACAACTTACTACAAATCCCAAAAATCCAAGAAAGGCAAGAAAAAAGAATATTAAAATGTTAAGAAAGGCATTAAAACCGCCAAGATACAATCTAGGAATATACAAAATATACAGATATAATGGTGCAACTGAATGTGCTTGTTGTGGTGTAGATGTAAGGAGATTTGTAGAAGGGGATAATGCTTACAGCCACATAATTGATGACGATACAGGATTATCTCTTGCAGATTTGTATTGGATGAATGAAGATGGGTCAAGCCGTAAACCTCATGCAAGAACACAAGGAGATCACGGAGATGAATTGAACAGTACCCTTTGCCCTGCTCATTTACACATATTCCATACATTAAAACAGATAATGGCTGAAGAAGAATTATCGGATGATGGTTTTTCACGCCCTGTTAGTAAAGGCACTAAATTTCTAAGAGTGCCGGGACTTACTAGGAATAAAACAGAAAATAGGGCAACAACTGAATCTTTAGTAAAATATGAGCCGTTTTTCAAAATGGTTCAACAAGATGTAAAATATAAAAAAGGAGTTACTTTAACTCAACATCCAAATCCAATAACAGGCGTTGCAGACATAGTAACTGTTACTTTTGATTTGAGAGCATTGCAAATACAAGATTCTATGCAACAACAGGGGATAATAGGTGTGCCTACCTATAATCCGCCAAAACAATCACAAGGCACACCTACTCCCCCTAATACAGTAGTGGGATCATAAGAGGAATAATAATGGGTTGGTTTAGTAGTAGTAACGATGCCCCTACACAACAGTTTGGCGCACCAAGCACTTTTGGCGCACCGGCTATGGGTATGGGCGGGGGCATGATGATGAATAATGGAATGGCAGGACAAATGGATCCGATGGCAATGCAACAGATGGCACAAAATCCAATGATGCAAGCAATGGCAAATGACCCTGTTCAAGCAACGGCTAGGCTTTTACAGTATAATGACCCGATTGCGGCATTTATTCAAACTAATAGTATGGGTCTTTTGATGGATTTGTTTTCTGAAATGATGACATTGGCTATGAAGGATTTCTTTGCTAATGTATCCTTCAAAACAGATGCTGAAGGAAATATTACTTTAGATGTCTCCACTTTACCTACTAACCTTGTTTCTATGTCTGCTGAAAACATTAGATTAACCATGCAAAGTTTGCAAACAGGTTGTATGCAGCAAACCCAAATGAATCAACAACAGATACAAATGTTGCTTTCTGCTCATAACCCAATCTCTAGTATGCTTAATGGGCAACAACAACCCGGTTTCTTTGGTAGCCTATTAGGTGGTATGATTGGCAATCAAGCGAATCAAATGGGTGGCTATGGGGCTATGGGCGCAGGTGCGGCTGCACTTCTTTGAGAGGATGATGGAAATGGAGAGAAGTAGATTGAAAAACGAAGAAGAGGTACAATATCATGGTGGTTTGAATCCAATGGATACTACCATACAAATGCTTAGTCCAAATAAAATAATGGTTGAAAGTGCAACTATGATTTTTATTCTTGCATTTATGCTTTTTAACATAGTTATCCTTATTTACAAAG
>Ga0180120_10001835_pt1 | contig 10805 bp, 7 predicted proteins | sample CPBDNA_3_FD_129677 | JGI IMG/M metagenome (GOLD analysis project Ga0180120, IMG submission 129677) | Freshwater to marine salinity gradient microbial communities from Chesapeake Bay, USA - CPBay_Spr_31_0.2_DNA (version 2) (version 2) | ecosystem: Environmental > Aquatic > Marine > Coastal ... | reverse complement strand
CTTGTGTTCTTGTATTTTTAAGAAAAGCTCGCTTTGAAGCGCTTTGGGTGCCAGCAGCTAATCCAATTACTAAATTAGTATCACCAGCGGCTAAGCCAGCGGCTGCACTTAATGCCATGCCAATTCCAGCAACAGTTTTTGCACTTTCAATATCTGTCATTCTTTTGATATAATGACCACCTATAATGTGAGCAACTTCATGAGCAATAACAGATTGCAATTGTTCTACAGTTTCTAATTTTGTTATTAGGCCATAATGAATAAAAATGTATTGTCCACTTGTTACAAAAGCATTCATTGAACTATCATTAACTACAAGGACTTTGAAGCTTTCTTTGTCAATTTTTGTGTTTTCTAATAATGGTGCTGTAATAATTCTTAAAGTTTCTTCAATTTCAGCATCTCTTATTAAATCTTTTCCAAATACTATTTTTGGCAAAAGCAATGAGGTTATAAAAAATATTAATATGATTTTTTTCATGATATCATCAAGATAGAATTATACGCTTACAATTACAATTTAAGATTTAAATATAAAAATAAAGCCCACATAAAGTGGGCTTTATTTTTCTAAGATTTAGACCACCAACCTCGTCGTTTTGGCTTTGTTGGCACTTCGTCTTCTAAGCCTATAGATTTACCTTCTGGACTAATTTTTACATCTTCAGATGCTTCAACAGTAGATTTTTTAGCCTTCGTTAAGCTCTTTGTTTTCTTTTCCTCTGCCTTGATCCCACTTGAGCTTGATTTGCCAGTGCTTTTTTTGGCTTTTGGTTGTGATTTTTTTGGTTTTCCCGAATCTTTATTCTTTTTTGCTTCAGCTTCATCCGCTTCTATTTGAGCTTTTGTACGTCGTTTCCGTTTTTTTGGTTTTATTTCTTCGCTAATTTCTACAACAGATTGTTTAGCATCAGATGGTTTTTCTGAAATATTTATTTCAATCTCAGTTATATCTTTTATTTTTGGTTTTCTTTTCGATTTAGCTGCTTTGGGTTCTATTGACTGTTCTTTAACAGGCTCTAATTCTACAAAATTAGATTTATCAGAACTTGGTGCATCTCCTTGATTAACGTCTTCAGCTTCATTTGATGTATTTGGTGCAATTTCATCTTTACGAGGTTTTCTACGTCTCCTTCGGCGTCGCTTTTTAGGTTTATCGTCATCATCAAGATTGGTGGATGTTTCAGATTCCTCAGTACTTTTTGTTACATCTATATTTGCTACTGCTTCCATTTCTCTTGCAGTAGGCATATCAAAAACATCTGCTATAATACGTGATGATGTTTTGCGTTTTTCCAATTCGTAATCTGTGCCAATCATTGATGAAGATGCTTCAATAATAATTGAAATAGCATATTGAGACTCAATTAAGGCAATATTTTCTCTTTTATGATTTAATAAATAATTTGATATACCTACAGGTACAGTCGCTTGAATTTCTTTAGTCCGTTTTCTTATTGCTTCTTCTTCAATTTCTCGAAGAATTGATAGTGCTTGGCTATCATCAGAACGTACTAAGCCAGTACCAAGGCAATGTGGACACTCTTTCGTAGTTGCCTCTAACATTCCTGGCCTTAATCTTTGGCGAGACATTTCCATAAGGCCAAAACCTGAAATCCGACCTACTTGAATGCGAGCTCTGTCAGATTTCAATTTATCTTTCATACGTTTTTCGACTGCTATATTATTTCGACGTTCTTCCATGTCTATGAAATCAATTACGATCAACCCAGCTAGATCGCGTAATCTTAATTGTCGGGCAACTTCATCTGCAGCTTCAAGATTTGTTTTCAGCGCAGTTTTCTCAATTGAAGACTCTTTGGTTGCTTTTCCTGAATTTACATCCACTGCAACTAATGCTTCTGTCACACCAATCACAATATACCCTCCAGATTTAAGTTGGACTGTTGGGTTGAACATGCCTCCTAGGTAATTTTCAACCTGATATCGAGCATATAGAGGCATTTTGTTTTTGTATTGCTTCACGCGTTTGACATGCGATGGCATTAACATCGTCATGTAAGCTTTTGCTGCTTCAAAACCACGTTCACCTTCAACAATAATTTCGTCAATATCATTATTATATAAATCACGAATTGAACGTTTTATTATATCACCTTCTGCATAAATCTGAGTGGGTGCTATACTTTCTAGTGTGATGTCTCTGATTTGTGTCCATTGGCGCATAAGATATTCATAGTCTCTTAGTATATCATCTCGATTACGCTTAGCGCCCGCTGTTCGTACAATAAGCCCTGCACCTTTTGGTACGTCTAATTCACTTGTGATTTCTTTTATTTTTTTTCTGTCTTGTACATTTGTAATCTTACGAGATATTCCACCACCTCGAGCTGTATTAGGCATTAAAACACAATATCGACCAGCTAATGATAGATATGTTGTTAATGCAGCACCTTTATTTCCACGTTCTTCTTTCACAACTTGAATTAACAATATTTGACGAACTTTAATTACTTCCTGTATTTTATATCTTCTTGGGCGCGGCTTTCTAGGTCGTACTTCTTCTTCTATATCGTCATCTGCTACAGACTCTATTCCATTATCTGATTGCGTATCATCCATCTCCAATTCAACACTATCATTAATATCAGTGTCTATGGGTTCATCTGATGTGATTTCAGGATCAATATTGTCTGAAATATTGTCAGAAGACTTATCATTTTCATTCTCATGAACACTTTTGTCAGAATCTATATTATCTTTTTCACCATCTGCGTTATCAACTACTTCATGCGTTTCGTTAAGGTTTTCTATAATATCAGATGATGTGGTTACATCATTATTAGCGTCTTCTGCTATAACTTTTGCTTTTCGTTTTCTAATCCGAGATTTTTTTTGTTGAGCTATATTAGCTTCTTCTTCCAATGATTTTGCATAAGCTTCTTCTTCTGCTATTAATGCTTCTCGATCAGCAACTGGAATTTGATAGTAATCAGGATGAATTTCTGCAAATGATAGAAATCCATGCCTATTTCCGCCGTAATCGACGAAAGCAGCTTGAAGTGAGGGCTCAACACGCGTCACTTTTGCTAAATAGATATTTCCTGAAAGCTGACGTTTGTTTAAGCTTTCAAAGTCGAATTCATCAACTTTATTTCCTTCAACAACCACAACTCTAGTTTCTTCAGCATGTGTGGCATCAATAAGCATTTTCTTAGGCATGATATTCTTTCGTCATGCAAATGGGGCCTCTCTCTATAAAAGGAAGAGTATTTATTTACATGAATAGTTAAGGCGGAAATACACGCATGAATATTTTTGAATGAGGCAATGAGCCACTCAAACTTAATATATTTTGTACACACGCGTTTCATCGCGGTTTTCTCCTGTGATCTTATTTTGATCACTAATAAGGCTAGTCTTGCACTTTATGCGCAATAAAGCTGTTCTAGTAGCCAGATGGCCTGTCGGAGTTTTAGAGGAGGACTTTGGTTGGGTATTATCCGCAACCTGTCTCATAAATTTCATCCAACGAATCTTTGTCTGATTTTTTCAAATCACATGCATCTTTTTTAGTTTGCTAAAAAACTAATTACAATGTGTATTTAATATATTGATTATTATTAAAATTTATTTTTTAAATAGGATAGTTATCATTGTGTTTTTTAGGCAAATTGTAAAATAATATAAAGTTATTCTATTTTCCTCTTAAAACGTTTATTAATATTTGTTAATATATGTATATATGATCCGGGTAATGCCCATAACAAAAAATGTGAATTTTATTATAAATAATTAGGAAATTACAGCTTGTTTCGTTTCGTTTTTTCGTTTTTTGGATCTATTTTTGCATTGTTAACGCTTGGCTGTGCATTATTTGCTATAATTATAACAGCTGTTTTTTATGCATATGGCAGTGACCTACCTGATTATGATCAGTTATCAAATTATCAACCAGCAACAATAAGCCGTGTTTATTCCAGAGATGGGGAAGTGATTGATGAATTCGCTCAACAGAGAAGATTGTTTGTATCGGCTGATGAAATACCTGATATTGTAAAAAATGCATTTATTTCAGCTGAAGATAAAAATTTTTATACTCATATTGGATACGATCCGGCTGGAATTGCAAAAGCAATTTTTGATGCTGCAAATGGTAAAGAGCTTCGAGGTGCATCTACAATTACGCAACAGGTGATGAAAAACTTTTTGTTAACAAGGTCTCGATCAATTGATCGTAAAATTAAAGAAATTATTTTGGCTACTCGAATTGAAAAATCAATGTCAAAAGATAAAATTTTAGAATTATATCTAAATGAGATATTTTTGGGACAAAATTCATATGGAATTGCGTCAGCAGCAGACACATATTTCAGCAAATCGTTAGATGATTTAACTTTAGAAGAAGCTGCTTATTTAGCTTCACTACCAAAAGCTCCAAGTAATTATCATCCTGTTCGCCAAAAAGATCGAGCTATAGCTAGACGGAATTTTGTTATTCGGGAAATGGCAGAAAATGGTTATGTTTCAGATGCAGAAGCATTAATTGCAAAATCTAAAGAATTGATAACTGTGCAAGGTGGCCAATTGGCTTCCAAGAGAGCTGCAAGGGCGCCAAGAACGTATTTTACTGATGAAATACGAAGACAATTGTCCTTAAGCTTTGGTGAGAAAGAGTTTTTTACTGGAGGCCTGGCTGTAAGTGCAACTATGGATCTTAAATTACAATCAGACGCTGCTCAGGCGTTACGTAAGGGTCTGGAAGATTATGATCGAAAATATAGCCCTTGGCGTGGTCCAATTGATAGAATTAAAGATATTCACCTACAGGAAGATACCTGGCGTGAAGCTCTATCAAAGAAAAAATTACCCAGAGATATAAAAGATTGGCACTTGGCAATTATCTATAATTTGTCAAAACAAACCGCTAAAATAAAAGTTGAAGGATTCGCAGAAAATCAAAATCAATTTTTATCTTTAAAAGATGAAATGAATTGGGCAAAAAACAGAATATATCCAGATGGTAAGCGTATTGTAATTAATTCCGCGAAAGATATGTGGTCAGTGGGGGATGTGGTGTTTGTGCAGCCCATATATGATACTGATGGAAATTTTATTAATTGGACATTGAGGCAAATACCCAAAATACAAGGTGGTTTTGTTGCGATGGATACTGAAACTGGCAGAGTACTTGCCATGCAAGGTGGTTTTTCTTACCAACATTCTGTTTTTAACAGGGCTACGCAAGCAAAGCGACAACCTGGCTCATCATTTAAGCCTTTTGTTTACGCTGCGGCACTAGATGTTGGATATAGTCCTGCATCACTAATAATTGATGCACCAATAGAAATAGATACTCCTCAAGGTTTGTGGAGCCCAAAAAATTCTTCAAATAAGTTTTATGGGCCTGCACCTTTAAGAATTGGAATAGAACAGTCTAGAAATCTAATGACGATTAGATTGGCGCAAGATGTTGGAATGGAAGTTATTAGTGGTTATGCTGAACGCTTTGGTGTCTATAATAAAATGCAAAAACTTTTAGCAGCATCTCTTGGAGCCCAAGAAACAACTTTATACAAAATGGTATCATCATACGCAATGTTTGCAAATGGAGGTGAGCGTGTTGTCCCAACAATGGTTGATAGAGTTCAGGATAGGTTTGGCCGAACCATTTACAAACATGATAAACGTGAGTGTATGAATTGTAACAACGATATTCTTCAAATGGGCAAATCGCCATTTATTAATAGTAATCGTGAACGAGTTTTGGATCCTCTTACGGCTTTCAGATTGCAGTCAATGATGCGTGGAGTGGTTGAAAGAGGCACTGCAAAATCTGTAGCAATTAAAGGTGTTGAAATTGCTGGTAAAACTGGAACAACTAATGATGCAAAAGATGTTTGGTTTGTTGGATTTACTCGAAACATAGTGGCTGGATGTTACATAGGCTTTGATACACCACAGCCATTACGTAAAGGTGCTTCAGGTGGTGGAATGTGCGGGCCAGTATTTAAAGAGTTCATGGTTGAAGCGATTAAGAAATACGGCTCAGGAAGTTTTAGCCAACCACCAAATACATATTTTGCTAAATTTGATAGAAATACTGGGGTATTGTTGCCAGATGGTGGTACAGGAGGAAATCCAAATAATATCCCTGGATCAAATGTAACATCTGAATTGTTTAGGATTGGTGATGATCCCGTTTTAGATGGGTTAATCACAGTGATCGATGGGGGTTTTTCTGTTATTGCTGATGAAGAGATATTTACTGAATTCTCGGACGATTTAGGAATGACTACAGGAGATAATTGGATTAGGCATTACATAAATAGTAAGAAACAACCAAGTAAAATTAACTTTGGGAGCTTATCAAGTGGTGGATTATATTGAATTCTTTTATAAGAAAATTCAAACGGTGATTTAGGATAAATGGATGCGATCAGAAATTGAAAATATAGTTGTTGAAATCCATAAATCTTTGGAGTTGCTGAAACAACGAATGGATTGGGATACTGCAGAGCATCGAATGGAAGAGTTTGACGCAATGTCAGAAAATCCTGATCTATGGAATAACCCTGAAAAAGCACAAAAATTGATGAGAGAAAGACAAATGCTGTCTGACTCAATATCAAATTTCAAAGAACTATCATCTAACCTTCAAGATAATATTGAATTGATCGAACTTGGTGAAATTGAAGAAGATGAAGTAATAATTAAAGAAGCCGAAAATAATATATTAATAATTCAGCAAGAATCTGCAAAACAAGAATTAGAAGCATTATTAAACGGTGAAGTTGATTCTAATGATACGTTTTTACAAATTAATGCTGGTGCAGGTGGAACGGAAAGTTGTGATTGGGCAAACATGCTTGCGCGAATGTACGTAAGGTGGGCTGAACAAAAAGGTTATCAAGTAGATAGAATGGAAGAAAGTGTAGGTGATGAAGCTGGTATAAAGTCTGTTACATATCAAATTAAAGGCCATAACGCTTATGGCTGGATGAAATCTGAAAGTGGCGTTCATCGCTTGGTAAGGATTTCACCATTTGATAGTAATGCAAAACGCCATACTTCATTCTCATCTGTATGGGTTTATCCTGTTGTTGACGATAATATTGATATAGAAATTAATCCATCTGAAATCCGCGTTGATACTTACAGGTCATCTGGAGCTGGAGGTCAGCATGTTAACACAACAGATTCAGCCGTAAGAATTACTCACATTCCAACAAATATAGTTGTGCAAAGCTCTGAAAAATCTCAACATCAGAACAGAGCTAATTGTATGGCAGCGCTTAAATCAAGATTATACGAGTTAGAAATGCGTAAAAGGACAGAAGGTATCCAAGAAGCTCATGATAATAAAGGTGATGCAGGTTGGGGCAACCAAATTAGATCTTATGTTTTGCATCCTTACCAAATGGTAAAAGACTTAAGAACAAATGTTGAGACATCAGATAGTCAGGGTGTATTAAACGGAAATCTTGATATGTTTATGGCAGCCACACTGGCACTAGATGTGGCTGGCAAAACACGCGCTGAAGCTCAATTAGATAATTAACTTATTCATAAATGTATTATCGATTGATAAAAAATAATACTAATTTTAAATCTTTTAGCTATTTATTCTGGGGATTTGATTGGAGCTTTGACCTTCGCAGAAGTAGAATTTAGAGGGTCATCCTGTCTGGTAACCGATCCTTCAAAATGCGCACCACTTTCTATTGCGATTGTTTTATGAATAATATCACCTTCTACTCTGGCAGTAGCTGTTAAGCGTACTTTAAGTCCTCTAACTCTTCCAATTACTCTACCATGCACAACAATATCATCAGCCACTATTTCACCTTTGACTGTTGAACCTTCACCTACAGTGAGCAAGTGAGCGCGAATATCACCATCGACTGTACCAGATATTTGAATATCTCCAGAAGTTTTTACATTACCTTTTATGTGAATGTCTGTTGATAATGTTGAAGCAGGGGGTTTTGCCTTTAATGATGTTGGATTGCCGCTCATGGGACTAGGAGGTGCCGTTGGTGCACCTGTAGGTTTTGACGGAGTAGTGTTACCAATATTTGATGGTTTTTGTGGGTCTGGTTTCTTAGAAAACATTTTTTGTAGCCTTCATGTAATTTATTGCGTTAATTGGCTTTCCGCCAAGTCTTATTTCATAATGTAGATGCACTCCAGTGCTTCTACCCGAGTTCCCCATAGATCCAATTTTTTCACCCTGTAATACTTTTTGGCCCTTTTTCACGTTAATTTTGTGCAAATGAGCGTAGTAAGTGATAAAACCTTGACTATGTCGAATTTTAATCAAGCGGCCATAACCGCCATTGTTACCTGCGAATATAACAACACCATCCCCAGTGGCAACTATTTTCGTACCTAATGGGGCAGCTAAATCAGTACCGTTATGCATCCTGCGTTTGCCATTTACTGGATCTTTACGGTATCCAAATCCACTTGTGTACCTGTGTGATCCTGCAACAGGATGACCTAATGGAACTTTAGAAATTGCTAACTTTAATAAACTTACTTCATCCAGATCTCGAAGTACCTTTGACGCACGTTCTGACATGTGATCGTGTAATACGCTTTCTGAGGAAGTTTCTATTGGCGTAATGGCACCCCCAGTTCCAGAATAACCTCTTCTTACCTCATTGACTAAAGATTTTGTATTTATACCTTTTTTATTCAAAACTTTAGAAAGAGGAGCTAATGCTATATCAACAGCTTCTTCTAATCTGTTGAATATTTGGTTACCACGCTCTTGAAGTAGAGCAGTATCTAACTCAAGCGTTTCCACTTGAGTTTCCATTGTCCTTGTCTCTTTGTAAAGTTTATCTCGTTCAGAAGAAGTTCTTACTAGAGCGTTTGATAAAAACGCAAGTGTATCTTTGTTATCCGTAGATTTTCCAAATTCTGAATTAATTTCATTTGAAACTGTTCTGAATTTATTTTGTAAATTATTTGCTATCTCAATTGCATTATCACGAGACTTTATTGCATCCTGTAGCTTACGCTGCATTATGTTTAAACCCTTGCCAAGTTCGCGCCGTTGCTCTTCTAATTCTAAAAGCTCAGATTGCTGGATAGAAACCTGCTCAAGTGCAATATAAAAACGTTCTAATGATGTTTGTGCTTCTAATGATCGTTTATTTCGTTCATTGGATAACTGTTCAAGGCGGCTTTCATATGCTTGTTGCAATACGCCAGCTTGTTCCTTGTCTGTTTTTGCTGAAATTGCTTGAACTGCAAGCATTACTGTCGCTATCACCATCCAACAAAATAACAATGCAAATGTAGTTCCTGCAAAAGTTTGAATAATTGGGGTTAATCGAACATACCTTGCGGTTTTATCTGATCGCAAATATATTCTTTGCTCAGGTATCCTATTGCTTAAAAAACTATTTATAGTTGCAAAATTTATTGGCATTCAATGTTTCTTCCAATTATGAAATAATTATATGTTATTCATTAAGATTAATTATGCTGTTACTCAATGAATTTTACCGAATGATTTGTTTTAGTTTTTCAAAAGCCTGAAAATAAGCAAATTATTGCCAATTTTAGTCAACTAATTGCAATTGGCCAATAAAAGTCTAATGGAATTCCAGCTTCGGCCCGCTTTTCATCATTAAAAGGTGGTTTTAAACTACTTTTAAAATATTTACTTACCAATTCATGAAATACAATCTTGGGATCCTTATTATGTCTTCCACATAAAAAGTGAAACCATTTAGATCCAAATGCAACATGACCTACTTCTTCAGCATATATTAACTCCAAAGTTTTTACAGTTTCATTATCATTTATTTTTTCAAAAAGTTTTATCATACCTGGTGTTACGTCTAAACCTCTTGCTTCGAGGACCATTGGAACTATAGCAAGTCTTCCTAGAAAATCTTCTGATGTTTCTTCTGCAGAACTCCACATTCCAGCATGAGCAGGCAAATCTCCATAGTATGACCCCATTGCTTCTAAGCGTTCGCACAATAAACTAAAATGTTTACTTTCTTCTTGAGCAGCCTTTACCCAATCGTCATAATAACCATTTGGCATTTCTACATCAGCAAACCTTGCTATTATATCCCAATGTAAATCAACTGCATTTAATTCAATATGCGCTATTGCATGTAAAAGTGCTATCCGACCTTTTTCAGTCCCATACTTACGTTTAGGCATATTTCTTGGTGGTAACAATAAAGGATCTTTTGGACGGGAGGGTTGAGATGGAGGTTTTGTATTCCCTATTTCTAGTCTTTGATCAGACATATTCGACGCAAACCATTTGTCTGAATATTCCTTTGATTTAAGTACTTTTAAGTGAGGATCAGATGTAGTTAAAATATCAACAGCCATTTGTGTAAGGGTCATAATGATTAAAGTTCCTTAACGGTTTCAAGCAACATTTCGGCATGACCGTTGACCTTAACTTTTCGCCATTCTTTTATAATAATACCTGAAGTATTAATCAAAAAAGTTGATCGTTCTATACCCATAAATTTTTTTCCATATATGTTTTTTTCTACCCATATATCAAAGTATTCGCATAGAGTGTTATCTACATCCGAAAGCAACTTTAACTTAAGATTATATTTAGCAATAAATTTATTATGTGTTTGATTGCTATCTGTAGATACGCCAATAATTATTGTATTTAAGTCATCAAACTCTGATTTTAGACTTGTAAAATCTTTTGCTTCTTGAGTGCAGCTAGGTGTATTATCTTTTGGATAAAAATATAATATTATATTTTTCCCAATAAATTGTGAAAACGAAAATATAATTTCATTACCGTGCATTAGTTTTAAATTGCACACATTTTTACCAATATT
>Ga0180120_10001834_pt1 | contig 10809 bp, 11 predicted proteins | sample CPBDNA_3_FD_129677 | JGI IMG/M metagenome (GOLD analysis project Ga0180120, IMG submission 129677) | Freshwater to marine salinity gradient microbial communities from Chesapeake Bay, USA - CPBay_Spr_31_0.2_DNA (version 2) (version 2) | ecosystem: Environmental > Aquatic > Marine > Coastal ... | reverse complement strand
CGGGGGCCTGGCGGGAGCCGTATGTCCCGGCGGGGGGGGGGGGGGCGTGGGGGGGGGGGGTGGGGGGTGGTGGGCGGCGAACTTGTTTGGTCCTGCAGATGGTGTACCGTGTGTGTCTTCCGTGGAGTGAGGCGTCGCGAAAGTGGAGCAGACGCCTGTAGGAACAAGTAGAAACACGACTGTCGGGCGCAACGCGGATCATACAAAAGAATTCAACTGGTAAACCTCAACTGACTCCGGGTCGTTGTTGGTCGAAAACCAGGCGCGTTTTTCTTTGGAGTAAAGATCGGCAGGTTCACGCACATGCACTGCCATGGTTGTGTTGGTGTGTGGGTGTGTGGGTGTGCTTGCTATGAGAACCGCGTCGCGTGTCGCGTTCACGTGTGAATCCGCGGGGGAGTAGTTTCAAAGGTGTCAGCAGCGACTCAATATCATATCATGCAGGTGTCGCCACGTGTCCGCCGCTCCTCTGCGCCAACCCCGAGCTGGCCTGCTGCTGAGCTTCTTTCTTTTCCCTTTTTTGTTTTTCTTTTTTTCTTCTCTTCCTTACCGGGTGGTCTGGTCTGCCTCAGTGCACGCAGCTCACCGCCCTGACACCGTCTTCGACCTCCTGTTGGGAAACGCGTGTCCAGCGTCTAGGGTGCGGCAGGCGACGCACTGCGCCGTGAGGTACGCCGATGTCCCACCGCTCGCACGATGAGTTGTCGTCGCTGTGCTCACAGGTCCAAGTGGCTGTCACTCGCATTCCCATCACTGTCCCTTTCGTCGTTGTGTGCGTCACCTTGAAGAACACGTAGGCGTGGTGCATGCCCGATCGCCACAGGGTGTTGTACTTCAAGAGCGCGCCGTCGGGGTACGCGGAGGAGGTTCCCATCGATCGTGTTTGATCGTTTGATGGTTTGATCGTTCTGACCTCGCGCGTCGCGTGTGAAGTCGAGGATTCGGGGAGTTCACGCGTGAATCCGCGCAGGGGGTGTGAATAGATGCTTGTCGTCGTGGGTGTGAACACAACTATCGACTTCACAAGAAGTCCAGATGTGGTTTTCGCAAAGCGCGACGCCCCAACCAACCGCTCCAGAAAGTGGAGCGCACAAGCCTTGCAGTCGCACCGACGGCAGCTGGCCGCCACGTTTTCAGACGTACGAGGAATTCAAAGAAGAACTGGACGTTGCAATCTCTGAATGTCCGGGCTTTGGGGAGTGGCTGCTTCTGTATCGGAACATCAACCACGTCAATCGATCCGATCCCCCGCTCCGATCTGATCCTCCGCCCGGCTCGCGAGGAAAGTCCACGCAACCAGAAGAAGCCATTTGGTGTTTGACGGTGCTGGAACTGAAGAGGCGTTACATCACTCACACTGAGAAGGCGACCAACGCTCGAAACGGAAAACGAGCATTCATCGAAATGCATCTTCAAACGAGAAAAGCTGTGTACGATGCGGAGGAAGAGGAGTTTGCCCCGACGAGGAAGGCGTATCAACTGGCGATGGAGGTTCAACGCCAGGCTCACGCAGGTGGGTACGGGCGGTATCTTCCTTCACCACCTTCGCCGACTCTCCCGGAAGGATTGCGGGAAAGGGACAGGCTCTTATATTTGTTGGAGACGCTGTAAAGAAGCTTCCTGGCGCCCGAGACACGTCTCCGGCTTCTGTTGTGCGCGTGTCGGGATGAAGTCGAAGCCCACATGAGGAAGACGATGGTACTGGTCTGCATCGAGCGTGATCGCTAGTAGTCCAGTTCACGCGTGAATCCGCGCAGGGGGATGTGGAATAATGAGTTCTATAGGTTTATAATTTTATAAGTTTATAAGTTTTGCGTCGCGTGTTGAGTTCACGTGTGGATCCGCGTGTTAGTAGTTCAAAAGATTTCGGTCGCGACACACTATCAAAATATCAAAGAATCCGCTATCATGCATGTGTCGGCACGTGTCCGCTCCTTTGTGCCAACCGCGAGCTGGCCTGCCGTTGAGCTTCTTTCTTTTTTTTTTCTTTCTTCTGGGTGGTCTTGTCTGCCTCAGTAGTGCTAGTGCTCGTGGCGACTTGTCGCCATCTGACGCTGCATCAGCTCCTGGTGCTCCATCACGCCCCGCCTGCTCGAGACGCGGGTGCCAGTGGGTTGGTGGAGGTATCCATTGCGATGGGAGAGCTGCACCCATCCGTCTGGAAGCTGGGAACGCGTGGAGGCCAGGCTCTTATGCTGCATCAGCTCCTCGTGCTCAATCAAGCCCCGCCTGCTCGAGACGCGGGTGCCAGTGGGTTGGTAGAGGTATCCGTTGCGTTGGGAGAGCTGCACCCATCCGTCTGGAAGCTCGAAACGCGTGGATGCCGGGCTCCAATTCCTGCCCTCCCTGACCGGGGCTTGCCCTGCAGTGATGACAATGGCGTCCCAAACCACCTCTTGCACGTACCCGTCTTCGACTTCCTGCTGGGAAACGCGCGTCCAACGCTTAGGGTGCGGCAGGCGACGCACTGCACCGCGAGGCAAACCGATGTCCCACCGCTCGCAGGATGAGTTGTCGTCGCGTCGCTCACATTTTCGAGTGGCTGTCACTCGTGTGCCCATCACAGTCCCGTTCGTCTCTGTGTGCGTCACCTTGAAGAACACGTAGGCGTGGTGCATGCCCGATCGCCACAGGGTGTTGTACTTCAAGAGCGCGCCGTCGGCGTATGCGCAGGTGGTCCCCATCGATCTCGTTTGGTCGTTTGGTCGTTCTGACCTCGCGCGTCGCGTGTGGAGTCAGAGATAAAAATTCGGAGACAAGAATTTTGAAATTTTGGGTTTTCACAAGATCTAAAACAATAATCAATTTCACAGAGTCGACATTCCGCAAACGCGTCGCACGGCGCCGCAGCCCGGGGTTGCTCAAAAAGTGAGCGTGTTGCGCGTTGTTGCTAGAGCGGGCACTCGGCCCTGCCACAACCGACCGCTCACGCTCACACCGTACCTGCTTCACGTTCTACCACTCTTGCCACCCTGCCGTGCCCGTCTGCTCGAGTGCAGCGCGCGTCATGGTCACATGGTCACATGGTCATTGCTGCTGCGAGATATTCCCTCTGCTTTTGCCAACCTTCCACTTGCCTCGTTGTTCGTTGTCTAGGCGTCACCATCCCCATCTATCTACTGCGAGCGTCTACGCCCGTCTCCCGCCTGACTGCACCGTCCACACGCGCCCGGTTTGTCCAGGTCATCAGGTCATCAGGTCATCACATCATCACATGGCCCGGCAACTCACCACCATCAAGGCACGCGTCGCGGCGATGGGAGGCGACGCGTCGATCGTGTACAGGTGGGCGAGGGACCTCGCCTTTGATCAGGAGATGCACCTGCCCCCTCCTTTTGAGCACGTGCTCCTGCAAGACCGGTATCCCTTCCTCAAGCTCAAGACGCTGAGTGACGACGAGTTGGCAGACGCCATCTCCTGCTACAGGACCTACATGTACCAGTACCGGCACGGATTCACAGAACGAAGCACGCCGCGCGGGGCAGGGGACACCGACGCCGCCACGACCACAGCAGGAGGGTGCGCGTGCGTCGCCCACACAAACACACAAACACACTGTGTCTGACACTCTCCCCATCCGCACAGATCTGCCAACGAGTTGGACGTCGAACTCAACCTCTGTCGCGGGTGAAGGCACCCCGCACAGCACACCGCTACTCGAGGAGGAGCTAGACCCGGACCCCTTTGCCGATCCGTACCGTGCGACGCTAGCGTGGGTTCTCAGGTTCGTGGACGTGCCAAGCTCCCAAAACGGTCTGCTGCTGGCAGTGTTGATGAAGCTGCTGAGGGAGGACTGTGCGCAAGGAAAACATCCCATAATCGTCGTCTGCGGCGTACTTTGCGGCGTGCTCGCCGTGAGCCCGGACCACTTGCTTTCTCACAGTGGGATACAGTGGTCAACCGCCGACCAGCACTGTCAGCCGCGCAGACCCAGCACGCTGGGGCGCTGCGGGTTCAGCAAATCCAAAACTCCCGGTCGGGTCAGCGACGTCAAGCGCGGTGTTGTCTTCAAACCGCGCTCGGAGGCGGGTGTCCTTGTCTGGAAGGTGAAATCCGAAAAGGCGATCGACGCGCTCTGCTCGCGGTAGAGGCGAGGCGTGCCCGCGAGGGAAGGGCCCGGTCAAACGCTGGTCCGCTGGTCCGCTTGTCTTCTGGTCCGCTTGTCTTCTGGTCCGCTGGTCTTCTGGTCTGCTGGTCCGCTGGTCTGCTGGTCCGCTGGTCTCCTGGTTCGCCGGTCTCCTGGTTCGCTGGTCGCCTGGTGTCACAGAACATAGAACATAGAACATAGAACATAGAACATCGGATCCCTTCACGTGGAATTACACGCATTACACGCATTACGCGCCGCTCCGCCTCCTCGAGGGCGTCCCTCGATTTTCGGACATTTTATTGTCAGTACGTCATCATGTGTTTACGCATTACGATTCGGTGAAGTGTCGTCGGCGGCGGCGTCTGCGTCGGTGTCTGCGTCGGCGAGGCAAACTCTGAAAATGGACGACGAGTGCGTCGTCACCGGCAGCAGACCGAGCAAATCCCCCGTCCAGATGCCCGGGGAGTGCCGCGACGACCTGTACATCAAGGAGACGAGCATACCAGACCCCAACCGTCCAGACCGCCCCTCCTACAGATTCGACGGCCTCTTCACGAGGAGACCCATAAAGCAGCACGCCTTCATCGGCTTCTACACAGGAGCGTGGATGCACGAGACGGCCGGCGACTCGCTGACGCCGTTGCAGAGCGCGTACGCTGTGCATCTGCAGGAAGGGATGCTGATCGTGCCGTCCCTCTCTGGCGGTGGCGGAGCGAGCAAGCGCGTGTCGTACAAGGCGCATCCCATGTCGATGGCAAACGAACCCCCTCGCCACGCGCGAGCCAACGCGTACCTTCACCAGTTCGTCCTGGGCGCGGAGGACGTGGAGGAAGCTCCCTCCTCCTCTTCGCCCCCGGGAAACAAGGAAGACAAGAGGGGGCGCAGCGCGACGCAAACAGACGCGGACGATCAACTCTTCTACTGCGTCGCCCTCGTGGCGTGCAGGGACATACCGGCAGACGCCGAGATATGGTGGCACTACGGACCCCACTACGAGCCGGTGCGGAGGAGCAGGAACTACGAGGCAGGGCAACCGTGCTTCCTCGGGCGTGGAGACGAGGCGAAAGTGCAGCACCCGACCGATGCTCTGCAACGCAAAGTGTCTCGCACCTGCGTCTCCCGCATGATACAAACACCCGACAACACGGACGAGGACGACACGGGCGACATGGGCGACACGAGCGACGAGGAGTGGACCCAGAAAAAAGAAAAAAAGAAAAGAAGAAGAAGCACAGGCGGCATGCCAGGCGCAGGACGCGTCGCGGCCGCGTTGAGGAACGAGGAGGGTGGCGACGTTCCGTGAAAAAGCTGCATGACGTCGCCCCCTTCCGTTCGCTCCGTTTGCGTCGTCTGCCGCGACGACGACCCAGGCCTCGGAGCAGTCGTCGAGTGCTGCCTGTGCGATGACGCGTACCACATGTGAGTACCCCGAGGCAATTTTCTTTTTTTCTTTTTTGCTTTTTGCTTTTCTTCTCTGTCGAACCTCGTGCCCCTCCTCCCCCCCACCCTGCAGATGGCCTTGCGCGCGGAGGTACAGAAAGGGAATGAACACTTGGACCTGCGCCTCCTGCTCCTCTCTCCCCTCCTCCTGTTGCGAGCCAGGAGAACGCAGAGAACGAAACGAACACCATTGATCGGGCAATTTTATGTATGGAAACAGGAAGGAGACGTCAGTGCCGAGGGGTGATGAATCGGGCGCTGGGAAGAGCGAATGCACTCTTGCAAACAACTGCCATCCCCGAGCCGCTCTACGGACGCCTGGAGAAAAGCAAAGTCAAAAGGAGCAAGATCGAGCAAATCAGGCGTTTCGCAGAGGCGAACATAGACAAAAAATACGCGGCGGAATTCGTCGCATTGTGTTCCAAATATGACTTAGACCCGCAGTCGATTTCTCGTGTGCACAGATGGTTCAAAGCCCTTCTCACGGACAACGAAGCTATCGTCATGGCGTGGTATGACGTGGAGGCGGGGATGTGTGAGAACATGACGTTAGCGCAGATAGTGGAATTTCTTTTTTATGAAGCTGTCGCGCATCATGTAGAGTATGCGTTCACACCCAAAGAGGACGGACCTCAAAAGTATATCGTGGATGCACCTGAAACGATGACGGAAGACAAGTTAAAGAAAGCGTGTGATTCGTTGGATCTTTCTCTTTTGGAACTTATCAACGCCGCGGAGAAGAAAGCATTTGAGTTGGATAAATGGATACATGTGGCAAGGCCGTTCTTCCTTCGCAAAGAAGACATTGATTCCCTGAAGGAAGGTGAAAAAGTACGCGTCATATGTCTCGACCGAAACTTCGAAGACACCGTGTGTGAGTCAAACAAAGCAAACACGATGTACGAAGTTAAGGATTTCTTTGAAGGGAGTATGGCAACGTACACTCACGGGGTGAACGGTGGCGCAACCGGGACGATACACTTTGAACAAGAACAAGGCGATGAAGCATCAGACCCGCAACAGCCGTTCACATTCGAGGTAGAGTACGCACAGCATAGTTGGTACCCTCTCTCAGAGAAAGGGTGCCTTCCCGTCTACGATCTACAGAAGCAGAAGCTATTCAAGATAAATAGGCGTCTCCATGATGGGAAGAAACCGAAATGCTGGAACAAATTCGAGCCTACCACCCTCGTCGGCTGGAGAGGACCGATGTTGCGGGTCGACCGAGTCAAAGAGTTACCGCCCCATCTGTCCAAAGTGTGGTTCGATTAGGGGTATCAAATGCCGTGACGGTCACCCCTTTTTCTTTTTTCTTTTTTCTTTTTTTCTTTTTTCTTTCTTTCTTTCTTTCTCGAGGCAGACTGGCCTTTGCACCTTGTGTCCCCGCCTTCACCCTGTGGATGAGACGAGCCACGCAGCTGGCATCGCGCTGCACCTCCTCCTGTTGCGAGCCAAGAGAACGCAGGGAAAGAAAAGAACAACGATGATGTAAAATTTTATATGCGGAAACAGGAAGAAGACGTCAGTGCAGAGGGGTGGTGATGATTCGGGCACTGGGAAGAGCGAATGCACTCTTGCAAACAACTTCCATCCCCGAACCGCTCTACGGACGCCTCAACGAAGCCAGAGCGGAATGGGATGTCGTGAAACTGCTCGACCCAGATGAGCCACCTGCATTCAATATAAACGATTTTAAAGAATTATTGGGACGTAACCCGCCAAAGTGGAATCCCTTTCCAGTCGGTGAGTGGCATGACTTGTGCGTTCGTAAAGTTCAGGATACGGATAATGCATTCCAAATTGTTCCAAGAGCATACGGACGATGTGTGTATAATTTCGGAGCATTTTCAAGGTGGTGCGCGACTGTGTTAAGTGAGAGGGTTGGAGAACATTTTATTACACTTGTAGGACATGAAATCATCACATCACAGTTCTTTCAACTTGATAAGCCGTTTACAGATGAAAAGGTAGAATGTATGCGAATAAGATTAGAGGGAATGAATACAGCGCGCACGGAGATCACTGAGGTGCCGACAACAAGCCTTGTCCCAGTCTACGACTCTTTCGCTCAATGGCCAAAAACAGCAGCACTGGAGACAGGGACCCTTGACGTCCTTAGCTTTCACAACCTTTTACGCGAAGCATCCTCAACCTCAACTTGGCAACCGTTTCACTTCTCAAAATGGTTTACAGAAGAAGGTGTGGTATTGTACGTTAAAAAAGTTCAGGATTCAGCATCGGATTTCCAGATCGTTCCAACAGTACACGGGAAGCAAGTGAATAATTTCGTACTGTTCAGAGCCTGGTGCACGGTGCAATTCCATGAAAGAAAAAAAGATTTAACTCAAATCCAATTAGCTGTAGATGGTCAATCTCTTGTAGCTGACACTGAAACTGTGTCGTTCGGAAATGAAGACGTAGAGTGCGCTAGGATAACATTTAACACGTGATCCCCAAAACAAGCCAAGGTGTCACACGTCCCCCTTTTTCGTCTGTTGTCTACTCACCGCGCACGCGATCGCGTGACGGATACACCACTTTTTTTTCTTTTTTCTTTTTTTTCTTCCTTCCTTGTTCTTGCCTTTTCTTGCCTGCTACGGTGCACATTCAACACATGCGCTGCATGCCGATACTCCACCCATATGATCGCTGTATGGCCATCACCTCGCTCTACGTCGTGCTGGCTGCTCTCCACGTTACCGTTCCGCACATGCCTGCCGTCATGACAATCCAGACCCTCGCCTCAATCGCACACTGGCTCGTCTACCACAACAACGCGTTCCACAGAGCCGACGTGGTTTTATCAACGGGCGTCTTCCTCTGGAATGTGTGGTACCTCGTCACCGCACGGCCGACCCAGACGTTGGAGGCGCTGATGGCTGCTGGTGCGAGTGCAGCGTGTTTTAGGGCACGCGTCGGGGTGCGCGACAAGATGCTGGTTTCATATCATTTCGTACACGTCCTCCCGCACGCTGCATTCCGCTTCTTCGCCTTCTGGTTCGTGATGCTGTCGCACGGGCAGCCGTGGTCGTGGAGTCTGTCCGCATTCTACTGGTGCACGGTCTTCTTGCTCTCCCTTCCGTACCCTACTATGCCCCCTGGGCAATCATGGGAGGTCTTTCGCCGCTTACAGTAGAAGCGCCACGCAGCTGGCATTGCGCTGCAACAGAGCTCGTGCCGTGAGGAAAGCGGTATATCCGGTCAGAAGAGAACAAAAGAACGAAAGAAAGAAAAAAAAAGGAGAAGAACTCATGTCAAGCAGACGCCGCCCGCCTTCGAGTACGGGTTAGGGTCGACCGTCATGTTTGTCAGTTTCGTCCAAGCCAAAGCGGGATTTGCGCACTCGGAAGCAGACCTGCCGCATGCCACCCACGACAGAACCCAGCCGACACTGGTTCGAAACATGACGTCCGAACCGACGCTGCTGACTGGAACGGACAGCACCGATGCGATGTGCACACGGTACACGTCGACGTTGACCGCCCCCTTATACCCCGTTTGCAGAACATTCAGCATGCATGACGCGTGCGACGTCGGCGGTATAGGCTCGTTCGGGTCGTATATTTTTGCAACTGCGTACGCAGACATCACCAGCGCCGGGACGCTGATCATGCACAATGTACCAAGAATGAGGAATTGACACACGCTGAAGGGGGTCAGAGATGGCATGCTTGTATTTTTGTACTTTGTATTTTTGTGTGTTGTACGCTTGCACGCTTGAACGCCAAGTACTAATGGTTCACAAACATTTTTCACCTGGAGAGACGGTGTCATAAAAACTGCTCCACCTGGACAGACCCCTCGCTGAAACCGTCAAAAAAAAGGTAAACGACGGAGATGGTGTACGGCAGGCTGGCCTCCGTCAAGGACCACGTCAGCCACCGCTTGAGAACGTCGTGCCGCTTGGCGCGAGACGACCACCTGCGAGACTCGGGGCTCTTGAAGGAGTCGGGGTTGTAGCGAATCCAGACCGTTCTCTCCGAACCGAGCGCCTGACTCACGTTCATCATGCGCGTCTGTTCGCACTCACAGGGGCGACTCTTGTGCTGATCCTCGTCCACCTCGAGGATGACGATGCGATCCGCCCTGTCCCACATCACGTCGGGACGCTCGCGCCGATCGCAGTCCTTCAAGTCCTGGGGGACGACGTCTGTCGTGTCGTACGGGAACTCGGTGAAACAGTGGTCCAAAAACTGGAGCACCTCCCTCTGCTTGGCGAGGCGGGGCCGCTTCCCTGACGTCCAAGCGCAGCAGTCCACGCAAAGACCGTCCGAGTTCAGGACGTTCGGGAGATGGCAGTTCACGCACTCCCTCTCCACAAGATTGTCGTCACCAGGAAGCATGTGTTGTTCACAACGCGCGGGCGCAGTGATGCCGTGCGTCGCAACCTCTCGGCACCGCTTCTCGCCGCAGAGGCGATTGGGGTGCGGCATCGTGCCCACTTTCTTGTGGACGGCGCACAGCGTTGGGGTGTTGCCTGGTATTCCATACAACGCTCGCGTCGTGCACCCTGCGTATTCGCAGCCTTGGTGCTTCACGTCCACCATACCGACAGATTTGTGTACAGAACAAAAGATGCCCCTCTTCTGCCCTTGGACGTTGAAGGTTGGTCGAGTCGTGCAGCCTGTGTATTCGCAGCCTTGGTTCTTCACGTCCACCATACCGACAGATTTGTGTACAGAACAAAAGATGCCCCTCTTCTGCCCTTGGATGTTGAAGGTTGGTTGAGTCGTGCACCCTGCGTATTCGCAGCCTTGGTGCTTCACGTCCACCATACCGACAGATTTGTGTACAGAACAAAAGATGCCCCTCTTCTGCCCTTGGATGTTGAAGGTTGGTCGAGTCGTGCACCCTGCGTATTCGCAGCCTTGGTTCTTCACGTCCACCATACCGACAGATTTGTGTACAGAACAAAAGATGCCCCTCTTCTTCCCTTGGATGTTGAAGGTTGGTCGAGTCGTGCACCCTGCGTATTCGCAGCCTTGGTTCTTCACGTCCACCATACCGACAGATTTGTGTACAGAACAAAAGATGCCACTCTTCTTCCCTTGGATGTTGAAGGTTGGTAGAGTCGTGCACCCTGCGTATTTGCAGCCTTGGATCTTCACGTTCACCATACCGACAGATTTGTGTACAGAACAAAAGATGCCCCTCTTCTGCCCTTGGATGTTGAAGACTGATTGAGTCGCGCACCCTGCGTGGTTGCAGTGACTGGGCATGACGTGCGTAATGAGGATTGGATTTTTACACCCCCCCTGCTTCCCTTCCACTGGGCAGGG
>Ga0180120_10001833_pt1 | contig 10813 bp, 6 predicted proteins | sample CPBDNA_3_FD_129677 | JGI IMG/M metagenome (GOLD analysis project Ga0180120, IMG submission 129677) | Freshwater to marine salinity gradient microbial communities from Chesapeake Bay, USA - CPBay_Spr_31_0.2_DNA (version 2) (version 2) | ecosystem: Environmental > Aquatic > Marine > Coastal ... | reverse complement strand
TTGAGTTCGAATGAAAGAGCAATACGCAAAAATAAAGATTTAGAATACAGCGTTTTAAACGAGGCGGATCATGTGGTGACAATTTCCACTGGTGTAGCGGAAGAATTGGCTGAATTGAGCAAAAGAAAAATTGAAGTGGTTACCAATGGTTTTGAATTTGATTTAAATTTCGATTCCGAATTAACTGACCAGTTCACTATTTCTCATTTTGGTTCACTCCCCAACTCCAGAAATCCAGAATTACTCTGGGAAGTTCTAGCCGAATTAATAGATTTGAACAAAGAATTAAGAGATGCACTTCAGGTTGATTTATATGGATTCGTTGACAATTCGATTACGACTTCTATTGAGAAACATGGAATAAAGTCATTTGTACATCTCAAAGGTAATTTAACACACAAGGAGAGTCTATTAATGCAGCGTAGAACGCAGATGCTCTTGTTAATCGTTAATAATCAAGGTAATGTAGGTGGGACTTTAACGGGTAAGTTCTTTGAATACCTAAATTCTAAACGACCGATTTTGGCCATTGGGCCTTCCGACGGTGATTTAAATCAGGCTATATTTTCTACAGAATCTGGACGTTTGTTTAATTATACAGATTCTCTTGAGTTAAAAAAGTACATTTTGGCTTCTTTCGAACTCTATAAGACTGATTCACTTCATTCAGAGAGGAAAAACCTTCTTCAATTCGAAACAAAAAACCATGTTTCGAATTTCATTAAATTTATAGAATAACTATATGCTGAAATGAAGATTGTCATTTTTTCACTACTATTACTTTTCACCTTCGCTTCACATGCCCAATTGCATAGATATGTATCCTTTTCAAATCACTTTAATATTGAAAAGTACATTGAGCAATACGAAAGAAAGTTTGACTCACTTGGCGTCTTAACTCAAAAAAAAGAATACCATGCACTTACCATTTCTTTTTATGGTATTATGGCATTTGATGCATTTAACGAAACTGGCGAAGAAAAATATTACAATCAAGTTATTAATCAGTTTAAATATTTTCAAGACACTAATAGAGTTGATATTAGCGATGACGAATCAGAAATGAAACTTTCCTATCATTTTAATTTTCATGATTTAAAAGCGCCTTGGTATTCAGGTATGACACAAGGTGCAGCCATATCATTCGCATTGCGGTATTACGACATGACCAACGACAAAGCTGGATTAAAAGTAGCGCAGCAATTGACAAAATTTATGATAAAGCCTTTAAAAGAAGGTGGCACTTTAGGCTTAACTCCAGAAGGATACCAGATAATTGAAGAGTACCCAAATTCGGAGTCTAATCCACAGGTTTTAAACGGTTTTATCAATGGATTAATTGGTTTAAAGGAATATTTAATTTATTTCCCTAGGGACACCATAGCGCAAAAGATCCACGATAGTTGTTACGAAGGGATGTTTGTGGCATTGGAGCATTATGATTCCCCAACATGGACAACTTATAATAGGAAGTCAAGAACAATTTCAAATCAATACATCCGTTATCAATTATCAGAATTCGAGCACCTATACTCTATTTATGAGGATGAAAGGTTGAAAAAGCAAATGATGATTTGGGCAAAGATGAATGAAGGTAAATATGATAAAATTCTTAAGTTTTATAAATTTCCTAAACTTCAGTATTCGATAAAATCTTTTCAAGAAATAGAAAATGGAGATACTTTAGAAATTTTTAAAGATTATAGATTTGATAAAAAGGAGATAAAGAAAGAATTCGCAAACATAAAGCGTTCTGATACGATTAAATTACATAAAAAGTGTTTTGTGCGAATTGAAGATACAGTTAAAATCACGGGTTTTATGGCGTTTACCAATTCTAGGATTCCGAAAAAAATGAAATTAGCAGGATTGAATGAAAAGAATTACTCGATAAGTTTAAAACATAATTTATTGAAAATTGAAATATTAGATACTGTTTTATACGAAATCAAAGTTGTTTCCAGAAATTCTCGCAAGAAGGCATTGTCCCTAACAAATGTCCACGGTATGAATTGTAGCTTATATGAAATCCCATTTTTTGGTCATCTCAAAAACACATTTAAAGAGGTATGTGATACAAGCAAGACGTATAATATTTCCTACTTCACAAACGCAAAGCACATAACGATTCTATATAGAGAGGCAGCCGATACTGGCACGTTGAGTAAGACCAATTGGGTACATACCAACCATCTTCATGACAATAAATATAGTCCAAAAAAATCCTTTTCTGAATTTCAAATATTTGTCGAATTAGACGGCTCGGACATCTATTTTAAGGATATTAAGCTAGTAACAGAAGAGAATTAATATTAATTTTACGATATGAATAACACCCAAGAGTCAATCACGGATTTCTATGATAAATTCGTCGAAAAACAAGATAAACTCGGAGTATCCGTTCGGCATCAATTAATCTACAAAAAGCTAAAAAGTTTGGACATACAACCACATTCGAATGTTTTAGAAATTGGCTGTGGTATCGGGACTGCAAGCAGTCTGATTATCAAGAATTTGAAAGGCGGAAAGTTTGTTGGCTGCGATATATCACCAGAGAGTATTCGTTACGCCAATAACAAATATAAATCGCCTAACGTTCAGTTTATTGTCGACGACATGTCGAACTTTATGTCTGATATAAAATTTGATTTCGTTGTTTTTCCTGATGTATTGGAGCATATTCCAGTTGACCAGCATTCTCGTCTTTTTGAAAACGTAGCGAAGGTTTGTAAGATTGACGCCAAGGTTTTAATTAATATTCCCGAACCTAATGCTCTAAATTGGTTTAGAAAAAATAAACCAGAAGTATTGCAGATACTTGATCAATCTCTTTCCATGCAGGATTTATTAAACAACACCTACCCACACGGATTTCAAGTTGAAAGTATTATTCCGTATGGAATTCATTCCAAGACTAATAACTATTTGAGCATTGTATTAGTAAGAGATACTGAGGTGAAGAGTTTTAGTCTTACTGGCAAACTGTCTCAAGCTATTCAAAATTTCAAGGCGAAATATCTATAAGAATGAAAAAGCTTCTTTATTTCACTGTTGGTAGATCAACCTTTGTATTAAAAGACATTGAAATATTGAAAAGTGAATACGAGGTTATAATTTTTGACTTTAAAATTAAATCGAAAGTTTTGGTGCCACTTGAGTTCATTCGGCAAGTACTCTTTATTTTATTCAAAGGAAGAAAGGCTAAGATTTTATTGACTCAATTTGGTGGTTATCATTCATTTATTCCTGTTTTTTTTTCAAAATTCAGCAAAAAGAAATCTGTAATTGTCCTTGGCGGTAATGATACCGTTAGTTTTCCATCTATTCAATATGGCAGTTTTAATAACTCATTAATGCGGCCTTTTTTAAAGTATAGTTTAAGAAAAGCAAATCTATTATTGCCTGTGTCCGAAACACTTATTGAGGTAGATTACACATATCAAGAAAACGATTTTCCAAAACAAGGCTATACTTATTTCGTGCCAGGAATTAAAACACCAGTTAAAACAATTTACAATGGGTTCGATCCTGATAGGTGGTTTATTGGGGACAAAGAACCAAATTCTTTTGTAACCGTGGCCGCTGATTTGAGAACTCGTTTTGGTCCTGTTTTGAAGGGAATGGACTTGATTCTAGGGATTGCAGCATTGTTTCCGGATTGCAAATTTTATATCGTTGGTGGTGAATTTTTAAACGAAAAAGCACCTAAAAACGTCATGAAATTGCCTTTGGTTTCCAGTCAAGAGTTACGTCAAATTTTGTCGACAAAACAATTCTATCTGCAGCTATCCATGTCTGAGGGATTTCCAAACGGGCTATGTGAAGGAATGATTTCTGGGTGCGTTCCTATTTGTTCTAATGTTGGTGCTATGCCACTAATTATGAAAGATTTTGGGTATGTCCTTCAGAAAAAATCACTCAATCAATTAAAAGGTTTAATCACTAAAGCAAAAGAAGAATATTCATCCGATAAGTCTGTTTTAACTCGAAAAAGGATTCTTACTGAATTCTCTTTGAATCGACGAAAGGCGGAATTTCTCGAAGCGCTTTCAGAAATCCAAGATTGATTTGCTAGTTTAATTTTATTCTTCCGATTTGCCTTTTTTTATTTCAAAATAAACCGTTAATCCAAGGAGCAATAGAAGTAATACTGAACCTCCAAATGCCATTTTATTGGCACTTGCATAGTTAGGATTTGCATATTCAAAAACAACCTCATACTTCCCTCCTTTTAACTCCAGTCCTCTCAACGCATAATTCACTTTTAAAATCTCCACTTCTTTTCCGTCAACTTTCGCAGACCATCCATCTGGATAGTACATTTCAGAAAAGACTGCAAATTGTTTTCCATCAAGATCAACAGAATACACCAGCTTATTCGGTGCATAAGACTTCATTTTAATCGCGCCTTTACCTGAATATTTCTTTTGACCGAGTTTGGCAGCGAAATCACTCAGCATCACTGCTTCTTTTCCTGCTTCGAATTTCTCAGAAAGCTTTATTGCCACTAGTTTTTTGAATGAGCTAGTGACATCCAATTGAATCGTTTGCTCAGGAACTAAATTCGTCACGCCATTTGTATCCATGACCATATATGCAGTTGCACCTTCAGATAGTCCATTGGTCAAATTCACATCGATAGTATCTGTTCCCGACACAACATATTTCATGACTTCCGAACCGTAAACCGTCTGGCTTGCTTTCTTTTCGCCATTAATCAATAACTCTCCTGATCCAGCATTCGAAACCTCGAATTTGCCACCAAGTGCTCGAATTTCATCATTTGCACTTTTCACAACATTTACGCGTTCAACTAACCAAAATGGACCTAAAGCACCTGGGTTTGCTCTCATTTGACCTTTTTGGATAAAGTATTTCACATTCAACATGTTCAATACTTCATTGTTGGAACGAGAAAGTTGGAACTCCATTAAATTTTGAATGGATCTCAATTTCGCCCCGTGATATCCACCGAGTGATTTGTGATAATACGAAGTTCTTGAACTACCAAAACCACCGTCAAAATCAAACACACGATAATTGGTGTTTTCATTTAATGCCGCAAATTTGTAATCATTGATTACTCGACTTTTATCCGCACCGCTGTAGTCTAATTCTTCGGCCTTCTCTTTACCAAGTTTCGCTCCTTCATCGATTTTGTTCTTTAATGAAGGATTCTCACTTAGTTCAGCATCCATTATTGCAATGTCTGCATCGATTGGGCTCAACGGATACTCAACTTCTGGTTTTGGCACCCAGTGTATTAAATCGCCATTTTGAGCTTCTCTTTTGCCTAAGTAATTCGAGTCGACCATAGCTAAATCAGCCACAATCAATACGCCAATACCTATCAATATAGCTATTGAAGGTACAGCTGTATAAAAGAACAAAGCCAAAAGAACGATAGCCAATACGGCAAAAACGATAGATCTTGTATACGATTGGGAGGCTACTTCTTTTCTCACCTTTTGAATGTTTGTGAAACTAGATATTTGACTTTCAACTTGAGTGTCTACAACGCGTTTGAATTGAGTTGGGTCGTTCAAATCAATATTGTATTGCTGCTTAAATTGAGCTGGATCAGAATTCAGAAGTTGCTCAGTTACGGACTGAGCGATCCCCTCTTCAGAATAGGAATCTCTTTCTCTATCTGAACCGTACGTTTTGTCGATTCCAACCACCTTTAATCCAACTAGGAATACAAAAAATACACCCGAAACGATCAAGAATTTCTTTGCTTCTGATTTTAATTCTTCTCTATTTTCATAAAACTTCTGAAGAAGTAAAATGGCAAGTAAAGGAGCGATCAACTCGAGCAAGACTAATATTATAGTTACCGTTCTAAATTTATTGTACCCAGGAATATTATCGATAAAGAAATCGGTTAGTCCCATAAAGTTTTTCCCCCATGAAAGCATCAAAGCCAAAACAGCCACGATCAAGAATACCCACCTTATTCTGTCTTTCAAAAATACCATACCAAGCAAAGCCAGGAATACCACAATAATACCAAGGTAAACGGGTCCTGAGGTTATGGGTTGTTCTCCAAAATAAAGTCGATTGTTCATAATCGCATTCATTTCGTCTCTGTTGAAATCCATGTTTTCAACCGTTTCGGCGAAGTTGGTATTTCCAATTTCAATACTATTGTGTGATCCTTTTAAATAGGGTGAAATCAAGGTGAAAGACTCATCAATACCATAACTCCAGTTTGTGATATAGTCCTTGTCTAAGCCCGTTTGCACTTCGTCTAATGCCGTTCCGTCGGGTTTAATGGAAAGATCATTGGCGCCACGAATGGTGTGTTTCGCATAATCATTCGTCATGGAAATAATGCCGTAATTGATAAACAGTGCAATAAGATATCCTGCCATTATACCTCCTGTGGCCAGGATAAAGTTTTTAAGTTCTTTCTTCTGAATTGCTTCGGTCAAAAAGAAAATTCCCAAACCAAGTAATAAGAATCCTAGGTAATACGTAACCTGAAAGTGGTTCATGGATATTTCAATACACATGAAAATAGCGGAAAACAGCGCTCCTAACTTCCAATTGGTCCTAAACGCATAAATAAAAGCGCCTAACACTGCGGGAATGAAAGCGACAGCCATTGCTTTGGAATTGTGACCAGCTTGCATAATTACGATTTCGTAGGACGAAAAAGCAAAAGCGAAGGCGCCAATAATACCGATTATCGGCTTAATACGAAGCAACAAGGCCATAATGTAGAACCCAATCAGGTGCAGAATGAATATTCCAGCAGGTGCCGAAAACATCTTAATGATGGCGATAACAGCGTTGTTGAAAATATTTCCTGAATGCACAACTGAAATTTGTGTAGCCGGCATTCCTCCGAACATGGAATTTGTCCACAAAGGCTCCTCTCCCGTTTTTTCTCTATGATGAACTATTTCATTGGACATTCCTTTGAATTGCTCAATGTCATGTTGCTTTAATCCGTATCCATCAAACTGTGGTGAAAAATAAACTACCGCGGTGATTAAAAACAGGGCGACAGCAATGAAATGGATACCGTATTTCTGAAAAAAGTTTTTAAAATTCATAAAGAATGACGTTTGGTTGATTCAATAAAATATGCGTGAAGATAAGGAAAAAAACACTGCTGGTAAAAGGATAGAATTAATCTTTGAGCTCCTCGAAGTCTACATCTTCAATCTTACTGGAAGACTTATTTGATTGAGAATTCAGAATATCAATACGCCCAGTATTTCTTCGTGTATTTTTGATTTCTTCTTCTTTTTCCTCAAGATTGCGAAGTTCGCTCTGATTGCGTTTCGCTTGCATGACTCTTCCCAATAATCGCAAAATAGTAATAACACCAATTATGATAAAGACCGTCCGAATTATCCCAGTAAAACTGGACTCAAGCATAGTTTTTTATTTTGAAAGGTGCATGTTTCGCTCGCTATAAATCTTCGTAAAGAATGGATCACGTAGGTTCTTAATGAAACGAATTGCCTCACCTGTCGATTTCATTTCAGGACCTAATTCCTTTTTTACATCTGGGAATTTCTCATAGGAAAAAACAGGGATTTTGATTGCATATCCTTCCAGGTTCGGTTTAAAATTAAAGTCTTTCACCTTTTTCTCACCAAGCATTACTTTTGTAGCGTAATTCACATAGGGTTCATCGTACGCTTTTGCAATGAAAGGAACTGTTCTAGAAGCTCTTGGATTTGCTTCAATCACATATACTTTGTCGTCTTTGATGGCAAATTGTATGTTCATTAAACCAACTGTTTTCAGTTCAACGGCAATTTTGTTCGTGATATCTATAATTTGCTGCATGACGAAATCACCCAAGTTATATGGAGGCAAAACAGCATAAGAATCACCGGAGTGAATACCTGCAGGCTCAATATGCTGCATTACACCGATAATATAAACATCCTCTCCATCACAAATGGCATCTGCTTCGGCTTCGATTGCTCCGCCTAAGAAGTGATCCAAAAGAATTTGATTATTCCCCATTTCGTTGATGATATCGACAACGTGGTGCTCTAATTCCTCTTTATTGATGACAATTTTCATTTTCTGACCGCCCAAAACGTAAGATGGACGAACCAAAAGTGGAAAGCCTAATGTGTCTGACAGTTCAAGTGCTTGTTCCGCACTTTCAACTATTCCGTACTTTGGAAAAGGAATATTGTTCTTTTCTAAAACTTTAGAAAAACGACCTCTATCTTCTGCTAAATCAAGGGCATCAAACGAGGTTCCCATGATTTTAATTCCATATCGTTCGAGCTTTTCAGCCAATTTCAAAGCAGTCTGACCTCCAAGCTGAACAATAACACCTTCGGGCTTCTCATGCTTGATAATGTCGTAAATGTGTTCCCAGAAAACGGGTTCGAAGTACAATTTATCTGCTGTATCAAAGTCTGTTGAAACAGTTTCAGGGTTACAATTGATCATGATGGTTTCGTAACCACATTCTTTGGCTGCTAAAACTCCATGTACACAAGAATAATCGAACTCTATCCCCTGTCCTATTCGGTTGGGACCAGATCCAAGAACGACAACTTTCTTTTTATTGGAAACGACACTCTCATTTTCCAATTCAAAAGTGGAATAATAATAAGGCGTTTTCGCTTCGAATTCGGCCGCACACGTATCTACTAATTTATAGACACGATTGACACCCATCTCTTCTCGCTTGCTGTATACTTCTGATTCAAGACATCTCAATAAATGAGCTACTTGACGATCGGCATATCCTTTTTGTTTGGCCTCGAAAAGTAATTCTTTAGGTAAACTGTCCAAATTGTGTTTTTCTATTCGACCTTCTAGCTTAATCAAATCTTCGATTTGCTTCAAGAACCAGATATCAATTTTTGTTTTCTCAACAATTGTTTTAAAAGGAATTCCAAGTTTAATCGCATCGTAAATATGAAACAAACGATTCCAGCTTGCAAACTCTAAACTGTGTAAAATTTCTTTTTGATTAGTCAACTCTTTGCCGTCAGCACCCAATCCGTTTCGATTTATCTCAAGAGATTGACAAGCTTTTTGAAGCGCTTCTTGGAATGAACGACCAATTCCCATTACTTCACCAACCGATTTCATCTGAAGTCCAAGCTTTCTATCTGTTCCTGGAAATTTATTGAAATTCCATCGTGGAATCTTTACAATAACATAATCCAATGTTGGTTCAAATAAAGCTGAAGTCGTTTTCGTAATTTGGTTTTTCAATTCATCTAAATGGTACCCAATCGCTAGTTTAGACGCAATCTTCGCAATAGGATAACCCGTAGCCTTTGATGCCAAAGCGGATGATCTCGAAACACGAGGGTTGATTTCAATGGCAATAATATCTTCGTTTTCGTCAGGAGAAACAGCAAACTGTACGTTACATCCACCCGCGAAATTACCTATAGAACGCATCATTTTGATGGCCATATCTCTCATCCTTTGGTAGGTCGTATCAGAGAGCGTCATTGCTGGGGCAACCGTAATGGAGTCACCTGTATGGATACCCATCGGGTCGAAATTCTCAATAGAACAGATGATCACCACGTTATCGTTATGATCTCTCAGAAGTTCAAGTTCATATTCTTTCCAGCCCAATAAAGCCTTGTCAATCATGACTTCATGAATTGGTGATAATTGAAGCCCTCTCTCTAGCAAAGTGTCAAATTCAAGTGGATCATGAACAATAGATGCTCCTGCACCTCCTAGTGTATACGATGATCGAATACAAAGAGGAAAACCGAATTTTTGAGCTACCTCCTTACCTTCAAGGAAAGATTTAGCAGTCGCTTGAGGCGCCATACCAACACCAATTTCAACCATTAGATTGCGAAAAGATTCTCTATTCTCTGTTATTTCAATCGCATCGATATCAACTCCTATTAGCTTGACACCGTGCTCTTCCCAAATGCCCATTTCGTCACATTTGATGCACAAGTTCAATGCAGTTTGCCCTCCCATGGTTGGCAAAACAGCGTCAATATTGTGTTTTTCTAATATTTCAACTATGCTTTCGGGTTCAAGTGGCAATAAATAAATATTGTCTGCAATTACTTTATCCGTCATAATTGTCGCCGGATTGGAATTGATTAAGGTTACCTCAATACCTTCTTCTCGCAAAGAGCGGGCGGCTTGAGAGCCAGCGTAGTCAAATTCGCATGCTTGGCCAATAATGATTGGACCACTTCCGATTATTAGGATAGATTTTAGGGATTCGTTTCTAGGCATTTTCTGCTCAATTTTTGGGAGTTCAATTTATATACAGTTCCTGACAAATTGAAGACAAATTTACTCAAATCTTATAGATTTCTTCATTCTACTTTTCATGAGTTTTACACATAAAAAAGAGCAACTTTCGTTGCCCTTATATTATCTTAGTAAATTAACATGTCCGTCAAATCGTTCGGGTTCATCAACATTTTTTCTACTAAATTCGATAATGTATTTATAAACACCATCTTGGCTCTTCTTACCCGACTTATTTGTGCCGTCCCAACCTTGATGAATATCTTGTGAAACAAAAATAATTTCTCCCCATCTGTTGAAGATGGTTAATTTATAACTTGAAATATCTATCCCGGATATCATCACCGGGTTGAAAACAGCATTGTTTTCATCGTTATTTGGAGTAAATGTATTTGGCGCATAGAAAATTAATTCTTCCGTCAGCGAAATTGTTCGACTCGTTGAATCTACACATCCACCATCTGAGTATGCATATAGTGTCACAATCGCCGATTCATTACTCGATAAATTAAAAGTAAAACTAGGACTAGTTGCCGAAGAGGTTTGTCCATTTGGAAAAAACCAAGCATAAGAAGCAGCACCG
>Ga0180120_10001829_pt1 | contig 10820 bp, 15 predicted proteins | sample CPBDNA_3_FD_129677 | JGI IMG/M metagenome (GOLD analysis project Ga0180120, IMG submission 129677) | Freshwater to marine salinity gradient microbial communities from Chesapeake Bay, USA - CPBay_Spr_31_0.2_DNA (version 2) (version 2) | ecosystem: Environmental > Aquatic > Marine > Coastal ... | reverse complement strand
TGTAGAATATCAGTATTATAAAAAGTAGTCAAAGGATGTTTTTGAATACATCTATCAAACATAGGTTTTGATAACTCTAAGCCTTCATAATAATAATTTTTATCTTGTTTTACTAAATACTCGTAATAGTGTGCTAATCCGCAACCAAAATCTAATATAGAGTTTCCACTACAATACTCTACACCCTCAGTCATAATTTTATATCTAGTATCAGCATCTGCCTTATTTGGCCAGTCAACACCCAGATGAGAGTCTCCATGTTGTTTATAGCAATTTTCGTAGTGATCAATTATATCTTTATAGTTCATTATCATATTTTCTAAAGTTAAAATGCTGCATTATAGAGTCTACTATAGACTCTGCTGTTAAGTAATCAAAATGAAAACCATCTCTTCCAAAATCTAATGACTCGTACTTATGTAGTATATTATTTAATTGTGTTAAATCAGATATATCTGTAGGCACAGTAGTATTATATATATTAGGTAGTAAATCATTCACAGTATTAAAACAATATCTAAACTCCTCTACACTTTTAGAATTATGTTCATCTCCCTCATAATGTATAAATTGCCAAGGATCTTCATAACGTCTATGTTTATAACTCCACATAATTATCATATATTTAGGATTGTGTTCGGAAATAATTTGTTTAGCTATATTTAAAATTAAACGATTAGCAGCACCGTCTATACCTAAGTTTATACAATGTTTTTTACTAGTAGTTTGAAGTATAGAAGGCCATGTATGCTCATAAGGAACCCCCACTCCTTTTGTAAAACTATCTCCTAAACACCATACTACATCATCTAAGTTATTAGGCCACTCTTCATCTCTAAAACCTCTAGAATTATGTCTATAAGATATAGGATAAGGATAGGTAACCCAATCTTTAGTAGAAGCTATAGGTCTATTAGCAGAACTGTATATATTATCTATGCCTGTAGTACTACACATAGTATTTATATTAAAAGGAAATGTTAGGTAGTCCATAATTTATCTTCTAATTTAACTCTATCAGCTAATTGTTTTAAACTAACTTTTTCGAAATGATTAGATGGATAATTATTATATACATCTAGTAATGCTGTAAAATTACTTATATCATTTAATTTTTCTTTTAAAGTAATTTTTTTAATAGGAAAAGGATTATCAGATACTAAAAAACCTTTTTTTGACAAGTATTGAATGTAATCTGTAATTTCTATAAATTTTAATAACTGCTCAGAACAGTATTTAGTTAAATCTTTATTACGAACTCTTTTAGTATTAAATTTATTATACTCTAGTAGGGATAAATTTTTATCAGATATAATATTAAATTCATTCTTAAAAAGAGTATCAGGATTAGTTATTAAATCAGTATAACTAATTACCTTATGTTTAGGAAAATATTTATCAACCCATACATAAAAATCTTCAAAGTATTTTAAAGATTCTATAAATAAATCTTTTTCTATGGAATAAGATTTATTATTTTTATTTTGTTTATACTCTTCTTTACTGTAAACATTTAATACACCTGTTCCTTTTTGAGTATTACTATAACTCAGAACTGACTCAAATGAGCACCGTGAAATTACATATATATCTGTAAAAAAATAACTACAAAACTTTAAGTATTTTTCAGTATCATTGCCAAACTCTGTAGATCTATAAGGTGAGCAACGAGCTACTATATTTGTTCTATCAGTTGATAGAGTTTTTATTAAAATGCTTAAATCCATAGTAAGATTACATAAATCATGATAGTTTTTAGTAAGATAGCCGTGATAGTTTAAATAAACAGTTAAAGATCTTTGAAAGTAAGTACTACCTATACCGTCAGGAGTCAATACTAAAATTCTTTTTAGTTTATTTAGATATTTCGACATTATTATACCTTTGTTCAATCTCACATACTATTTGCCACTGTCTAGAGGTTAATTGTGGATGTTTTTGTTGAGATTTTAAACATCCTGATACAAAACTTCTCTCTTTATCTGTTAATTCCTGCTTTTCAAGAAATATTCGTAATTCTTTTCTAATCCTTCGAGTCGTCATTTTTTACAACACCACCTATATTAAATTCATTTGTATTTGGTAAGTCGTAAATAAAAGGATCAACTTTCATTATTTCTTTTTTCTTTGCTTGAAACTCTTTTTCAAACTTCCAATCATCATATTTATCTCTAATCCACTTCAGCATAGGGATTCTCCTTAGGTGTTAAACAAAGCGTGACTCTGTACTCATCGCTTAAATTCATTATGCGGTGTTTTACACCACTTTTAATTAGATAACTATATCCTTCTCTGTAATGATATTGTTTATCATTTTCAAACTCTATAAAACTATTAGCAGTAGATATAGAAGTTATAATACTATTAGAATAAATATCTGTTTGAGTTTGATCTATATGCCAAGGTATTTGATTTCTAGGCATAAGAATAGATAGATATAAATGTTCTATATCTCTTACCGCAGTATGTTTATTACAAATAGTTAACCATTTTATTATACTAGGAAAATGACGTATCATAGGAGATGGAGTACTGTCTGTTATAATATCAAAAGATTTCCAAGCATGATGACCATATCTTTCATTAAATAAATGATGTCCCATAGTAAAAAAAGAAATTATCTTTTGTAAGTCATCTTTATCTATTTTAGGAAGAGGTATCTGTTTGCAATTTGTCAAAAGATATTCTCCTATTCTTTAATAGCGGTAGAAAAGGTATAGCACTTTGTTCAAAAATAATAGGATTAGCATTGTCTATAGTCATAATAATGGCTATATCTTGAATACCAGTACCATACATTTCATTATGTGCTATTGCATAAGCACAACCTTGAATATAATAATCAGTGATTTGTTTATTATTTTTCTTTTTCTTTGAAGTTTTAAAATCTATAATAGTAGGTTTTCCACGCCAAATACCTACCATATCAGTTCTGCCAGCATATTTATATTTATTAGACCATAAAACTTGTTCTTGGCCCCAGATCTCTTCTACACCCTTTTCAGTAGCACGAATTAAATCACGACTCATCTGAATAACATCTACAGCTTCTTTATATAATTCATCCCATATGTCTTCACCATTAAAATGTCGTTCAGCATACTCATGTACTAAAGTTCCTCTATCAGTAGCTATCTTAGATACACGAGCAGCTTCTTCTTCTCCTACACGTTCTTTCCATTTTAATAACCATGTTTGATCAGAAGTCTTACCTAGTATAGTAGTAATACTAGGGTAAGAGCCATCTGGAGTATGGTACGTTCTACCAGTAGGTAGAGTATCAGTAGCACAGTTCGTTGTATAATTGTATTTCTTTGAGGTTGTCCACAGTGTTGACAATAGGTTTTCCTTTACCATTTAAACTTGTATTTATTAGAATAGAGTGACCATGATTTTTACATTGATCTAAAATTCTCCATAAAAAGAGATTAGATGTTTGATCAACAACCTGTAGTCTAGCAGAGTTGTCATAAGTATTAAATTCACCTTTTTTAATTTTTGCTATATTTAACATATAAGGACAAGCCTTAGTTATATGAAACCAATTAGGTGCTTCTTCTCTTTGACATATAGGAGCATATGGTCTCCATGAATCTTCATCTCTATTTTTAATTTTATTTAACTTTTTGATATTATCATCAGTTGGCAAACATAGCAAACTACGATTTCCTAATGCTCTAGGTCCAAATTCAGCTTGCCCCTCAATAACTGCAACTATTTCTCCTTTTAAAATTCTACTAGCATAATCATTAGCATGTAATCCTCTACTAGCATTTATTCCTAAATAAGGAGTAAAGTATTTAGGTCGTTCAAGTAATGCAGCTGCTCCTAGTGCACAGCCTGCATCACCTGCTGCAGGTTGAATAGCAACATCATCAAACTTAGTCCATTTTAATATCTCAGTATTCGCTACGCAGTTTAAGGCAACACCACCAGCATAAGCAAGTTTAGTCATACCTGTTTCTTGCTGTAACCAACCAGCCATATTAGCAATAATTGTTTGTGTAACATTTTGAACAGAGGCAGCTATATCCCAGTCTAAAACTCCATAACCTACTCCGCGTTCTAAATCTTGTAAAACTGTGTAACTACCCTTATAATCATAGTGTAAAATATTATCCCTAATATATTTAGACCATTTGGGATTACCATAAGCTGCAGCAGCCATTACTTGAGATTCATCAGATAATGGTTGTAATCCTAAGAAACGAGTAGCAGCACTATAAAATAATCCCAGTGAGTTAGGATATCGCATACGTTTTAACCATGTAAATTTACCATTAGAGTACACGCCTAAAGAAGTAGAAAATTTATTTCCTACCGTATCTATAACCATGACTGCGCAGTCTTCCCAATCAGTAGTAATTATAGAACTCATGGCATGAGCTTCATGATGGTCTACTAGTACAGGTTTTGCTTTAGTTACTTTTTTAATATCTCTTTTAAATCTTTTATAAGTAGTTTCTTCATAAAATACAGCATAATCAAAATCTTCATAAGCATTTTTTAACCAATTAATAGTATGAATTGGAAAGTTATTATCATATTTATTACGAGAAAAACGCTCTTCATGAGATGCTCCTAATATTTTATTATTTTTTATATTTGCTGCTGCACTATCATGGTGATAGCAACTTACTCCTAGTATGTTCATCAAAGTACCTTTTAAATAAGGATGTTAAATCTGTTTTAGTTTTAGTAGAATAATTAGGCGTATCTATAAAATCTACAAAGGCCCACCTATAGTTATCTACTATAGGTTGTATTCTATGAACCATAAAACAGGGAAATAATACAGTTTTTCCTGGTTTAGGATATATTCTTGCTATTACATTATCAGGTTCAGGGGCTGAAAAATCTGTCTCTCTAACTCTAGCACCTTTAGGATTCCAACTACCTAACTCAAAAGGCTTTCCTTCTGTTAAGTAAATCATATGAGTCCAAAAACGTCCGGGCCTAGAAGTAGTAAGTCTTTTTTCTGCAAAATCTAAATTATCAAAATGCCACTCATAACCTTCTCCAGGTTTTAAAAGTATAGCGGATTTACCTGCAAACTCACATTGCCATTGATGGGCATGTTTTATATAATTTGCTGTGCAGTATTTTACAATTTTATCTGCTTTTTTTGCTATCTCGTTTGAAAATCCGATCTCAACTGCGTCTTTCCACTCGTTTGCAATGTAATCTCCCATCTTGTAAATACCTCCGAAGCTAATCGCAAAGCAAAATGATTGTGACCATGTTGATTTATATGACCTCTTCCATCTGCAAAATCTTTAGCTAAATCTCTTAAATAATATTCCCATACACAGGGATGATCTTTTATCATAGGTTGTTCTATAATATTAGGACGATATATAGGAATTAACATTAACTTTTCGGCAGTAGCTTCACCTAATACTGCTTTTACAAATAAGGCATTTGTTCTATTATACCACGCCATACGTGTAATTTTTTTAAACCATATATCTTGTACTAATTTTCCCCATATATCACCAGACCCCCACCCATAAGGAAGTAAATAATCTCCATTTCCTTTAGGATCAGCTCTGTGATGGTGCCCTATCAACCAAATTACTTTAAAACGATTGACAAGATCATTCTCTATGATATAATTAGCTTGAGCATCTAATGTTATTCCTGCTTCTTCATAACGATTTTTCAAACCTAATTGGTCAAAAGCGGGTATAGGTGCTTCATCACTTGGTATTGACCAAGAGTTTCCTACTACAAAGATTTCATTATTTATGTTCATAATTGCCTGTGGCGATAGTTTTACGCAAGGAGAAGGTCTTGAGAAACAAACTCAAGCCTACCCTTATTTATTAAATGCGGATATTAAAAATCTAGCACAAAGTGGTGCGTCTGAATATCTTATTACAACACAAATTGAACAAGCTGTCAAGCTAAAACCTGATTTGATTATTGTAGGGCATACCAGTGAATATAGATGGGAAGTCTGGGATGCTAGAAATGAAATACAGCAAGGATTTTTAATAGCTAATCATGTACTAAAAAATGAGAAGTATTATAGAAACTGGATTCTATCTGAACAAATATTAAGTAATACTAGAAATACTAAAGAACATAAAGCTGCATGGCATGCAGCTGGTATGTTGTATTTTTCTGAAATAGAGTTAGTACAACGTCTCTGGAGTGGGGCAGTAGCTAAACAAATACTATTAGCACAAAGAGTAAATATACCAATGATTCATCATTGTTGTTTTCCTCATTTACAAATACTACTATCAGAACTTACAGATGATTACATAGAATTTCATTTAGATTTAGAAAAACACAAAGATTTAGCTCCAGATGGTTCTCATGCAGGAGTTAAGAGTCATATGAAACTAGCTAATATGATTATGAATAAACTCAGCTAGAGCTTTAGTTGCTTTTCTATTAGGGTGAACTTGGTCGGTAGCAGAAGCAAAATATTCAGGATGATCTTTCCAAAAGTTGTGTTTATGCTCCCAAAGTTCCCAAAGTTTCATTGCTCCTCTTTTATCATTATCTGAGTATTTTTCAAAGTGGGTATAATCCCCAAAAATAGTGGTATCTTCAAAATCAGGATAGAAAAATTCAGTAATACTAGGAATCTTGAGATAACAATTAAAGTCAGGTTCAATTTTTTCTATACCACCTAATAGAATTAACTTATGTTTATACTGATCTAGTACCTTATATTCTAATTCTTTTACTAAGTTAATTTTTTCAAATAAATCAGTAGTAGTGTATGCTCTATGATGTTCGGGAGTTAAGTGTTTAAAATCTCGCGTAGCACAAGTTTTAACGTATACAACAAAATCAAACCCTATTTCATGACTCATTAAGCAACTTAAAGATACAAAATCACCCCAACCAGGATTAGCAGCATGTGCTACTTCATGACCTAAATCTCGTAAGTATCTGGATATAGAATATTTTTCAGCAAAAGCTCTGGTCTCTTCGGGAGTGAGAGTTGGATCCCACTCCCCTGCTGACCACGAGTCCCCTGTGACCATTATTCTAGCCATTTAGAGACACGCTGCTACAATATCTTTAATTTCTTCCCATTTTTCCTCTTCTTCTTGTAAATTTTCTTTACGAACAATGGTAGAAATTTTAGTAATAGTTGCTACAGGAATATCATATTCTGATTTAATATCTTTTTTAAGTTCATTAATAGACTCTCTAATTGCTTCTCCTTGAATCATAAGATCTACAATACGTGAGATTTCTTTGCGTAATTCTGCTTTTAGTGCTACTTCCATTTATTTTTTCCTTTATGGTTGTTCAGTTACAATAGTTAAAAATAGTTTATTTTGTAGTTCTTTATTAGCAAAATGACAAGAACTGTGTATTACCGACCTATCAAAAGCTATTAAAGATTGAGATTCCCACTTTGCTGCAAGCTCTACTGAAAATCCCCATAACGCCTCATAATCAATATGAGTTAGATAATTATTATAATCTTCTTTTGACAAATATGCATCTGTTAAATTAAATATATCACTGTTTTCATAGTCAGTAACTGTAATATGACTTGGTGTATCAAACGATTCGTCAGAAGACGTATCTACACCTCGTTGAAATCTAGCTTGACAACCACTCCATCTTTGATCAAAAAGCATACTATAAATATCTAAAGATTTGTCCCAGTGTAAAGGTATAATAATTTGCTTATATACTTTACTTTGAGGGTCTTTACCGCTATCAGTATGTAAACGATATGGTCCTAAAGTTATATTAAATTTTCCACCTATCATTTTATAATCACCAATACATTTTGTAAGTACTGGATCTAGTATCTCTTTAGCTCCTGTATCCCAAGAAACAGGAGCGCTACAAGCAGTAGCAGTTTCTCCAGGATTAGGTCTTCGTTTAGCTAGTGTATGTTCAAAATCTGCAACATTAAGAGAGTCGTCAAACATTTTATAATTTGCAATTCCAGAACCTGCTTTAGGAGCTTTCTTAAAAAGATTTATAAGTTGTTTAGTTTCGTCTTTAGAAAATACATTTTTATAAACCTTAGAAGGTTCCCAACTAGCTATAATTGCATCTTCTATTTCTTTAGGTCTTCTACTAAAATGTTCGTACATTAAAGTCTCCTTTCTAATTGTTCATAACAGTAATGAAAAGCATCTGAATATTGTCTTAAATAATCTTGGCGTTCAGTAATCCATTTATAACTTGTAATACATACTTCTCTATTACATAAATCAGTTGCATTAGGACACGAACCAATAAGTGGCGTGTACCAAGGAAATCTACTACTAGATATATCACATAAAGGTTTAGGATTATAAGTAAACCTTGGAATATTAAATCTTTTAAATAAATCAAATAATTTATCTAATTTGATGGGTGCTAGATTTTTAAAACTAAACATATAAACAGGTATATCTGAATCTTTATTTATAGTCTGTAATTGAATAGATTTAATATCGCTCAATTCTTTTCTTAAAAAATTCATATTATTCTGTCTTATCTCATTCATTTCATCTAATTGAGTAAGTTTAATTCTACCTATTTCTTGTAAAATAGGATGGCATAAAAAGGTATAGTCTAATCCTTCTAGTGAAAGATCAGTGTGTCCTATTATTTTATTTTTGTGAGTAGATTTAGATCCATAGTATATAATCTTATGATATAAATCTTCAGACTCAGTAATTATAGCCCCTGCTCCGCCTATAGGTAATAGTTTGCCAGAATTAAAACTAAAAGCTCCTATATGACCTATAGTGCCTGTAAAATTTTCTACATACTTTCTACCCATACTTTGTGCAGAATCTTCAATCATTATAAGATCATGTTCATCACAAAAAGCGCGTATTTTGTGTAATTCAGGACAAGAACCATATAAATTAACTACTAGTACAGCTTTAGTTCTAGGACTATATGCTTCTACTATAGCATCATATGATATTTGAAAAGTATTAGGATCAATATCTGCAAATATAGGTAGTGCACCTATATGTACAATAGGAGATAAAGTCTGTCCCCAAGATATAGGAGTAGTAATTACTTCATCATCTTTAGTAACTCCAGCAGCTAATAGTGCTAAAAATATAGAAGTATAACCAGAATTAGTAACAAAACAATGATTAGTTCCTAAATAGTCGCACAACTCATTTTCAAAAGAGGTTGGTCCTTTAAAATAAAAACTATCAGCCACTCTTCTATCTTTAGCATCTGGTTCATATAAATATGGTAGACAAGAATGAATCTCATCTACAGTAATATTAGGATATAGAGGCGGTTTTGCAGTAACCAACTTCATCTATTAGCTCCGAAATTATAATTTATTGTCGAGTAATAACTCAACTAAGTTATGTATGTCTTTTACTCTAGAACTATAGTTAGAAATATTATGTTCTAATATAGGAGCAATATTATTAAAAAAACTAGTCCATTGTGAGTCTGTAAAATTAATAAGTTCTATAGCTTGAACTATAGCTGCCTTAACTCTATAGTCATCATCTAAGTCATCATAGCTTTCATCAATATAGGGATGAAATGTTTTATATCCTAGATTTCTAAGATATTTTAATGTATTCTTCTGTCCTATAACAATAAAAGGTTTTTTATAAAATATATTTCTCCATATTTTTTCAGTAATTAAAGGATAACCAAGTTTGTGATAATCATTATAATATGCTTCTATAACTATATTTATCAGGGATAATTTAAAACTACTTGGCACACTTATATACCGATTAAATATATCTTTACTATTTTTTATAGAATCTAATTGTAAATAACGTAATCTAGACTTATGTGGTAACTGAAATTTAATTTTATCCCAAGCCAAAGGTAAATCTACTATATTACTACTTACGTATCCATTTTTTAAAAGATTATTACGATCTAGTATAGATGTAGCAAGTAACGCTCCTGCATGTTTTTCAGAACGCATATTAAGCATAGTATATATTTTTTTATCTTTTAAAATATCATTATATATAGTTTCATACACACGTACTTCAGGAAACTCTAAAAAGCTGGGTAAACTAAATACTTTAGGATGGTTGGTGTATGTTTGAGAAAAAGAATTAAGTATAATTCTATTATTAGGAAACTCAGAACAATCTTCTAAAGATTGTAAAATATACCTTAGTGTAGAATCAAGCATAGGCTCTATAGTTATATCAATAAGTATATAACCTTTACCATTTCTTAGTGCGTCAATAACTTGTTTATCAATATAAGACCATAGACCCCAATCTCTATGATCATTTTGGATAAGAACCTGAGATTGAAAAGCAGGTTCCTGCATTATAATAGGATAGATAAAAGAAGATAGACTAGAAATATCAGAAGGTTCAAAAATATATAAATTTCCACATTGTTGTAATAAACTAGGAATCTGTCTATAATATCTATCTCTAAGTATATCTTCTGTATCATATCCTGTAACATTAGGAAACCACACATTAGGCTTCCAATCATGTTCATAGATTAAGGGAATCATACTAACTGAAATGTCTTTCTAATATTTTCAGGTCTTTTTCTAATTAGTTTATCTTGTGTAAACTTCTCCAATATGTTATTAAAAATATCATGACTTAGTTGTGTAATATCATTAGACTTAGTACCGTCCACTAGTAATCTCTGATGAACCATGTTCAAAGCAGTTATTAAATTGGCAGAACCGATAGCTCTTGAATCTTTGTAATCTCCTTCAGTTCTGACCTTTACTAACTCCCATGTTTCGTTTTCCCAAACAGTGTCGTCATCCTCATCGAATACTTCGATGGGCATACCGCATAGAATTTTCCATACCATATCATCATATTTTGTTGTCATTATTCAATTCACTTATAAAAAGAGCGTAGCTG
>Ga0180120_10001825_pt1 | contig 10828 bp, 9 predicted proteins | sample CPBDNA_3_FD_129677 | JGI IMG/M metagenome (GOLD analysis project Ga0180120, IMG submission 129677) | Freshwater to marine salinity gradient microbial communities from Chesapeake Bay, USA - CPBay_Spr_31_0.2_DNA (version 2) (version 2) | ecosystem: Environmental > Aquatic > Marine > Coastal ... | reverse complement strand
CAACACCATTTGTGTAAGATGCGTCACCTTGTATATAAATTCCAGAAGCCGTAGCTGGCTGAGGAACTGTTTTGTCATCAACAACAGAAATTGTGTTTGTACCACCATTACTGTATAATTCAGCAGCCAACATGTATGCACCTGGAGTTAAAGAAACAACAGCCGGGAACAAAACGTCAACATAACCAGCAGTGATGTTAGCTGCCGTAACCGTAACAGGATCAAAGATATTGAACAAAGGAGTCATATCATCAGCCCAGAATGTCGCAGTATCTTTAATTGATCCATAAATTTGACCACCAGCGATAGTCGTAGAACCTAACATGATTCTCATTCCTGAAACATCAGTTGTGTTTTTAATATCATACATACCCGCAAGAACTAATCCATCTTGTGCACCTGTAAACGATGCAGTTCCGATCAATCCGAGGTTTGAAGTAGCTGCCGGGTGATTTCCAATACCATCCAAAGAGTACAAGTCAGTTGTAACTTCAAAGTTTCTCGGGTAGATATTGTTCGCAAAATCTGCACCACTTGGCTCTTCCGTAGAAGTAGCTGTGTAAGTACCTGTGTACATTCCAACAGGTAAAGCAGGCGTTTCTAATGATTCAACAAAAGCAGTGTCACCTTGTGGTAACAAAGCAGGACCAGTTGCATTCGCTGTGAAAGCTGAAGCATAAGCAGCATTAACTGCGATATTTGTTTGATCGGTAGTACCGAAGTTCAATATTTGAGCACCAACGTTATACGCTGCATCCAACTGTGTAACCGGAGTTCTTCCATACTCACGACCTTGATTCGTAGAACCAGAGAACCAAGCAGACATTACTTGAATATCATTTGCTGGTTGTTCGATTAATTCAACGTCATCAACAGCCCAGTACCAACCCCAAAAATCGTTGTCATTGTAGTAAAACTGAATTAAAACTTGAGCACCACCACCGACAGCAGCAGAAACATTGATTTCTTCCATTTCTGGATTCAACGTGTTCTGATCATTTGGGTATCCATTTGCGATAGCACCTCCTGTTTCAGAAGTAATAGGGAATTCAAACCAAGTTGTTCCATTATCTGGAGAAAGACGTACACCTCTTTCCTCGTGCCACCAGCGGTAGTTGTGTTGAAATCTCAAAATTACATTTGGAAATAATGATAAATCCACAGGAGTAGCATTTGTAATTTCAGCTATGATAGCACCATCACCATCTGTATTACCAGGTTGACCATCTGAATTAATCAATGCAAATCCGTTTGAAGCAGTTGCAGTGTTCAAGGGGAACAAAGAAGGAGCAGCATTTGGAATAGCACTTGGGCTAGTTTGGATAGTCCAGTTTTCAGGAGTTGGTAAACTTGTATTCGTCATTGTCCAAGTTGCAGCAGATGAAAAATCATCCGACCAAATCACTGTCGCTTTATCATTAATTGTGCTTGGTTTATTAGGCTTTGTGATGGAAGCATCATCACCATTATCGTGCTTTTGAACCAACATTTTTTCCTGCTGAGCAGAAACACCTAAAGTAAAACCCAAAGCAAGGATGCTTAAGTAAATTTTTTTCATAATTATTATATTGTTTGAATCGAAACAACCCTGATATGCAAAAGCATTTCAGAATCCATTTCATTTGTTAAAGTTTTTGTAAAAATAAAAATATTTGCTCAAATAAAAAATAAAAACCCTTTAAAAATGGGATTCCTTTCGGGAAAAGCACGATGTCAATTGTCTGTTAATCAATAGTTTTTGTGTTCGACTATTATTCGAAGATGTCATTCGAATAAAATAAACACCATTAACAAGGCGAGAAACATCGATTTTACTACTCGAATTGAAATCTAAACTATTTATGACTATTTATGACGATTACCTTCTGACCGTTTGTATTCAAAACGCAAATCTCCACTTTATCGTCTGGAAATCCATCGAATCGCAGTTCAATAGAATTATACGCAGGGTTGGAGGTATTCGAAAAACTCTAAGTAGAAGGAATTGAAAAATTATTAACGTAAAGGACAGTCGCCTTTGCTTGAACATCTGTTGGTTTATTTTGAAATAAGTCATCAGAGTACATACGATTTTCTTTTTCTGTTTTTTGTGCATACGAAACCCTAGCCAGAAACAAAAAGCAACGATTCAAAAGCAGACGCATGTTCTATAAATTTTACTCAAAAATAGGGAAAGCGTAAGAAGTCATCAAAAGTTCTTATTCTGTGGGAGTGTTAGAACCTAAAATCGAAAACTAATCAAGCGTATTTCTTGTTTCAGATTGTTCTTTGCGTCTGCCAATTTATGAATCGGAACGTAGCGTCCACCTCCTTTTTCTGCAGCTTCGGTCATTTCAATGGCATCTTTTTCTTTGTTCTTGACACCTACAATGGACAAATTAATTCCTTTTTTCTTAAACCGTTTTACATAACGTAAATAATCATCTGAATTTCGGTTGAAAGCTCCATCTGTAATAACAATTATATGATTTACTCCACCTTCGATGAAGCCTTTTTTATTTTGTTTGTATCCCAATTTTATACCTGCTCCACCAGCCGTCATGCCCGATGCTTTCAGTTTTTCTACCGTCTCCGTTGCTTTTGTTTTATCATTACCAGGCGTTGGTTTTAATATAACTCGTGCGTCATTGGCATAGGTCACCAAAGAAATTTCATCCTGCGGACGGAGCATGGCAACCATGTCATACAGGGTAAACTTCATTAATTCTATCTTGTCGGCTTGCCGCATTGAAGAGGAAACATCCAATACAAATGTCACATTAACTGGTTTGAAATTGTCGTCTGAAAAATCTTTTGGATCTAGTTTTGATAACTCAACTGGCGCTTCTTTGGGTAAAATTATTTCTTTTTCGAGTTCCTCTTCCAATTCCACAATTGGCTCCTCAATCACAATCGGTTCTTGTACAATGGAATCTTCAACTGCGACGATTGGTTCATCGATAATCACTGATTCCGTCATATCTTTTTCCAATTCCATCACGACATAATCGCGTTGAAAATTAATATACGTACCTAATTCGGTTGGATAATAACCTTCATGTTTTGCGTAGAAATAAGAATAACCCAAGGGAACTTTTTCGATTATTTTTCCATCTTTTTTAGTTCGGTACGTATCGATTGTTTTTCCATTTTGAATTAGAGTAACGTACGATTTGCCCAAAGGCTCTTTCGTATCTTTATCGATGGTAACGACAGTGAGTAAAAAAGCCGTCAGATCTTCACCTGCACCCCACTGAACAAAGGATGGACAATTTTGATATGCTGTAAAATTGTCTTTCGGTTCGTCCATCAAGTTACCAGACAAAGTAATTTGTCGTGCTTCATTTTTATCGCTTGTAAAAACGTCAATTTCGTATTTGAACTTGCCTTTCTTTTTGGGATTCACTTGAAATCGAACCACGATGCTGCTGTCCTTTTCCATGGATTGACCGGTCACGATATAAATGACGTCATTCGGTTTTTTAACGCTCAGCATATATTCCTTTTTTGCTCCATTGTTGGTAATGATGAAATCAACAAATCGGTCGGAATAAGCTTCCAAATCAACAAAATCGTGGGACCTAAAATTGAACGTAGTTTGCCCAAACCCGAAGGTGGACGAAGCCATCAAAAAAAGGAGTAAGAGGTTCTTCATGATATGAGGATAACAAATTCTCTGCCGAAATATTGTCTATCGCAAGCAAAAGGACAAAACAGCCTCAATAAATTCTTCAGGGGCTTCGGCGTGCACCCAATGCCCCGCATTTTCGACGCTCACAAAATGAGAATCTGAAAATTGGTTTTCTAAATCAGGAATATCTTCACCTAAAATGTAATCCGACATCATTCCACGGATGAATAAGGTGGGAATTAGAACCTCATTTGAAGGAAGTCCTTGCAAAATAGCCCACATTTCTTGTTCTAACACTGGAATATTCATTCGCCACGCCAATTTTCCTTTTTGAGCCCAATACAGATTTTTCAGCAGAAATTGTCGTACACCGTTTGATTCGATATATTTCGCCATAGCTTCTTCAGCTTCAGAACGACTATGTATTACGTTTAAATCAATGGCATGAAGGCCAGCCAAAATTTGTTCATGATGAGAAGGATAGGTTTTCGTTCCAATGTCCACCACAATCAATTTCTCCAAATAATCGGGATAATTCTGAGCAAACTTCATAGCGGTTTTACCACCCATGGAATGACCAAGAAGTATCACTTCCTCTAGATTTAATTCATCAAAAAGTTCCTTTAAATCTTCGGCCATCAAATCGTAGCTTATTTCATAGCTCCAATCACTATGTCCATGGTTGCGCTGATCAACGAGAATAACTTGATAATATTCGGCTAGTTTTTTGGCGTGTGTTTGCCAATTGTCGGAATAACCAAAAAGGCCATGCAAGATGACCATGGGTTTTCCTTCTCCTAAAATTCGGTGGTGTAATTTCAATTCCCTCGATTACGACTTTGTATCCTCTATAACTGGTGCAGGTAAGTCTTTAATTGTCGCCTTAATATTGATTGAGATATCGTGTTCGTCTGATTTGCCAACTTTGAATTGACCTTCGTTCATTTTCGTCACGATTTTAATCAATTCTTTTGCCGTCGTTTTCTTTTGGTCGTAGGATACCGTTACAATGTTGGTTCTGCGGTCATCTTCAAAATCAAACTCACATTTTTCAACCGCGTTCGTTTCAGACAATTCTTGACGAATGCTTCCACCGCACATCATTTCGCATGACATTCCCTGAATTTCGAACGTGAGCATTTTATTTGCAACCACTTTCTCTTTCGGAGTTTGAACTTTAGCATCTGTATTTTGAGCCGTTTTTACTTGATCACAAGCGAAAACAAGAAAGCTTAAAAAGAAAAGTGAAATAAGAATTTTCATAACATGGATATTTCTAATTACAAAGATAATAAGAAAGCTGCTTTTTGAAACGTAAAAACAGTAGGATTATTGAAATCCTCACGACATTCTTTTCCTTTTGTACCTTTGCCGAAAGAATTGTATAAAAATGAAAATCAAAGAAGCCGTTTTCGTTATATCGAACAGTGAGTTTAGCAAATGTCCGAAAGACGGAAAGGCAGAGTACGCTTTTATTGGCCGCTCTAACGTAGGGAAATCTTCCTTGATAAATATGTTGACCGACAATAAAAAATTGGCGAAAACATCTGGAAGACCCGGAAAGACACAGCTTATCAATCATTTTTTGATCAACGATGATTGGTATATCGTCGATTTACCTGGATATGGTTATGCCAAAGCATCTAAAACTTCACGTCGAGAATGGGAAAAATTTATCGTGGATTATTTGACAAAAAGCGAACAATTATTGAACGTTTTTGTCCTACTTGATTCGCGATTGGAACCTCAAAAAATTGACATTGAATTCATGAATTGGTGTGGGGAGAAGGAAATTCCTTTTTCGATGGTTTTCACTAAAATCGATAAATTATCCAGTTCAGTTCTTCAGAAAAACTTAGCGAAATACAAAAAAGAAATGTTGAAATCTTGGGATGCCCTACCCCCTGTTTTCACGACTTCTAGCAGCTCGGCATTTGGAAAAGAACGTATTTTAAATTACATAGGAGAGATCAATCTAACCCGATAATCTTCAAAAAGTTAAAAAGTTCTAAGCAAAGTATTTCGCGTGTTATATTATTTGTTTACGTACTGAAAAAGTTGTATCCTTGTTTGTTTAAAAAAATAGAATAATGAAAAAATTAGGAATAGTTATCTGCGCAGTTTTACTTTCTTCAGCTGTATTTTCTCAAGTTGAAAAAGAAGTGAATACCGAAAACGAGCCGAAAGTTGAAAAACAGATGGAGGTTGAAAAACAGATAAAAGTTACTGAAGAAAATGGTGTGACTCGCCTAGAGGAAACAACCATTGAAAAAGGAGTTACGCGGCACGAAGTATACGAAGGTGCTGCAGCTGAAAAGCGCATGGCTGAATTGAAAAAAGAAGAAGCGAAACAGGCGGGTTCAATCAAACGTATTGAAACGCGTAAGAAAATTGAAGTAGAAGAGCAGGAAGAAAAAGCTCCGGCAAAACCAATTAAAGAAGAAATAATGGACTAAGTCGTTCACAAACTATATTTGAATCCCGTTTTGGTCATACCGAGACGGGATTTCTTTTGCCACGAATTTTTCTGAATATACATTTTTTTTTGCAACGAATTGCACTACCGCGAAGCAGCAACGAAGTTAATTTTCACGAATGGTAGTGTCGAATATGTCGTGTGCCGAAAACATAACCAGATTAGTGAAAATGCTTGTGATTCGTAGCTAGAACTAACCCGGCACTCTATGAATTTCGTGTAATCTACAACAAGCACGATTGTCAATTCTCAATTTCGCATTACCTTTGCCACATGGAACAGAAAGACGAGCTATTAAAAGAAGTGATATCGCATGCAAAAGAGTATGGATTTGTATTTCCTTCTTCGGAGATTTATGATGGATTGAGTGCTACATATGACTATGGTCAACTGGGTGCTGAATTGAAAAACAACATCAAAAATTACTGGTGGACGTCTATGGTTCAAATGAACGAAAATATCGTTGGTTTGGATGCTTCTATTTTCATGCACCCCGAAACCTGGAAAGCTTCAGGCCACGTGGATGCATTTAACGACCCGCTGATTGACAACAAAGATTCTAAGAAAAGATATCGTGCTGATGTTTTAATTGAAGACCATATTGAAAAAATTCGTCAGAAAATTAATAAAGAAGTTGCAAAAGGATTGAAGCGTTTTGGAGATGATTTTAACGAATCTGAATTCCGTGCGACGAATCCAAATGTATTGCGAAATGAAACGAAGATTACCGAAATCGAGGATCGTATGCGCACCACTTTGGAGAACGAAGATTTGGAAGGCGTTAAAAAACTAATCGAATATTTAGAGATTACTTGTCCTGTTTCAGGTTCCAAAAACTGGACAGAAGTTCGTCAATTCAACTTGATGTTCTCGACGGAGATGGGTTCAGTTGCTGGTGATGCATCGACGATTTATTTACGCCCAGAAACAGCTCAGGGAATTTTTGTGAATTTCTTGAATGTGCAGAAAACAGGACGAATGAAAATACCATTTGGGATTGCTCAAATTGGTAAAGCGTTTAGAAACGAAATTATCGCGCGACAGTTTATTTTCCGCATGCGTGAATTCGAACAAATGGAAATGCAATTTTTCGTTCGTCCAGGAGAGGAAATGAAATGGTACGAGTACTGGAAAGATTACCGAATCAAATGGCACAAAGCACTTGGTTTAGGAGATGACAATTACCGTTTTCACGATCATATTAAACTAGCGCATTATGCAAACGCGGCTGCTGATATCGAATTCAACTTCCCAATGGGATTCAAGGAATTGGAAGGTATTCACTCGCGTACCGATTTCGATTTAAAACAACACGAAAAGCATTCGGGTAAAAAACTACAATATTTCGATCCAGAATTAAATAAAAATTACACTCCTTATGTCGTTGAAACTTCGATAGGATTGGACAGAATGTTCTTGGCTGTTTTGAGTTCGTCGTTGAGAAAAGAAGTGTTGGAAGACGGGTCTGATAGAACTATTTTAAAATTACCGGCTGCACTTGCACCTTACAAAGTAGCGATTATGCCATTGACGAAAAAAGATGGATTGCCTGAAAAAGCAAGAGCTATTTTTGATGGTTTGAAATATGAGTTCAATTGTCAATACGATGAAAAAGATTCACCTGGGAAACGATACAGACGACAAGATGCAATTGGGACACCATACTGTGTAATGGTGGATCATGAAACATTGGAAAACGATACTGTGACAGTTCGTGATATCGATACGATGGAGCAAATCCGCGTGAAAATTTCAGAATTGGATGCGATTATTCGGGAGAAAGTTTCGATGAAGAAGTTGATGGCGTAAAAAGGGCTTTTTTCTCCTTTTTCGTTGAGATTTCTTCCTCGACCAATTCCTTTTCTTTCTTCCCTTTTGACTTTTTTGAGTTTTTTAGGCGTTTCTTGATCTTCTGACTCACCTATTAGAAAATGGCGCTGATCTCCGTTACATTCAAAACTTGATGGGACATAGCAGTAGTAAAACAACTGAAATTTATAATGAAGTAGCAATTAAGCAAATCAAAGGTATATAAAAGTCAATTTAATTCTTTAAATTAGACACGCCATAAAACAAATAAACTCTATAGTAATATATAGACTAATATAATCTATAGCGTTTAGCCAATTATTAACAGAAATAATATTGAAAAAATGAAACAAATTTTATTTATAACTATTCTTATGCTAGTCTCTTGTCAAAACCAAGATAAAGATGAATTTTTAGGATCTTGGTATATTAATAGAGATATTGAAAACAATCAGATTGTAATTTCAAAGTCTAATAATAATTACATTGTTGAAGTGAATGATAAAAAACTTATCGCCACAAAAGAAGAGAATGTATTATTGATTGAAAATAAAGGAGAACAGATTAAAGCAATTATTCTTGAAACAGATGATATGATATTTAATGGAGAATCTGCAACAAGAGTCAATCCAAAAAAAGAAAATAATGATGATATATTTGGATCTCCAAATGACAATGCAGATAATGATATTAATAGCCTTCCTTTTGGAGATGCTTCGATTAGTGCGAAAAATGTAATTTTCAGAAAAAGTCATTCTACGACATCCAGTATTATCGGGAAATTTCGGCGGAGTGGCGAAAGAGTTCAAATATTAGACGAATATTCGCCTTCAAATAGTGATGAAGCTATAACTTCTACATCCATTAGACTATACAATTCTAATGGATACAGCGCATATACCTTACCTAAAGGAAAAGCAGTTAGAATTCTAAGCGATAATAATGGCACTTATCAAGTGTCTTTTGAGCATCCTAAACATGGGAATTTGCATGCGAATATTGTAAATTCTGATTTAGAATTTATTTCGGGTGATAAATGGTACAAGGTAAAAAGAAAAGATGGGAAGATTGGGTGGGTTTTTTCAAAATTCATAAATAAATAATATGAAGTATTCGATTATTCTAATATTATCAACATTTATTATCTGTTGTAGTACAGATGATAAAGTTCGAAATAATGAAGCAAACGATACAAATAATAAATCTAAAAACTCTAAATCAGTTTCTGGTAAAGAGAAAATCAAATTTGACAATTCAAACCCGGAAATGAACACTAGTAATGAAAGTTTGGAAAATAGTCAAATTAATATGAATGGAAATCGCACTTTAGATACACCTGATAATGATTATTTAGTCGGAAAAACATCTTTTTCAAATGATAGAGGTTTTGTTTTAGTAAACCCAAAACATTGTTCAAAATCAATGTATCTTAGGACACAGGCTTATGAAGCTTTTATAAAAATGTATAATGCAGCAATCCAAGAAGGGATCCAATTAATAATTATTTCTGGTGCAAGAAGTTTTGAACACCAGAAAAGCATTTGGGAACGAAAATGGAATAATTTGAATAGTACATCGCCAAAGGAAAAAGCCTTAGAAATTCTAAAATATAGTTCAATGCCTATGAGTTCAAGACATCACTGGGGAACAGACTTTGATTTAAATAGTTTAGAAAATGAATATTTTGAATCGAGAGAAGGTTTGAAAATATATAATTGGCTTACTGCTAATGCCTCTAAGTTTGGTTTTTGTCAGGTCTATTCTGATAAAAAGGTGTCAGATCGAAAAGGTTATGAAATGGAAAAATGGCATTGGAGTTTTATGCCATTATCTAGTAAATTATTGGAAAGATACAATAGAAAAATTAGCATAGAGGATATTAATGGTTTTCAAGGTAGTGAGGTAGCTTCAGAAATTGGTATTATAGAAAACTATGTAAATGGTATTAACAATTGTCATTAATAATCTTTACTTGTACTAACAAGGTGTATATTTTATTGCGGGCTGAATTTTCGTTCCAAAAATCCCTGCCATTCAATAAAATTTTCGGGTAAGGCGCAAGTTTCTCGCTAAATTTCACAACAAAAACATACACTAAGATATTATATATAATTAAGCATTATTTAATTTAAATACCTTTATTGAAAAAACACACTAAGAAAAAATTACAACTACTGCTTGGTGTCATCGCTTTTATTTCGAGTTCTTTTGGGCAAGATGAAACTTACCTATTCCAAATAGCTCTGGGTCACATTTCTATGGAAATCAATAAGAATAGTGATAATTATACTGTTGTAAACTTGGATGATTTCTGCCCAGATTTTAAGGCAAGCACATACTTTATCAATTATCATAAATATTATTAGGAATATAATTCTATATTAGGAGTGACTTTCAAATCGTGTAAATCTTGTGCTTGCCTTATAACAACAACTTGCTAAATGAAAAAATTAATTATCTGTTTTCTTTCTGTTTTTTTGTTATCCTTCAACAACATAAAAAAATCTATAACTTTAGGAAAAGTAGTACAAAGTTCAGAACTACAAATTCTTGAAAACAAAGATATTTTAGTGGAAACAGCATCATTTGGGAATTCTACTACCACAAAAGCTATAAAATCCAACAATTTTGAAAAAATTGAAAAAAATATTTTACTTGGAAAATTCGATTATAAAAAAGACAGTAATTTCAGTATTGTAAATTCTAAATACTCTTCAAAAACAATCTACCTAAGGAATGAAGTGTTGCTCAAGTTCGATAAAATGTACAATGCTGCACTTGAAGACGGTATAAAACTTGTAATAATTTCCGGTACAAGAAGTTTCAACCATCAAAAATATATTTGGGATAGAAAATGGGCTAAAAACATCCTAAAAATGGATAGTATTTCCGCAGTAAAAGAGATTATGAAATATAGCTCTATGCCTTCAACT
>Ga0180120_10001822_pt1 | contig 10833 bp, 6 predicted proteins | sample CPBDNA_3_FD_129677 | JGI IMG/M metagenome (GOLD analysis project Ga0180120, IMG submission 129677) | Freshwater to marine salinity gradient microbial communities from Chesapeake Bay, USA - CPBay_Spr_31_0.2_DNA (version 2) (version 2) | ecosystem: Environmental > Aquatic > Marine > Coastal ... | reverse complement strand
TGCCGCCCTGGGTGAAAAATTATTTAAGGCAAATTGTGCCGCTTGTCACAAACTTTACAAAAAGGCTACTGGCCCTGCTTTGTATGGTGTTGGAGATAAGTATGAGAAAGAGTGGTTGTACAGTTGGATCAAAAACAGTGCTGCGCTAATTGCCACTGGTGATTCTCGTGCCAATGCTATTTTTGAAGAGTACAACAAATCTGCAATGAATGTTTTTCCGGGTCTTAGCGACAAAGACATTGATGATATTGTAGCCTACACCTACACAGAGAAAAAAGTATCAGTTGCTCCAGCTGCTTTGCCAGGTGCTAAAGATGCAGGTTCTGGAAACGGCGTTTCAAACAACATCATACTAGGGATACTTACCTTGGTATTTTTGCTGTTGGTTACCATACTATTTTTGGTTACAAAAACACTAAATAAATTTGCAGTTGCCAACGGTGTTGCTCTTCCAGTTAGAGAGCACAGTAAGCCTATCTGGAAATCATTTATAGAAAACCAGTTTTTACTTTTAGTAACAGCTGTTATATTTTTATTAGGCTCTGCATATTTTATATACGGCGGCCTTATGAGTGTTGGAATAGACCAAGGATATGCTCCTGTTCAGCCAATACATTATTCTCACAGAATTCACGCTGGATCAAATGAGATTGATTGTAACTACTGTCACTCATCTGCAAGAAAGAGTAAGCATTCTGGTATTCCTTCATTAAACGTTTGTATGAACTGTCACAAGAGTATTGGTGAAGTTGCAGAAGGTGTTCAGGCAGAAGGTTTGGCAGAATACGGAGTTGATTACAACAAAGAAATTCAAAAACTATACAAAGCTGTTGGTTGGGATGAAGAGAACCAAAAGTACACAGGTGAGACAGAGCCAGTGAAATGGGTTCGTATTCACAACCTGCCAGACTTTGCTTATTTCAATCACTCACAACACGTTACTGTTGCTGGTGTAGATTGTCAGAAATGTCACGGTCCTGTAGAAGAGATGGAGATTATGTACCAATACTCGCCCTTAACAATGGGTTGGTGTATTAATTGTCACCGTGAAACAAATGTCAAGGTTCAGGGCAATGATTACTACAATAAAATTCATGAAGAGTTATCCAAGAAATATGGAGTAGAGCAGTTAACAGCTGCACAAATGGGTGGATTGGAATGTGGTAAGTGTCACTACTAATTCAATAATAATAAATTAAAAATTTTAAAAACGAAAAACGATTCTAGATTGAAGTTTAGTATTTCTCAATAAGAAACGTAGTTCGCACATCGAAATTATATAATATGGCATCAAACAAGAAATACTGGAAAAGTGTTGAGGAGCTAGATGAAAACAGCACTATTGTTGAGGCATTACAGCAAAACGAATTTGTTACAGATATACCAACAGATGAGTTTTTGGGTGATAAAGAAACCCTAGAGGCTTCATCAACTACGCGTCGTGATTTCTTAAAGTACGTTGGTTTTACAACTGCTGCAGCATCATTGGCAGCTTGTGAAGGACCCGTAATTAAATCAATTCCTTACGTTGTTGCACCAGATGAGATCGTTCCAGGTGTAGCAAATTATTATGCAAGTACCATAGCAGATGGTTTTGATTTTGCAAACGTGCTGGTTAAAACTCGTGAAGGCCGTCCTATCAAAATAGAACGAAACGACTTAGCAAACAACAGTGGTAGTGTAAACGCAAGAGTACATGCTTCTGTGTTGTCATTGTATGATAACAATAGATTAAAAGCACCACAACTTGCTGGTAAAGATGTTTCTTGGACAGATTTTGATGCAGCTGTTGCAGGAAAACTAAACCAGATGCAGGGCAAAGATGTTGTTTTATTAACGCAGACATTTGCGAGTCCATCTACTTCAAAATTAATTAAAGAATTTACTAGCAAATTTCCAAACGTACGTCATGTAGTGTATGATACAGTTTCTTGCTCTGAAGCTTTAGATGCATTTCAGGCTGTTTACGGAACAAGAGCAATGGCAGATTATGACTTTAGCAAGGCTGAGGTGATTGTATCTGTAGGAGCAGACTTCCTTGGAGATTGGCAAGGTGGTGGCTATGACGCTAGTTACACAAAAGGACATGTGCCAAGCAATGGTAAAATGTCTCGCCATGTTCAGTTTGAAGCTAACATGTCATTAACAGGAGCAAATGCAGATACTCGTGTGCCTGCAACTCCATCACAACAATTACAAATTTTAAAGGCGTTAACTGGTGGTAGCACTTCTGGTTTGCCAGAGAATATTGCAACTGCAGTTGCCAGCGCAAAAGCTGAGTTAGCAGCAGCAGGGAATAAAGGTGTTATCGTTACAGGATTACCAAGTGTTGCGGCACAAAAAATGGCACTTGTAGCAAATGCAAATAGCGTTGTAATGGATGCTGTTTCTCCAAAAATGACACGACAAGGTAGCGCTTCTCAAGTTGCCGGTGTTATGCAGGGTGTTATTAGCGGAAGTGTGAAAGGATTGATTACAGTGGGAGTTGATCCTGTGTATTCTTTGCCAAACAATGAACAATTTGCTGCAGGATATCAGAAATTAGAAATGTCTTTGGCATTTTCAATGAAGAAAGACGCTACGGCATCTTTAGCACAAATGGTTGCTGCAACCCCTCATTATCTAGAATCTTGGGGAGATGCACAAATCAAAAAAGGTTCTTTTAGTTTAACACAACCTACGATTCGTCCTTTGTTTAATACAAGACAGTTTCAAGACTGTCTGCTTGTATGGACAGCAAACGATGCAGCATATAACGATTACATCAAACAGACTTGGTCTGGAGTGTTGGCAGGAACTTCCTGGAATAAGGCATTAGAAGCAGGTATTGTTACCTCTGCTACAAATGTATCAAACGAATCGCTTTCTACAGAAAAGACATCTGTTGATACTAGTAGCTCAAATGCAAGTTTAGACGGCGGTTTAAAACAAGGTGATTTAGAGCTTACATTGTATACAAAAACAAGTTTAGGTGATGGGCAACAGGCTAACAACCCTTGGTTACAAGAAATGCCAGATCCTATTACAAGAGCCACTTGGGATAACTATATAACTGTTTCAAAGGCAGATGCAGCTAGCATGGGTCTAGTTAACGAAAATGTAGCCAATGGTGGTTTAAATGGTAGCTATGTAAATGTTACTATGAATGGTGTTGTGATTCAAAACGTACCCGTTTTAATTCAGCCAGGGCAAGCAAAAGGTTCTGTTGGTTTAGCACTTGGTTATGGAAAAACAGCCGCTGTTCAACAAGAAATGCAAACAGGTGTAAATGCCTATGCATTATATAACGATTTCTCATCTGTACAACGTGTTTCTTTAGAGAAAGCATCTGGAATGCATGAATTTGCATGTGTACAGTTGCATAACACGATGATGGGTAGAGATATTATTCGTGAGACAACATTAGAGATATTTAATACCACCAAAGCAAATAGAGATGGTGAGTATGCTTGGAATCCTGTATTAAAGGTTTCTAGAGATCACGAAGAAATTCCAGTAACCTCTCCTGAGGCAGATTTATGGACATCTTTTGATCGCTCTGTTGGGCATCATTTTAATTTATCCATAGACTTAAACGCCTGTACGGGTTGTGGAGCTTGTGTAATTGCATGTCATGCAGAAAACAATGTTCCAGTTGTTGGAAAGCAAGAAATGCGTAAGAGTCGTGATATGCACTGGTTGCGTATCGATAGATATTACTCATCAGAAGAAAGTTTTGATGGAGATGAGTCTAAGAAAATAAACATGTCTGGCCTGGGTGAGTCACTATCTCAATTTGCAGAATTGGAAGATCCATCTGCAAACCCACAGGTAGCATTTCAGCCGGTTATGTGTCAACACTGTAATCATGCTCCATGTGAGACTGTTTGTCCAGTAGCGGCAACCACTCATAGTAGACAAGGTCAAAACCACATGGCGTATAACCGTTGTGTAGGTACAAGATACTGTGCAAACAACTGTCCTTATAAGGTACGTCGTTTTAACTGGTTCTTATACAATGAGAATGATGAGTTTGACTACCACATGAATAATGATTTAGGTAGAATGGTCCTTAACCCAGATGTGAATGTTCGTTCTAGAGGGGTTATGGAAAAATGTTCTATGTGTATTCAAAAAACACAATTATCAATCCTTGAGGCAAAACGAGATGGGCGTCCAGTAAAAGATGCAGAATTTCAGACAGCTTGTTCTTCAGCATGTGATAAAGGAGCAATGGTCTTTGGAGATATCAATGATCATGATAGTGAAGTATATAAAGAGAAAAAAGATAAGCGAATGTATCACTTGTTAGAAGCCGTTGGAACACAACCTAACGTATTCTATCAGACAAAGGTGAGAAATTCAAAAAAAGCGTAACTAACTAAGAAATAGTATATAAAATATGGCGTCGCATTACGAAGCACCTATTAGAAGACCCTTAGTTATAGGAGATAAGAACTACCACGATGTTACCATCGATGTAGCCGCTCCTGTTGAAGGTAAAGCCAACAAATCATGGTGGATTGTATTCACTATTGCTCTTGTTGCATTTGGATGGGGATTAGGTTGTATTATTTACACCGTATCTACCGGTATTGGAGTTTGGGGATTAAACAAGACCGTAGGTTGGGCTTGGGATATTACCAATTTTGTATGGTGGGTAGGTATTGGTCACGCAGGAACTTTGATTTCTGCAGTACTGTTACTTTTCCGTCAGAAGTGGAGAATGGCAATTAACCGCTCAGCAGAGGCGATGACTATTTTCTCTGTAATACAAGCAGGTTTGTTCCCAATTATACACATGGGACGTCCTTGGCTAGCATACTGGGTACTGCCAATTCCAAATCAATTTGGGTCTTTGTGGGTAAACTTTAACTCTCCTTTGTTGTGGGATGTATTTGCAATTTCTACATATCTTTCTGTATCACTGGTTTTCTGGTGGACAGGACTCTTACCAGATTTCGCAATGATTCGTGATAGAGCAGTAACTCCTTTTACAAAAAAGATTTACGGTATTCTTTCTTTTGGTTGGAGTGGACGTGCAAAAGACTGGCAACGCTTTGAAGAGGTATCTCTGGTATTGGCAGGTTTGGCTACACCACTTGTACTTTCTGTACACACCATTGTATCTTTTGATTTTGCTACTTCTGTTATACCTGGATGGCATACTACTATTTTCCCTCCATATTTTGTAGCTGGAGCAATTTTCTCTGGTTTTGCAATGGTAAACACACTTTTGATTATCATGAGAAAGGTGTCTAAACTAGAAGATTACATTACCATTCAGCACATTGAACTTATGAATATTGTTATCATGCTTACAGGTTCTATTGTTGGTGTTGCATACATCACCGAGCTGTTTATTGCATGGTACTCTGGAGTAGAGTACGAACAGTATGCGTTTTTAAATAGAGCTACTGGACCCTACTGGTGGGCCTATTGGGCAATGATGTCTTGTAATGTGTTTTCTCCGCAGTTTATGTGGTTTAAAAAATTACGTACAAGTATTATGTTCTCCTTTTTTATCTCTATTGTAGTAAACATAGGAATGTGGTTTGAGCGTTTTGTAATTATCGTTACCTCATTACATCGTGATTACTTGCCATCTTCTTGGACAATGTTCTCACCAACTTTTGTTGACATAGGTATTTTTATAGGAACCATAGGATTTTTCTTTGTGTTGTTCTTGCTATACGCTAGAACCTTCCCTGTAATTGCTCAGGCAGAGGTGAAATCTATCCTAAAGAGTTCTGGGTCAAAATTCAAATCCTTACGTGAAAAGCATGGAGATGATGTAAAACACTATGATGTTGTAACACCTGCTGCAACCCCAGTAAAATCATCAAAAAGCGGCTATGATCAAGGTAAGTTAAAGACCTTGCTAGCTACACTAGGAAGTTTTGATGCAGCTACTCAAAGCCCTGATGATCTTAAGAAAATTACAGGTGTTGGACCAGTATTACAAAAGAAATTAAATGCTATGGGATTATTTACTTTTCAGCAGATAAGTAAAATGACCAATCAAGAGTATGATTTATTCGATGAAATTTTAGGCGAGTTACCAGGAAGAGCAAAGCGCGATGACTGGGCAGGACAAGCTTCTAAACTTAAAAACAACTAGTATGGCTTCCAAAGTGATACATGCAATTTATAACGATGATGATATTTTAATGCATGCGGTTAAACAAACGCGCGCAGCTCACTATCATATCGAAGAAGTCTACACACCTTTTCCGGTGCATGGGCTAGATAAAGTAATGGGTCTTGAGCCTACACGTATTGCCATTACGGCTTTTATGTACGGTATTGTAGGACTTGCAGTTGCAATTACAATGATGAATTTCATTATGATTGAAGATTGGCCTCAAGATATTGGTGGTAAGCCAAGTTTTAGCTACATCGAAAATATGCCTGCTTTTGTACCAATTATGTTTGAAATGACTGTCTTTTTTGCAGCCCATTTAATGGTAATTACTTTTTATATGAGAAGTAAACTATGGCCATTCAAAAAAGCAGAAAATCCTGATGTAAGAACAACAGACGACCATTTTTTAATGGCTGTTGATACTGCACATCATGATATAGACAAAATGTCTAAGTTCTTGCAAGACACAGGAGCTGTTGAAATTAGTATAGTAGAATCTGATGATGATCATTAATATGAAAAAGATACTCCATATAAGTATTGCTTTAATAGCATTGATAGTATTGGTTTCTTGCGGAGGCGACACCAAGCCTAGCTACCAATATATGCCAAACATGTATGAGCCTGTAGGATATGAAACCTATGGTGAGTACGAAGTTTTCCCTGGAGGGCAAGAAGCAATGTTACCAGTTTTGGGAACCGTACCAAGAGGATACGCTCCCTATGATTATCCAGACACAACAAAAGGCTCAGATGCTGCCAAGAAAGATTTGAAAAACCCATTAGAGGTTACTCAAAAAAACTTGGACGCTGGTAAGAATTTGTACACGATTTACTGTGCTGTTTGTCACGGAGATAAAGGAGATGGAAATGGGATTTTAATGCAGCGTGAAAAGATATTAGGAATTCCTAGTTATGCTGCACCTGGAAGATTAATTACCCCAGGTGGTGTGTATCATGTACAGATGTATGGCTTAAACTCTATGGGATCTTATGCATCTCAGACCAATGAGTTAGAACGTTGGCAAATTACCCAGCATGTGATGAACTTAAAAGCAACATTAGAAGGAACTGCGCTTTTAGTACCAGAGGTTGTAGATGAGTCTGAGGATGAACAAAACCACAACGAACAAACACACTAACAAAAGAACAATAGAATAGCTTAGATATGAATTATACGCTACCTAATAAACTTAAATTATTTGCTATCATATTGATGGTGCTTGGTGCTGTTGGTATTGGTGCAGGATTTTTGTCTGCTCCAGGATCTACTGCAGAGGTAAAACAAATGATGGCGGCACATGGTGATGATCACGGTGAGGCCTCTAACGAGAGTCACGACACAATCAAAGACAGCCATGATGATGCTGCTCATGGAGCCTCTCATGACGCTGCGCAAGAGCAGAAACACCTAGAGCATACCTTACATCAACTACAAAACAGACCTTGGTCTGCCTTGTATGTTGCTTGTTTCTTTTTCTTTATGATTGCACTTGGAGCCTTGGCTTTTTATGCAGTAAATTTTGCTGCTCAGGCCGGTTGGTCTCCAGTACTTTTTAGAGTAATGGAAGCCATTACGGCATATTTAGTGCCTGGTGGAATCATTATGTTTGTTTTGTTAGGTTTATCAGGATTCCATATCAACCATCTATTTGTATGGGCAGATCCAGAGGTTGTTGCACATGATGTACTTCTTCAAGGTAAAGCTGGTTGGCTCAACGGAACATGGATGCTTATTAGAGCTGCTATATTTTTAGGGGGTTGGATTACTTACCGTCACTTTGCAGTTAAGTTTTCTCGTGCAGGTGATACCGCAAAAGAAAATGACTACAGTAACTTTAAAAAGACCTTCAGAATTTCAGCTGGGTTTTTAGTATTCTTTTTATACACAGAGTCTATGATGTCTTGGGATTGGATTATGAGCTTTGACCCACACTGGTTCTCAACTTTATTTGGTTGGTATGTTCTTGCTGGAATGATGGTGTGTGCTATAACAACAATTGCATTAATTACAATATTTTTAAAATCTCAAGGATATCTTGAAATAGTAAATGACAGTCACATCCATGATTTGGCTAAGTTTATGTTTGGCTTTAGTATTTTCTGGACCTACTTATGGTTCTCTCAATTTATGTTGATTTGGTACGCAAACATACCTGAAGAGGTTACCTATTTCATGACGCGTATAGAAGATTTTAACCTGCCATTCTTTGGTATGTTGGCAATGAACTTTTTATTCCCGCTATTGCTGTTAATGAACAGTGATTACAAACGTGTTAATTGGTTTGTAGTACTAACAGGTATTGTAATACTTGTAGGACATTATATAGATATTTTTGTGATGGTTATGCCTGGAACAGTTGGGAAAAGCTGGTTTATAGGAATACCAGAAATAGGGTCTATGTTATTTTTCTTAGGGCTTTTTATTCTTGTTGTTTTTACAGCATTAACAAAAGCGCCTTTAGTGTTGAAAAACAACCCTTTCATGAAAGAAAGTAAAAATTATCATTATTAATTATTTAGAAGACCAATAACGATGACCGCATTTTTAATTGTATTAGTAATTATTCTCTTCGGAATCACTGTATTACAGATGGGTAAGATTTTTGGAATGTCAAAAACCCCGGAACAGTTAGGTGAATCTTCAGAGATTGCTTCAGACAAAGACAACAATATCAACGGATGGTTGATGCTAATGTTTGTGTTTGTTACCTATGCTATATTAATTGTTTCATTCTGGAAATGGGGAGAGGTTTTATTGCCTAAAGCCGCTTCAGAGCATGGACAAGGAATTGACGATTTATGGTTAATTTCTATGGTACTTATTTTCTTTGTAGGGTTTATTACACTTTGGTTGTTAAGCTATTTTGCTTTCAAATACAGAGGAAATAAAAACAGGCGCGCTTTGTATTTCGCAGACAATGATAAGTTAGAGTTTATCTGGACCGTAATTCCTGTAATTGTTTTAGCAGGACTTATTATCTATGGTCTATTTACCTGGACAGACATCATGAATGTTAGTGAAGATGATGATCCAATGATTGTTGAGTTGTATGCCTATCAGTTTGATTGGAGAGCTCGTTACAGTGGTCAAGACAATACACTTGGAGAGGCCAATGTACGTTTAATTGAAGGAGCAAACCAATTGGGTGTAGACACCTCAGATCCTAACGCTCAGGATGATGTTGTTGTTAATGAACTTCACTTACCCCTGGGTAGAAAAATATTATTTAAAATGCGTTCTCAGGATGTACTTCACTCAGCGTATATGCCGCACTTTAGAGCGCAAATGAATTGTGTTCCTGGTATGATTACACAATTTGCCTTTACGCCCTCCGTAACCACAGAGCAAATGAGATTGGATGAAGAGGTTATGGGTAAAGTAAGTAGAATTAATACTATTAGAAGAAAGAATTCTTTAGAACTAATGGCTAAAGGCGAAGAAGCATTGGAGCCTTACGAGTTTGATTACCTATTGCTTTGCAACAAGATTTGTGGTACCAATCACTACAACATGCAAATGAAAATTATTGTTGAAACTCAAGAAGAGTATGACGCTTGGATTGCACAACAAGCAACCATAGCTACATCCCTAAATAAATAAAAAAACGAGCTAAGATATGTCAGCACACGCAGAAGAACACGCAGTAGATGATCACGGGCATCACCACAAAGAGACATTTGTAACTAAATATATTTTTAGTACAGACCATAAAATGATTTCTAAGCAATACCTTATAACAGGTTTGTTTATGGGTATTATTGGTATTGCGATGTCAATTTTGATGAGAATGCAGCTTGCTTGGCCAGAAGAGCCATTTGTAATATTCGAAATGTTACTGGGTAAATGGGCAGAAGGTGGCGTTATGGACCCTAGTGTATATCTTGCACTGGTTACCATTCACGGAACTATCATGGTTTTCTTTGTATTAACCGCTGGTCTTAGTGGTACTTTTAGTAACCTACTTATTCCATTGCAAATTGGGGCAAGAGATATGGCATCAGGATTCCTAAACATGGTTTCTTATTGGTTGTTTTTCTTATCAAGTTTAATCATGGTTATGTCCTTATTTGTTGAAGCAGGACCTGCTTCTGCAGGTTGGACTATATACCCACCTCTTAGTGCGTTGCCTCAGGCAATTCCAGGTTCTGGTGCGGGTATGACGCTGTGGCTTGTTTCTATGGCAATATTTATTGCATCTTCTTTGTTGGGGTCTTTAAATTATGTGGTAACGGTTATAAACTTAAGAACAAAAGGAATGCGTATGACGCGTCTTCCTCTTACTATATGGGCTTTCTTTGTAACAGCTATTATTGGTATTGTATCTTTCCCTGTACTTTTATCTGCAGCGCTTATGCTTATTATGGATAGAAGTTTTGGTACTTCTTTCTTCTTGTCAGACATTTTTATTGCCGGAGAGGTATTGCATAACCAAGGAGGGTCACCAGTATTATTTGAACACTTATTTTGGTTCTTAGGTCACCCTGAGGTGTATATTGTTATACTACCTGCCATGGGTATGGTTTCAGAAATATTAGCTACAAATTCTCGTAAGCCAGTGTTTGGTTACAGAGCCATGGTTGCATCAATTCTAGCCATTGCATTTCTGTCAACCATCGTATGGGGTCACCATATGTTTATCTCTGGTATGAATCCATTTTTAGGATCTGTATTTACTTTTACAACTCTATTAATTGCTATTCCATCT
>Ga0180120_10001820_pt1 | contig 10848 bp, 18 predicted proteins | sample CPBDNA_3_FD_129677 | JGI IMG/M metagenome (GOLD analysis project Ga0180120, IMG submission 129677) | Freshwater to marine salinity gradient microbial communities from Chesapeake Bay, USA - CPBay_Spr_31_0.2_DNA (version 2) (version 2) | ecosystem: Environmental > Aquatic > Marine > Coastal ... | reverse complement strand
TGAGGTTGGTGCCTTTGTCTACAAGCACTTCGATGAAATGTCCGGTGTATCTTTCTTACCACACTCTGACCATACCTACCAACAGGCCCCCTACCAAGAGTGCAGCCAAGAAGAGTACGAAGAACTTGCAGAAAAGATGCCAAAGTCTATTGACTGGGCCAACCTAGCGCTGTATGAAGCAGAGGATAATACTTCTGGAATGCAGACTATGGCTTGTTCGGCAGATAGCTGCGAGATTGTGGACATTACTTAATGATCAACGTAGTTCTAAAGCATCACTGTGGTAGTGATTTGACGACGGTAAACTCGGCTCGGGTCTCCTTTTCTAAGGAGTCCGACGCCCTTTCTGCCAAAGACGAAAAGCTGATCCACTACCTAGCAGAGCATGAGCATACGTCTCCCTTCGGTCATGCCTTCGTGACCTTCAAGGTAGATGCTCCTGTCTTTGTAGCACGACAACTGGTCAAGCATAAGTTCCTACGCTGGAACGAGGTGAGCCGTAGATATGTTGACGAAGAGCCTGACATCTATAGCCCTGACTTTTGGCGTACTCGACCGGACAATAAGAAGCAGGGTTCAGGTGCAGCCTTTGAACGAGACCATCAGCAGTTCCTACAACAGCAGTATGTAGAAATCATGGATCGTGTGCTGTACATGTATGAGTACATGACCGCCTATGGCGTAGCACCAGAGCAAGCTCGTATGATGCTGCCACAGTCTATGATGACAAGCTGGTGGTGGTCTGGCAGCCTTGATGCCTTTGCTGATATGTGTAAGCTCCGCTTGGGGCCTGACAGTCAGTCAGAGACCCGTGAGGTAGCAATACAGATTGCAGAGTATATGACTGACCTGTTCCCTATCTCTTGGAAAGCACTTATGGAGAACGATTAATGCCCTACACTATCATCACTCAGCCCAACTGTCCTGCCTGTCAGAACGCTAAGAAAGAGCTTACGCTTTCTGCTACGACCTATCTAGAGGTGGACATTACCCGGTATGAGAACCAGTATATCAAGAACCTGATGAAGTGGTCGGGGCTTGACACAGTACCTCAGATATGGGACCATGAGGGAGATTATATAGGCGGCTATAAGGAGCTACAAGAGTATGACAAAGAACTACGCTAAGTTCGACAAGGAACGCTACGACAAGTTTGATGGCCAAGCCAAGGGTGCTCTGGTAGACTACCTTGAGCAAGAGGGACATCATATCAAGCGGGTGAAGGAAGACTACCTTGCTGATGTAGTATCAACTAAGGACGGGGAGACTTTCTACAGTGAAGCGGAAATCAAAACAGCTTGGAAAGAGGGTTGGCCAGAGGACTGGAAAGACCTCCGCATTCCGGGGCGGAAGGCACGGCTCCTACAGAAGCACGCAACGATCACGTTCTTCGTATTTCGTAGTGACCTCCAAGAGTGCTGGATCGTCCGAGGGAAGCAACTGACCCTCGACCAACTCAAAGAAGCCTATGGCCCTAAGATTAGCAAGGGCGAAATGTTCTTTCATATTCCTGTTAAAGAAGCGAAGCTAATTCGACATGACGAAAACGGTTGGACGGAAGTCATCCAAGAAGAACCATCAGCCTCAACTACCAAAAAGACCACCACTGGAACCAAAGACGGAACGGCAAAAGCTGTACCTAAACGCACTAAAGACCAGTCCACAGACGATAGTGCTGGGACCAGCGGGGACGGGTAAGACCTACATAGCGGCCAGTTATGCCTCTCAGATGTATCTTGACAAGAACATCGAAAAGATTGTCATCACTAGGCCGCATGTCTCTGTAGGCAAGGAGATAGGGTTTCTCCCCGGTAACGTACTAGAGAAGGCTACACCTTGGGCTATGCCAACTCTAGACGTTCTGGAACAGTGGATGGGGAAGGGTGTTGTCGAAACCTCGTTAAAGAACGGGAATATCGAGATAGCCCCCCTAGCCCTGATGAGGGGTCGCAGCTTTGAGAACAGCTTTATCATTGTAGATGAGGCTCAAAACATCACCACCCATGAGATTAAAATGCTGTTGACTCGGGTGGCAGAAGGGTCTAAGATCGTCCTTAATGGTGACGTTCAGCAGTCTGACCTGAAGGATGCCAATGGTCTAGCAAAGATCGTTGAGCTAAGTCAGAGATACGCTGTGAACGTGCCAGTTATTGAGTTTACGATTGACGACGTAGTTAGGAGTGAAGTATGCAAACAGTGGATTTCGATCTTTATGCAGGAGAAGATTTAAGGGAGGCCACTATGGCTAAAGAGGTAGAGGATGACGGTCTGTACACAGCTCACCCAAAGCTGGATAGTACGGACAGTATTGTGGTTAAGCCTAGCCACTACACACAGTACAAGATAGAACCTGTTACATTTATCATGGAGAACCGTCTCCCCTTTGAGATTGGCAACATTGTAAAGTACGCCTGTCGAGCAGGGCATAAGATGTACCCGGATCAGGACTACACTCAGTCTAGGATCACTGACCTACGCAAGGTCATGCGGTATGCAGAGATGGAAATTAACAGGTTAGAGGGTAAGGAAGTCTTATGAGGATCGTAGCCACACTTATTGGTTTGTTGTTTAGCACTGTTGCTGTAGCAGACCCCACGGGAAAAGCTGTTGCTGATATTCGTGACATAGCTTCCCTTATTGCAGCAGACTACAATGAGTGTGGTGTGGTCCAGATGGAAAAGGCCATCGACTACCTAGAGGCTATGAGTGCTATTGTAGCCACTGAGATGCCAGAGATAGCCGTGCGTGACCTTGAGGCTGGGCAGCTTATCAACTTTGAGGAAGCCTTCGTGTTTGCTGATGCCTTTGTTCGAGCGAATGGTTGTGACATCATGAACAACGTCATCGAGCTTCACAGATATGAGATGAACTACAACAAAGACGTGTACTACTTCTACACAGAGTTAGGAGCATTATGAAGGCATACAACCTAAAGAAGTTTACTAAGCTCGTAGAAGATGCTGATATGGTGTACGGTACAGTAAGCCTTAACGCTGCTGTGAGGGTGCCTGTCAGGGTCCGTAAGAAAACCCTGCTCAAGTACCTGTCGGAGATTACCCCCGGCACTTGGTCCAATGAGCTTGTGATATACGCAGAAACAGTGACCAGCCCAAAGGGACATAAAACCTTGAAGCTGGTCTAGGGGATTAAGATGGACAAAGAGTGTAGCTGTTGTGGAGCAGAGGGGACTACTCATGCCCACCATGTTTTACCGAAGGCTCTAGGTGGTGATGACAGACCCTCTAACCTTGTTGATGTCTGCCCAGACTGTCATTGGAAGATACATGGCAGGAAGACTAGAGGGACTGACTGGCGGAACTTACAAGCAGAAGGTGTATCCAAAGCTAAGGCCGAGGGTAAGTACAAGGGAAGACCCCCAGACAAGGACTTGCACGCAAAAATAAAACAACTTCATTCTGAAGGGTGGCCCCCCAGTAAAATCTCTAGGCGGCTTAATTGCGGGGTTGCTACAGTTTATCGCAACAGAGACTAACAGCGTTCGCCGTTGATTTGTAGAAGACAGTATGCAGGACTCGGGGGCAGTACCCGACACCTCCACCAACTTCCTATGGGGGTGAACTAGGATCGACTGGTGCTAGATGCTACAATGAGGCAACCGAGTGGTTCCGTAAGAACCAACCTTGATAAGTGCTAACAACTATGTTGCACCTTCCCTCGCTGTAGCAGCGTAAGGGACGGGCCTCTGGGGGGCCTTGGAACAGAAGGGAGCTTTGGCTCCCACCCACTCTCCAATAAGAATAATAAGAGGAATATATGAAGAATCTCCTGATTGCCGTCTCTGTTATGGTTGCTGGTGTAGCAACTGCACAAGAGGCCCCAACGTCTGTAGGGAATACCTACGTTGAATTGGGGACTACCTTTGAAGATCAGACTACCTTGACTGTTGGTACAGGAGTAGGCTCTGGTGCTTTGTCAGCCTATGGGGAGCTTTCTGGCTCCACTGATGGCAACTTTCAAGCACGAGCCTACACTGATGTAGAGTTTGGCAAGTTTGTCATTACTCCCGGTATCAACTACGGTTGGGGAGAAGGCGGTGGAGACCTTGTGGGCTTTGGTGATAACAACGAATGGGGTGATGTCACAGGTGACCTTGAGGTAGCACTACAACCGGGTATCATCGGTGGTGAGTACGTCTTTGCCAATACTGGTGTAGGGATCGATGGTTGGTCCCTTGAGTGGGATGGTGGCGAAGTAGGGGCTGGCTACAAGCTAGACCTTGCTGAGAACGTCTACCTAGATGGTCGTGTAAGCTGGGGCTATGATGACCAGTTTGAAAGCACTGATCGTCGTATCACCGCTGGCTTTGGCCTAAAGTTCTAGATACTCCAAAATCTAGGCATAAAAGAACCCCCGTAGGAATCAACCTGCGGGGGTTTTAGTTTGTCTGGACTAACCTATCTTCTTGTTAGTAGTGTTTTGATTAGCCATCCGATAGGGTTGAAGATGGTCCTTAGTATCTCACCGGGAGATGGAAGTATCCAACCCAAGATCAACAGGCCAAGCATAACCCAATTTGTATTCGTGATGTTTATGATACCAGCTAGGGGTACTGCGTCTCCTGCTACTTCTGTGAGTATCTCTGTAGCCTGTTCAATCTGAGCATTACCAGTAGTCTCAGCCAAGAGCGTAGCGCCCTTTGTGGCTAGGCTCAAGCCGGTACAGGCGGTCAGAGTGAACAGGACTACGAACAGGGCTGCAAGGATTCTAGTGGTTATCATAGGGCTGTCTCCGAAGAAGCTCTTGAAGGTGCAAGATCGTTGTCTTTGCTTCAGCTAAGGCTTCACGGAGTTCGCCAATTTCTCGGAGTAGTGATTCTTTTTGGTAATTCAACTTCCCTACTTGTTCGGATAGGGTATCAATCTGGTCCTGCAATGTCCTACGGAACTCCGATCTACGCTCATGCTCTTGTTCGGTCCTCGCTTGAAAGAAGCGCCAGATACCCGCAGAAGATAGAAGTGCCACAACAATCGGCACCCCTACCATGCTCAAGAACTCAATGACCATCAGGTCTCTCCTTTAACTCGAAATGGGGGTAGTCCTTGAAGGAACGCCAGTCACCTCCCCAGACTATCGGAACGTCGAGTATGTCGGATGCTTTCTTCATAGCCTCTGCAATCGGCAGGAAGGCTTCTTTATCCCATGTTACAGGGATTGGTACTACATCAACTGCATGGCCTGTCAGATGCTTAGAGTTCATCGTCTGGCTCTTGCCTGTCTCGTAGTAGTGTCTTTGTTCTTCTATTGTTCTCAGACCGTCAGTGATCTCAAATGGAACCTCTGATAGAAGTCTAGCAAGGAAAACAACTTCATACAAATCTATATGAATTTCTGCTAAATGCTGCTCAGATCGCTCTGAGAAACCCCCCTCGTGGGAAAATGACCCCCCATCGTGGGAAAATGAGTTGGTAGCCCAGAAGAGGCCAAACAGTGCTACCCAGAATATCCCGGTGAAGACTAAGAGGGTGGCTCTGGCCATACTACATTCCTTGGGTCTGTGGCGTTAGCTGGTAGATCACGAAGCTGTTGACGATACACTGCCCAAGCTGCACTGTCAACTGGTGCGTCTGGTACTTGAGTCCAGTCACAGCCTTGTAGTAGCACATTTCGACTGTTTCTCACGTCAGACCAAGCTCTGACTACTTCGTATTCCTCTACTTCTGTAGCAGACTTAGGTGTGGCTACACCGTCCACTACTCGGTAAGTATTAGTGTCCCAGCTACCCTCGATACAGGGCTGGTTAAGTGCAGCATCTTCGGTTGAGCCGGAGAAGACACACGTAATCTCACCAGTGTCTGCGTCGTATTTGCTGTAGGTATTAACGTCCATTACTTCAAGAACCTCCAAACAGTCACAGAAACGGCATGTTGAGGGCTAGAGACATTGTTGGCAGCATAACCTACTTGAACGGTAAAACTACCACTTACATTGGCCTTTCCGCCCATAAGAGTGTGAGTCCCTAGAGGAGCAATACCTGCATTAGAGCCAAGGCCAAACGAGTTGACAGTTGTGCCATCAATTATCAAAGAGGCATTCAGGCTGGAATTAGAGAACATTGTCCCTCCGCAGAACAGTACGGCTGTTACTAGGACAAACGCATCCCCATTAGCAGAAGCGCCAAAAGTAGGACTTGTAAAAGTACCAACAGCATTACTAGCTGAAGCTGCCCAAAAGTTACCGGAGCCTACGTAAGTCCCCTGAACCAACTTACTGGTGCCAACACTAAGGTTAGCAATCTTGGCACTTGTTACGTCGAGGTCATTAATCTTGGCCGTAGTAACAGAAAGGTCATAAATCTTGTCTGTGGTGATTGCTTGTGCTGTAATATCGTCCGTCTCCGCACGTTTAGTGGTAGCACTAACAGGTCCAATTTGACTGCCAAGTGGGTTATCTAACGTATCATATGCTTGCGCCCAATAGTATCTTGTTTCAGCAGCGCCTAAGTTAGTGTGATTAAAGGACTGCCCCGTTACGTTAATCGTACTGGCGCCAGAAATATTATTGTCAGTATCAAAGTGTAGCTTGGTGTAGTTGTAATTGTTATTGACAGGATTAGTCCAGTTTACAGATATTTCTCGTATGCCACCAGAAGCAGTAAGTCCAGTAACGTCAGTTGTAGATACCACGTCTCCAGTACCAACTACAACCTCCCCTAGCGGCCCCGGCAGGGTAGTATTGTCAGACTCAAAACCTGTTACGTTCTGAAACTCATCATAAGTGGTGGGCGTAGTTTCTCTGAGAACAAGGTCAACCTGTAGTACATAGTCTTCAATACTCAGGCCCCACGCCACAACCTCAAATAACTTATTGGTCCAACCAAAGCGGGTGTTTGTAATGTTAACTGTGTCACTTACCTGCAAAGGAAACGCATTAAGCCCAAAGCTGCCAACAACTGTGATCTGACTGCGGTTCTTTTCTAGGGCAATATTAGCCAGCCTCTGAGCCTGTTCTGGAGTGTCAGTGAAGGGCAGTGCCAAGTCCATAGTGCTTTCTAAGCCACCATCAATAGTGACAAAGTCAGTAGCAGTGACCGTAGGATAGTCGGTAAACTGATAGTTACTCTTTGGCCCCCTAAAGGTTCCTCGTACAGCATTAAAGTTGTCTCGACGGGAGTGCCGTGTTGCTACAGACAAAGGAGACCGTAAATCGTCCTCAGTAAGAGTTACAGTAGGACTAACATCTTTACCCGCTTTAAGACGCCACTTACCTTGTGCATACCACAGGTAGCCAGCACAAGAGGTCATAAGCTGTGCAATAACGTCTACAGGGGGTTGAGAAGTCAGCCAAGCTCCGTTACAGGTGTACTTGTCCCCATCAGTCACAGACTCTTCAGAGACACTGGCAGCAGTACCTATAAGATCGTCATCAATGTTAGTGTCTTCTTCACCCAAGCCATAGCTGCTGTTGGTGAGAAAGTCTCGAACAATCAGGGCAGGGTTGTTGTCATACTGCCAAGTTCCCGGCTGGTCTGCTCTGTGAGTAGAGACTCCAAGGCCAGAGACATAGGCACTAGAAGTGCTGTCTTTTCGTGGGTCATAGACTTTCTTGCCCTCTACAAGAGCAGAAATCTCAGGAAGGCCCTCATCCCATACGTCATCAACATACTCAAAGACGATTGCCAAGTGAGCAATGCCCCTAAGAATATGGTTGTTAGTCCACTTCGTACTGAAGTTTGTTAGACCTGATCCGTCTAGGCTTGCAGTATGATCCCCAAGAACTCTCCGAATCTTGATGTAGTTGTTAAACTTAGTAACAGGGGCGTTGACAGCAGCGCCCTTTTCGTCAATCTCTTGAGCAGAGGTTACGCTGTCTCCACTGAGGGAAAGTAGATACTTGCCCATATAGATTTGCGAGAATGCGTTAATCTCATGTCCAGCAAAGGCAATGATACGGCTAAGGTATTTGTTATTGGGACCATCAGAGTCGTCAAAGACAATAGCTCCACCAACCTTAGTCTGTCCGTAGATCACTTGGTGATGTAGTGCGGCACCTCTGCGGTTTACCGTATAACCACCAAATTTAGGTTCTACACTAGGCCCAACAGAAGAAGGCCCCATAGCACTAGCTAAGGCGTCTGCTGTAGCTTGCTTGGCAAGGTAGCTGCTGGCAAACCCGCCAACAAATCCTACAGCACCAAGAGCTAAGGCTGCCGGGATGTTGCCAGTCAGAAGATGGGGTATGGCACCAGAAGCACCACCAATGAGACCTCCTACAAGGCTCTGACCCATATCAGTCTCCTATATATTTAGAGTAGATGCGCTCAACTAAACTGAACTTTAGGAACTGCATCAGGTTATCGAAAGGCTTGTGAACCTTCGTATTAATAGCCAAGACTGAGACCCCATCTTCCTTGAGACACTTCTCTGCGAACTGGATCAACTTAATGCCAGTGCGACCTTTCCTGTAGTCGGGGTGCAAGAAAACGATGTCATTGGAAGCAAAGAGGTGGTCCTTGTAGTGTAGGTTCCGTTGAACAACTACAACAAAGTAACCCACCAACTTGTCACCTTCTCTGGCTGTAAAAGCCTTGAGCATTCCCTTTTGCTCTAGGTCGTGGTAGGCATCCCAGTCTGGGTTTAGTTTAATCTTGTCTTTGTTAAGGGCTATGTCTTCCCAATGCTTTTGTATCAGTGGTCGGATGTCGTCCTTAACTGTAGCTAAGAACTCTTGTTGATACTTCATTCGGGGATAGCCCCCCATATGATCTTCTTGGTCTGTAGTCCTGCTACAAAATCTAAGCCCTTGTCAGGTGTACCCCCGGCTCCTGCTGTAGGGTAGGTGTCCCTCTGGTAAGCAGAAGTGTAGCGAGTACCAGCAGGACGTTCTAAGGCTACCAGCTTGTTCTCTACAGTCAGGGTAATAGTGCTAGAGTCAGGGCCTTCATCAATGTTCATCTGGTCCATATAGCCAGAGAATATCTCAATGTAGTCTGTGGGGTTGTCCATAACACCAAAGTAAATCTTGCAGACTCGCCCTTGGTATCGAGTGCTAAGAGCCTGTTTAAACAGGGAGCCAGCAGAGTTATCAATACCACTGAGGGAAATAGTAGCCCCCCTAGCGGAAATATCTCCTGTCTCTTCGATAGGCTCGATCTGTAAGAACTCCCCTGCACCAGCGTAGTCTTTGCTGTCAATGGTACGAGTACCGAGGCCATTCCAGAGATAGATTGGCTCAGTGCCTAGCACTGCATCAGAGTCAAACAGAAGATCAATAGCAAAGAACGGCTGAATAACATCAGCCGCCAATGCCGTAGTGATTGTCGAGTTTAGTGACCTGCTCATTTGAGGGCAGTCTTAGCCGTTACTCGACCGTAGACAGCCATAGCACCACCACCCAAGGTAATACCCTGCATGATAAGCTCTACAATCGTACCCTGAATCTCAGGGGTCAGTGGAATACCAGTGGTCGTCAAAGCAGAAGACAGGAGCATAACAACTACACCCCATACAGTCTTCGACATCCACCATTGTTTTTGGTCCAACATAGTAATTCTCCTTATAACCAAGTTCTGTGAGGGGTAGCAGGTTCTACACCATACTCAGCATCAATAGCTTCAGCCTCTGCCCTCATGTAGTCGCCACGGATCCGCAGGTTGATATGCCAGCCGCTGACCGGGGCCATCTCAGGGTATTCCATGCCTTCGTCATCGGTCAGCATGTTGCCCGTGGCCTTGTGGATCAGGCCCACGATGTCGAACGCATGGTCCGCCGACCCTGTGACAAGGTAGGGGTCGCCATCGTTTTCCATGATGGGCGCATTGGTTTCTTCGTCGAACAGCTTTTCGCCCGTCTCAGCGTCAACGGACTGGACCTGTGGTTGGTGGTAGAAGGGCTGGAGCGCAGTTGCGGCAGCGGCTTCGTCGGTGAAGGCGAAGTAGAAGTCCCGCTTTGGAGCTTCTTCGATGATAATGGGTTCTTCGGTCATTAGCTTGTAAGCTCCTGAAGTTGGGTGTTAGTTAATCGGCGGGGGTAGTATTGGATGGACTTGATGTGGCCGTTGAGGAACTCTGTAGCGCCAGTCTTTGAACCTAGGTACACCAATGTAGCGTCTAGAGTCTGTGCGCCTGCGGTATCAGGTGTGGCAGCAGAACCATCTAAGGCGATATTGTAGTTGTTTTCTGCATAAGCGCCTGCCATGACCTCGGTAGTTCCAGCCATAAACGACCTAGTCACGTCAAAATTCGTCCCCGTCCATCGAACACTAGAAGTATCTCCTTCCCACGTCCAAAGACGGATGAAGTCGGTGAGCGCAGCATTTCCAAAAGAACAGTAGTTCGCATTGATTGGATTTCCGGCGTATGCTGAAGCCTCCACCACAACAGTCCCAGCATCCTGATTGTACCCGAACGCACTCACCGGGATGCTCGCAACGTCCGCCGAGCGGGTCTGCTGACTGCCCGAGGTGGGGATGTAGGAGGTGGCGAAGGAGCCTTCTTCGAGTTGTGCCTCGGCCACATTGCCATAAGGAATGACGATCAGTGGCTCTGCTGTGGCTGTGAAGGTCATGCTAACCCGTACACCATCACCGGAGCCAGACAGCACGCCGCTGTTTACTGAGCCACTGTTAGCGCCCTTGAGGACCACCCGTGGCTGCGTTTCTTTGGTTACTCGTACTGCCATGTTATTGCTTCTCGATTGGGCCATCAACCGCCGAGATAGCAGTGGTGACGGCGGTTGCTGTTTCGTTAACCCGACGCAAGCCATAGAACACACTACGACCACCCGACGTGCCGACGTGCAGGAGGTTCGTATCAGGGTCGTGCGCAAGGGCTGTCACGGCGTCTGATGATCCGGTGAGGGTCGCCTTGGCGTTCTCTTGGAACAGCACCTT
>Ga0180120_10001810_pt1 | contig 10882 bp, 8 predicted proteins | sample CPBDNA_3_FD_129677 | JGI IMG/M metagenome (GOLD analysis project Ga0180120, IMG submission 129677) | Freshwater to marine salinity gradient microbial communities from Chesapeake Bay, USA - CPBay_Spr_31_0.2_DNA (version 2) (version 2) | ecosystem: Environmental > Aquatic > Marine > Coastal ... | reverse complement strand
TTCAATTTCCGCTCAAATCCCTGAACCAGTCTTGGTCGGAAAGCATCACGTAAAGACCACTCTTGTGCGAAGTGGATCTGGAATGTCAATGTGGCAGGTGGAGATTGTTCGCCAAGAGGGAAATCTCATTGTGGTTCGAGGACAAGTTGTAACGGGTGTGGATAAACAATTAGAACTGGACCCACCAGCAGCTACCTGGGGGATTGCATGTGCTCCCACAATTTCGCGTCATGAAGACGTTCCCATTGCTCCGGTCGGGCCGCCTTTTGGGCCAGTTTTCAGTCAGCATCTGGAATATAGGCCAGTTACTCCATTACCGACAATGGGAGACAAGGCCCTTGTTCACGGATGGATAAACATTCCACAGCGGACCGAAGCTGGCTCGCATTGGAATGCAGCACAACTTCTTTCAATAGTCGATGCATGGTGGCCTGCTCCATTTACGCTGATGAAGGCTATGCGGATGGTTGCAACGGTTTCATTTAGTGCAAACCTACTTGTGGATCCGGAATCCATTAAGCCGGTTCACGGTGAACGCCCACCACTGCTACATGAGGCCTCGGTGAGTTCAGTTCATGGTGGTTTCATGAGTGAACTTCGCAGATTGTGGACGCCGGATGGGCAACTCGTTGTCGAAAATTTACAGTCGATCATGGTGATTAAGTAGGCCAGTCATTGCAGCGTTATAGATTCACTGTTTGAGAAAATTTTCTTGACATAGTTCTCTGTCTCAGAAAATGGTGGAATGCCACCGTATTCCAGTACTGAGCCGATGCCAGCGTTGTAAGCCGCAAAAGTGTTCTTCAACCTCGGACCATCGAGCCCTTTGACACTTTTACGGTTGATGCAATTCATACGGGCGGCAGAATGAATTGAGTCGGCGGGGTTCCATACGTCGACAATTCCGTCATTGTCGCCGTCAATTCCATAGTGCTTCCATGTATAGGGCATAAACTGCGCAATGCCCTGTGCGCCAGCCGGACTTGTTGCTAGCGGATCAAAACTACTTTCGGCGTGGATCTGTGCCGCAAATAGCTCTGGCGAGATTGCAGGGCAACGTGTTGAGGCATCTTTAATTAAACTTGAATAAGCCGCTGGAACAGTTATGGTTCCGCCCAGAATGTTTTCCCGAACTCCGTTTGGAATTAGATTGGCTAACGTGACTAGACCAAGACCGAGTGCCCCGAGAACGACGGCAACGAGCGCAAGGGAGCGCAGTCGTTTCGGTGTTCGTGTCCTCGACATTTACCCACAATAACCCGGCGCCCAAGACGGGTAGGCTAATCGGGTGCCCGCGGAACCTGAACAGCGCTTCAATGCGATGGATAGTGCTGCAATCTCACAACTATTTGATCAAGAATTGCAGAAAGCATTCGACGCACTTGGGTGTTTTAACCTTGCGATTTTCGGCAAGACTGGAAGCGGTAAATCAACTCTGCTCAACGCAATCTTCACGCAAGCGATTGCCCCGACAGGAATAGGGGAACCGGTAACCAAAGGATTGAACTATTACCGACACCCAAATGGGTACCTAGGGATTTACGACTCGGAGGGGTTTGAGACCGGAACTTCTGGAGATGCAATCCTGGCCGGACTTGATCGAGTCCTTGTGAAATCCAATAGTGACTCGCAGGATCAAAGAATTCATGCTGTCTGGTACGTGATTCGCTGGTCGGATAGACGGTTTGAGTCAGCACAGCAGGCGTTTGTCTCCGCCATTTCCGCCCTTGGATTACCAGTGATCATCGTGATGTCTCAGGTGCCAGTTCTCCAGCGCGATGGACTGTGGGAAATTCACCCTGAGGCACGCGCCTTTGCGAAATACATTGAATCGCTGAACCTGCCAACTTTTGGTAATGGACAGGTTTTCATGACAAACGCGGTCCCAGATTCCTTCAGCGGTACGGTGGTTTACGGTTTACAAGAATTGCTTGATGCAACCTACGAGGTAGTTCCGCTTGCAGCTCAGAGCGCCTTAACAGCAGCGCAAAGTGTGGATGGTGCGCGAAAAAAAGACGCGGCCGCCGCGGTCATTAAGCAAGCGACCGTGGTGGCTACGGGGATTGGCGCGATTCCGATTCCTGTAGCCGACGCTGCTTTGCTCGTACCAAATCAAGTGGCCATGATTGCGCGCATAACCGCCATTTATGGGTTACCTCGATCGCGTGCACGCACGATGTCAATTGCTGGTGGCGCAATTTTGACGGGCGGAGCGACCTATGCCGGGCGCTATGTGGCTACGCATTTGCTTCGGTTCGTTCCGGGTGGATTGGTGGCAGGCTCTGTGATCTCTGGGACAGTCGCGGCAAGTCTGACTCGGGCGATTGGGTCGGCATGGGTAAAGGTTTGTGAATACGCGCTCACACTGCCAGATTCCGAGCAAGAATTGTATTTCGGAGGCTCAGGGGCGACCAAAGCATTCACTCGGTATCTAAAGTCCGGGAAGTAACGATCTTGCTCAAGTAGGCAATTGCTAGACGGCTGGTGTTACGGTCTCTCTATGAAGAAAATCCTTGCTGTACTTGCCCTCGTGGGTGCAAGCATTGGCGCCTTTTTACTGTGGAAGCGAAATCAGGTCAATGCTGCACTCGAGATTGAAGCCGATCCGTGGCCTGTCGCGGTTTCAACACCCCCTACGTCCGACTCGCAGGTTGAAGAAGCACCCGTCGCGGTCACTTCGGTGCCAGAAGCTCCCGTGGTTAAGAAATCGGCCAAAAAAACCGCCAAAAAAACCGCCAAAAAAACCGCCAAAAAAACCGCAATAAAGGCCGTCGACGGAGATCCACCCGAGGGTTCGTAGTTTTCGCCCTTGGCGAAGGCTTCACATTACCGGTGGTCAACGCACCTTGAGCCGTGCTTTACTGTCAACGAACTAAGGAGCATCAGTGCGAGATCCAGCCGAGATAGTTACATTTCACGGGGATACCCAATTTGATAATTCACCTGTGTTGATACACGCCTTCAGCGGCTTTGTCGACGCAGGGGGCGGAGTGCGTCAACTCGCTGAGCATATTTTGGCCAATTGCGAGAATACTTTGATCGCGAGTTTCGATGTCGACGAACTTATTGACTACCGGGCTCGCCGGCCGCGAATGCAGTACGTGGTGGACCATTTTTCATCTGTGCAGTTTCCAAAAATAGACCTGTATGACGTGGAGGATGCAAATGGAAAGCACTTCCTTCTCCTCTTTGGCCCGGAACCGGACTATCAGTGGAATCGTTTTTTGGCTGCGGTCGACCTTGTGGTCCAAAAATTTGCTGTTGAATTGGCGGTGGGTGTCTCGGCAATTCCATGGCCGCTTCCACACACGCGGCCTCTCGGATTAACCGTTCACGGGAACGACTCGGAATTGCTCTTCGGAACGGGCTCGGTGATCGGCGAAATAGAAGTGCCGGGTCATGTTGGTGCACTGATGGAATACCACCTAGGCGAGCTAGGACTTAAGTCAATGGGGATTACCGCACAGGTTCCTCACTACTTGGTGTCATTTGACTATCCACAGGGAGCCCTCGCTTTGCTTGACGGATTAATGGCCGGCCCCGATATCGTTATTCCCCGAGGCGCGTTACCCGAGTCTGCGCAAACATCACTGACAAATATCACGGAACAACTCACGGGCAATGACGAGTTTGCTGCGGTCGTTCAAGCACTCGAGACCCAGTACGACCAGATAGCGCAAGCCTTAATAGCCGGTTCAGGGGGTGTTGCCGACGCGGACATACCAAGCGCAGATCAAATAGCGGCGCAGGTAGAAGCCTTTCTCGCTGAAGTGGATTCGGCTAAGGAATCCGACAAAGATTCGGATCTATAGTCGCTAGCATCTCTGTGTTTTGGGGGCGACTCCGCTGAGCAGGAATTGGTCAACTGCTGTGTCTACACAGTCACTTCCACTCAAGTAGGCGGTATGCCCATCTCCATCGAATGTCAACAGCGAGCTCGATTGCAGTTGGCTGTGTAACGATTTGGCCCACTTCAGTGGCGTTGCAGGATCAAATGTGGTTCCAATAATGAGTATGGGAGCAGTCGTGGTGGATTCAGCCGGTGTCGGGTTGGTGGGGGAGTGGTTAAACCAGGTGCTGCAGGGCGCATTGCCCCAACTCATGGCCCGTGCGAGTTCCGGGACCCACGCATTTTTCGCAAATTGCCTGGCATTGCGGGCAAGACCTTGGCTACTGGGCGTTTGAGGGTAGTCCCAACAACTTATCGCGGTAAAAGCCGAAAGCACATTACTGGAAAATGAAGTGGGTGATGTTTGGTCGTTAGCGAGATACGACAAGCCTTGCATCAGGGTCCCGTCACCCGTTTCTGCCCGTTTCAGGGCTCTGTGTAGTTCGGGCCAGAAAGAAGTGTTGTACATGGAAAGGAAAATGGCGTTTCTTGCCTCGCTTTGAGTAAGTTTTTGAGCGCTGTCGGTCTTCATGTTTCGAACATCAAGTGAACGTAAGAGGGAGTTAATGTATTTAATTGAGCCAGGATATTTCCTGTCAAAACGGTAAACGGCTTTTTGGAACCCGGCTGATTGCCCTCGAGACAGCTCCATCGCGTCAAGAGCGGGGTCTACGGCTCCGTCAAGAACCATTGCACCCACGTTATTGGGGAAAAGTTCTGCATACCGAGCTCCTAGTAAAGTTCCATAGGAAAATCCGAGCCAATTGAGTTTCTTGCTCCCGAGTGCGGACCGAATTATGTCCATATCTTTGACCGTGTTTTCGGTGCCGATATTAGGCGCCAGTCTTGGTGACATGCGCTGGCATGAAGGTGAAATCGCAGCGGCGCGAGCCATGTATTTCGACACTTCTTTTGGTGTATCCGGAGTTCCGTCAATTCGCAGCCAACTGTTTGCCGCTTTGCCGGTGAAACACTGAACCGGTGCAGAGTCTCCCGTGCCACGCGGATCAAAACCAACAATGGTGAACGCAGAGAGCATTGCCGGGCTCAAGGCTGAGGCGATGCTTTGGGCGAAATCGGCGCCTGCTGATCCTGGTCCTCCAGGATTCACGACCAGAGGGGGAAGGTCCGCTGAACCGACTCTTCGCAAGGACAGCGAGATTGTCTTCCCATCCGGCTTGGCGTAGTCCAATGGAACAGTGACTTTGGCGCACCATGCTGGTCCGCATCGTGCCCAGTCTGGAGATTGCGTGTAGAAATCTGTATAGGAATTGGAGGGAGTCAAGTCTTGATCGGCTTGAGCAGGGGAACCCGCAATAGGAACAACCAGCGACATGCTGGCTAGCGCAAGGACAAGTCTCCTAGCATCGACGCGAAAGGATCGCACTTCAACTCCTTTAATCTAGATCGGACCTGCGACCGACCTGACTTTGCTCAAGTATCCACCACATGGCAGGCTAGGCGTTCAAGTACCGGGAAAGGCTCCTTATGAGTGGCAATGCCACATTCACGTATTTAGACACCGCAATCCTCGCGGTGACCGCCGTGGTTGCACCCATAGTGGTTACCAGCGACGAAATTGACGCACAACTCATGCAGACCTATGACCGGGTTGGGTTAGTGCCGGGCATGTTGGAGTCTTTGGCCGGCATCAAAGAACGGCGCTGGTGGGCTCCCGATGTGACATTCGCTGACGCAGCTTCCATGGCGGGCGCTAAAGCGCTAGCCGAAGCCGGCGTCAGCCCCGACTCCGTGGGGCTCCTCATTGACACCTCAGTCTGTAAAGAACGACTTGAGCCTTCTGCCTCTGTGGATATCCATGAGCAACTCGGATTGTCTTCATCCTGTCTGAATTTTGATCTCAGCAACGCCTGCTTGGGGTTCATAAACGGGATGCAAGTTGCTTCCATGATGATCGATTCGGGTCACATCGAGTACGCATTGATTGTCGACGGCGAAGGAAGCCGCAGGCCACAAGAAGCGACGATTGCCCGCCTACAAAAAAGTGACTCAACAAAACACGATGTTCTCAGTCAATTCGCCACAATGACGCTCGGTTCTGGTGGAGCCGCCATGGTGCTCGGCAAAGCATCTGTTCACGGTGGTCACCGATTCCGTGGAGGGGTGAGCCGCGCGGCAACCCAACACAATCAGTTGTGCATGGGTGACTTGGACACAATGCGGACTGATAGTCAAGGGCTCCTCAAGGCAGGCGTAACGTTGGCCAAGGAAACTTGGGACGACGCCTCTTCACAATTCAGCTGGTCAGATCTCGATAGATACATCTTGCATCAGGTGTCCCAAGTTCATAATGCGGCGTTAGTGGCTGCCTTGGGAATCGATCCCGCAAAAGTTCCCACAACATTTCCCATGCAGGGAAATATCGGTCCTGCATCTGTACCGTTCACCCTGGCCCAAACGGTCGACGACCTCCATGTTGGAGATCGAATTGCTTGCATGGGCATCGGTTCGGGTCTTAATGCCGCCGTTATCGAGATTGATTGGTAAGCGTGGGCACACCAGCTCAATTACCACCCAAAAACCTTTCTGGTCTTGACGCCAAGTGGTCGAGGATCCTCAATTTCGTAGATCATGAAGGAGTTTCACGTGGAATGCACATCCTCGACACAGGAACGCACCCCGCCGTTGACTTGACGCTGGTATGCGTACATGGGAATCCAACCTGGTCCTATTTGTGGCGGAATTTCTTAGCCATGGCCCCGATAAATATTCGTGTAATTGCGATAGATCACCTGGGTATGGGTTACTCCGAAAGACCGAATTCGCCACGGGTACTTGCCCAAAGAGTCGACGACCTTACCCGTGCTGTTACTCAGCTAGAAATCAAAACCCCCATCATGTCATTGGCGCATGACTGGGGAGGGCCGATTTCCCTAGGCTGGGTGGAGAACGAAATCAGAACAGGGGATCACCTGATTTCCGGAGTTATTCTTTTGAATACTGCGGTTCACCAGCCTGCAGGATTTAACAACCCCTCGATAATCCGTTTGGCGCGAGCACGCGCGATGCTGGCTCCGGTGACGCGTTACACCCAAGGCTTTATCTTGGGAACCCGGCTCCTAAGCGGTGCCAAAATGTCTAGGGAAGTGGCGGCGGGTTTTCGGGCTCCGTATCGAGATCGAGCATCCCGCAAGGCAATTCACGGATTCGTCGCCGACATTCCTTTTGAGGAAGACCACAAGAGTCGAGGACCACTCGACCAGATCGCCGAGAACCTGGGGCTCCTTTCCAACACGCCAGTTCTTATGTGCTGGGGCCCCAATGACCCTGTTTTCACAGATCTTTATCTGCGAGACTTGTCGCAACGTCTTCCGCACGCGGAAGTTCACCGTTATGAAGGTTCCTCCCACCTCGTCAGCGAGGATGCACCCTCGCTCGTTTCGGACGTGTTCAACTGGATTTCATCGCCTAACGTTGCAGTTTCCGAATTGGAGTTAACGCCCATCGATCTTGGGTCTGCTCTTCGCGAGCAATCTCGGACCAGGCCCAATGCCATCGGCCTCACGTCAATGGGGGAAGGAAAAGTCTCAACCTGGGAAGATTTGAACTCGCAAACCAATGTCTACATGTCGAAGTTGTCACACAGAGGTGTGAAGGCGGGTGAGCGGGTTGCATTTCTTGTGCCGCCGGGTCCACAGCTATTGCCATTAATTTACGCGACATGGAATCTCGGTGCCGCTGTTGTGCTAGCAGATTCCGGTCTGGGTCTGCGAGGGATGTTTAAAGCCCTGCGCGGTGCGCACATTGATCACGTTGTGGGAATAACGCGAGCTTGGCCGTTAATGCGAAGCCTGCAGATTCCTGGAGCAAAAATTACTACTAGGCAACTCGATAAAGTCGAATGCAACGAGTGGGCTAGGCAGATGGGCATAGACGCTGAACTATTAATGGACACTGAGTTCCCAGCCGGTGACCTAGGTGCAGTTGTCTTTACATCAGGATCAACCGGTCCAGCAAAGGGCGTACAGTATTCACGCGGCCACATTGCACGCACGGTTGAAGCCCTGAAGTCGCAGTACTCACTCACCCCCGAAGATGTAATCATCGCTGCGTTCGCTCCTTGGGCGGTGTTCGGTCCAGCACTTGGGGTCGCATCCGTGCTACCCAACATGGATCCTGGCAGACCAAGCTCGCTCACCTACGATGCACTGGAAGTGAGCGTTCGGAGTGCCGGTGGGACTTTATTGTGGGCATCGCCGGCTGCATTGGTCAATGTTTTGGAGACAGCTCCCAACCAGGCAAACCACAAAAAAGAGGCCGTCAATTGGGATGGCATTCGACTTATCTTGAGCGCCGGTGCACCTGTTCCTAAGTCAATGTTGAACAGGCTGGCTGATTTGATTCCAAATGCTTCAATTCGTACGCCATACGGAATGACAGAAGCATTGCCCCTGAGTGAAACCACCCTTACCGAGATTCGTGAAGCACCGTCAGACCTTGGCGTACTCGTTGGGCATGGGCTGCCTGGAGTATCCATTGGCATCGCTCCGTGGGAGTCACCCGATCAGTTATCCACCGACCCCGATGTCATGGGTGAAATTGTTGTACGGGCACCACATATGAAAAATAGTTACGACAGTTTGACCTTTACTCAACGAGCGAGTTCGCGATTCCCTGGATGGCACTTGACAGGAGACGTGGGTCACCTTGACTCTAATGGTTCGCTATGGATTGAGGGACGCAAGTCACATGTCATCTCAACTTCATCCGGTGTGATCACCCCGGTACCCGTTGAACAAAGAATTGAGTCACTTGACTTCGTCCGCCAAAGCGCCTGCGTTGGAGTTGGTCCGCAGGGTCGCGAAGTTGTCGTGATCGTTTATGTAGAAGGCGAGCAGGCACATAAACCCTCCGTATTGCAAAGGGAGGGTGCAATTCGGAAAGTTGCAGGCGTCCCAATTGTAGCCATTCTGCGAGTCAAGTCGCTACCGACGGATATTCGTCACAACGCAAAACTGAACCGTGAAGAAATAGCAAAATGGGCGAATAAAAAACTTGCAGGATCCAAGTGAAGGTGCTCGTCACCGGTGGCCGTGGGTTGCTTGGATCAGCGGTTATTCGCGAAGTCCAAGCCGCGGGGCATGAGTGCGTTGTTGTCCAACGAAATCCAAGTGGCGTATCTGGAGTTCAGGAGTATTTGGACGACTTAATCGACCCGAGGTACTCCAATGACTGGATGAAAGGCATAGGTGTTGTTATTCATCTAGCCGCGAAGGTCGGAATAGTGGGAAGCCACGCGGAGTTCTATGAATCTAATGTTCGCGCAACTCAACTTCTTATGGAGACCGCGAAGAGCCATGGAGTCCAACGTTTCATCTACGCGTCTTCACCTTCTGTCGCTCACACTGGAACAGCGCTCATTGCGGCGGAAGCGTCGGTGGCCGATCCAGGTCGAGTGAGGGGCGCCTACAGTCGAACCAAAGCGCAGGCAGAACTCGATGTCGTGAGCGCACATTCGCCAAATTTCCAAACAATAGCGCTGCGTCCTCACCTTGTGTGGGGACCGGGGGACACGCAATTGATTGAGCGGGTCGTTTCACGCGCGCGGGCCGGCAAGCTGTTTTTAATCGACGGGGGCTATTCCCTGATCGACACGACCTTTGTAACCAATGCTGCGAGTGCATTTGCCCATGCCATTACCGCCACGGACAATGCTTATGGACTGGCTCACATGGTTACTAATGGCCAACCCAGAACAGTTCGAGAAACATTAGCTCGGATAACACATGCTGCAGGGCTTCCAGCGCCCACCCGCAGTGTCCCATTCCGAGTCGCAATGGCGGCCGGATATGCCGCGGAAGTGCTCTGGAAAAATCGTAAAGATGAACCGCCCCTGACATCGTTTCTCGCTGAGCAACTCGCAACAGCTCACTGGTTTGACATAACAAGAACGAAAAGGTTGCTCAATTGGAATCCGGCCACTTCACTTGACCAAGGGTTTGCCGAATTGGCCAAATGGTATTCAACAACTAGGTAGGGAATTCATTACAGTGATCGCGACATGCTTGCGACATTTGGGGCTTTGCATGTGCGTACAAAGTGTCTTAAGTTTGTCACATGACATGGCGAACATCAATTTCCCGTAGGAATCTTTTGGTTGCTGGTGGCGTAGGTGCCGGAGCAGCAACACTCGCCGCCTGCGGCGCTGGCACGACATCAAATGCGCCCACGACCGCAGCTCCATCGGGCACTCCAAGCGGCGGTGTAACACCGAGCCCTGAACCGAGCGTCACAGATCTTTCAGAGTCCGAGAAGGTTGTATATTTTTCGAATTGGCCTCAATACATTGACGTTTCGAAAAAGAACCCAACTACATTGGGAGATTTTATTTCGAGCACTGGGATTGACGTTGTATATACGGACGATATAAACGACAGTAACGAATTTTTTGCAAAAGTTCGTACCAATCTCGAACAGGGCCGGAGCATTGATCGCGATATTGTTGTTCTCACGGAAGAGGGAGTTCAGTTATTCATTGCCTCAGGTTTTGCGGCCCCGTTAAATAAAGAACTAATTCCAAATTGGGTAAATCTATTGCCATCCCTGAAAGAAGCGCCATTTGATCCAGGTCGAGAATATTCGCTACCGTGGCAGTCTGGCTTCACTGGAATTGGTTGGAATACGCCATTACTCGAGCGCGAACTGGGTATAAAGAAAATAACTTCTTTCGACCAATTCTTCGATTCAAAGCTAAAGGGGCGTGTCACGATTCTCTCTGAGATGACTGACAGCATGGGCCTGATGCTCAATTGGCTCGGTTTTGACATGGCAAACTTCACGCAACAGGAATTTGACCAAGCACTGGAGGTTTTAGTGCAGAAAGTCGATGAGGGTTTCATTCGACAGGTGACGGGTAACGACTACATTGCTGCGCTTGATAGTGGCGATGCAATCGCATCGATCGGCTGGTCCGGGGACGTCCTTGCGCTGGGAAAGAAGTTCGGATTCGCAATTCCAGACTCGGGAGGAATG
>Ga0180120_10001807_pt1 | contig 10886 bp, 5 predicted proteins | sample CPBDNA_3_FD_129677 | JGI IMG/M metagenome (GOLD analysis project Ga0180120, IMG submission 129677) | Freshwater to marine salinity gradient microbial communities from Chesapeake Bay, USA - CPBay_Spr_31_0.2_DNA (version 2) (version 2) | ecosystem: Environmental > Aquatic > Marine > Coastal ... | reverse complement strand
GCTTCTTCTATGGATACACATCCTTTTTGTTCTCCAGGAACGGGAGCATAAGCCAAAACAGTTTCGCCAATTACTTCAGAATTTTTAAAGGCAGATACCGCTAAACTTCTCAAACTGTTTATCATAGAATGTGCAGCGGCTTTTTCCGGAACAGCATTTGTTTCACCTTTTTCCTTTGCCTCAGCCCAAGCGTTAAGTGTGTCCCATCGAGATTCTTGTGTTGCTTTGTCGGCTCTTAAGAAACGATTTAATAGCGCGTCTATGTCTTCGTTTGTCAACTCAGAAAATTTTTCCTTACCAGCTCCCTCAAGCGTTAGTTTAGAAACTATAGGTAATGACATTTTAGCGAATTCCTTATCCTCTGGACTTGAAACAAGAGCCATATAACCATCCATGAATTGAGTTAGATTAAGGTCGTTTGCACCGGGTGTATTGTCAGTAGTAGGTAAAATTACATCGATTATTTTGCTAACTAAATCAGCTTGTTGTGATGTGAAAAATTTTGGAGTCCAAACACCTTCTCCTGTCTGACAGCTTTCGAAAAGACTAACAACTGTTGAGCTAAGAGCTACTGCTCCAAACGAAAGTCCAATATTTTTTAATGCGGTTCTTCTTTGCATGATGTAATCTTTTAAAGGTTCATTTTTTTTAATTCTCTTACAGCAAAATCTACTGCTCTTGCGGTCAATGCCATATAAGTAAGCGAAGGATTTACATTTCCTGAAGAGGTCATTGCTGCACCATCGGTAACAAATACATTGGGCACTTCATGCAATTGGTTGTTACCATTAAGTACCGAAGTTTTAGGATCACGTCCCATTCGAGCAGTTCCCATTTCATGAATTCCTAGACCTAAATGATATTCGTTATCGTATCCCGAAATATTTTTAAATCCAGCATTGTCTAGCATTTCCATTGCTTGAATTTGCATGTCCTTTCGCATATTGAGTTCGTTTTCACGAATTGTTGCATCAAAAGTAACGGTCGGTAAGCCCCATTGATCTAGTTTGTCATAGTCAAGAGTCATTTTGTTTTCATGATAAGGTAACACCTCACCAAAGCCATTAAGACCGATGGTCCATCCACCTGGGTTCAGAATTGATTCTTTGAACTCAGGCCCATAGGCCATTTCTTTTACGTTCTCTGTCCATGACCCTCGACTTCCTCCACCTTGGTATCCGTAACCTCTCAAAAAGTCTTTTTGATTGGTGCTACCCCCTAGATTACTAAACCGCGGTATAAATATACCATTGGCCCTTCTTCCTGTATAATATTGATCTTCATATCCTTCAACATCGGCACTGGCACCTACTTGAAAGTGATGATCCATTAAGTTGTGTCCTAATTCTCCTGAAGCATTCCCCATTCCATTTGGAAAAGTAGCCGATTTAGATTGTATTAAAATCGAAGTACTTGCAACTGTAGAAGCGCACAAGAAAATCACTTTAGCTTTATATTCAGTAGTCTCTTTAGTTATTGCATCAATTACACGAACTCCCGTGGCGCGTTTGGTTTCAGGATCATAAAGCACTTCATGTACTACTGCATTTGTTTTCATGGTCATATTCCCAGTTTCTTCTGCCATTGGAAGTGTAGAAGAGTTACTGCTGAAGTAAGCTCCAAATGGACAACCACGCATACATCGATTACGATGCTGACAGGTAATTCGTCCTGCACCCGGTTTTGTTCCTTCTGTAATGTGAGCAGTACGACCAATCGTTAAAAGACGGTCAGTATATTTATCAGCAATGGATTCTTTCAAATGGTCTTCCACGCAGTTAAGTTCCATAGGCTTTAAAAACTCACTATCTGGAAGTTGAGGTAAGGATAGACTCTCGCCACTAATTCCTACATGACGTTCTACGTAGCTGTACCAAGGTGCGATATCTTCATATCGAATCGGCCAGTCAACTGCAATACCTTCTTGTGCATTCGCTTCGAAATCAATATCACCACGACGATAACTTTGACGTCCCCACGTGAGTGATCTTCCTCCTACATGATACCCCCGACACCAATCAAACTGCTTGTCTTCGTTATAAGGATGTTCAATATCATCTACAAAAAAATGTTTGTATGATTCTATTGTTGTATAGTTTGTCCTACTTTGCTTTGGCTGTTTCTTTCTAGTTTCTTGAGTAATTACATCTCCATGAGGATAATCCCATGGATCTTTATTCATGGTTGGATAATCTTCAATATGTTTAACCATTCTACCCCGCTCAAGGACCAGTGTTTTTAATCCTTTTTCGGTTAATTCTTTAGCAGCCCAACCTCCGCTTATACCCGTTCCAACAACAATGGCGTCGAATTCGGTTGTGTTGTCATTTGTATTCATATTAAAGTATTTTAATTAATAACGAAAGGAGGAATAGTTTTTTCATTGTATTATTTTTTAGCTCTTTAAATATCCCGACAAATAATCCAATCTATCATACAAACAAAGGGAAGTCTTCACTTACGTCATTATTAGCTTGTTTCATTCTTAGTAAGGTGTATTGTAATCCCTGAACTTACTGAAGATGATATGCCTGTGGTTTAAAATCCCAACCCCCAAATAAAAGTGGGTAATTAGAACCCAGCTATCCACTGTGAAATATGTCGTTTATACCTATACGGCTCATAGAATCCTTGGGGTGTGGTTTTGCTTATAAAAAATCATATTTATCTATTACTTTTCATTCAAGTAAGTGCCATCTCCAAAAGTGAATATTTCAGACGGAGTTCGTGCTTTTTTTAAAATCGTTTCCATCTTCTTTACCAAATTCGGGTGGGTATTGCTTAAATTATTTTCCTCGCCAGGGTCCTTTGATAGGTCATAAAGCTCCAAAGTAGCTTCAGTATTTATAAGCACATTGTACTTTACTGCCTTCCAGTTTCCTTTTCGTACGGCTTGCCGTCCTCCCTTCTCATGAAATTCCCAGTATAAATATTCATGATTCAATTGATTTTCATCTCCTAATAAAGTGGGTAAAAATGATATGCCGTCCAAGTTATCAAGAACATCAGCCCCTACAATTTCTGAAAATGTAGGAAAGACGTCCCAAAAGGCAGATACATGATCTGTCCGAGTATTTGGCGCTATCTTTCCTGGCCAGCTAACGATCATGGGTACACGAATTCCGCCTTCGTATAAATCTCGCTTTAATCCCTTAAAAGGGCCATTGCTATTGAAATATTCGGGATCTGCACCAGCTTCCTGATGTGGTCCATTATCTGAAGTAAATACAATCATAGTATTATCTGCTATCCCAAGTTCTTCAACCTTATCCATGATCTCCCCTACTTGATTGTCTAATAATTCAATCATGGCTGCAAATGCGGCATGAGTTTCTTTTTGAGACCTATATGGGCCTTGGTTAAATTCTAGGCCATCGTCTACCCCTTTGTATTCCTTTTCAGGAGGGTACTTACCCCTGTGGTTTAACATATATACTTCGGGAGCAGAAAGTTCGGCGTGTGGAATAATAGACGGGACATAGAGGAAAAATGGACTATTTCGATTATCCTCCATAAATTGTAAAGTTTTGTCGTGGATTAATTCAGGAGCATAAATGACATCTTCTTTACCTTTATTTTCTTTAAGAACAATAGAATCCTGATTGGACCATAAATGATTAGGATAATAATTGTGCCCCATACGTTGGCAATTATAACCAAAAAAAGTGTCAAATCCCTGTTTTATTGGGTCTCCTTCAGATTTTGGAAAACCTAATCCCCATTTTCCGAATGCTCCAGTGACATAACCTTCTTTTTTTAGTGCTTCAGCAATCGTATAAGTGTTTTCTGGTATTGGATACTGCCCTTCGGGTTGTATCTCCTTATTTCCTCTCACTACGGTGTGTCCAGTATGCATCCCAGTCATTAAAGATGATCTACTTGGTGCACAAACTGTGCTTCCTGAATAGTGTTGTGTAAACAGCATACCTTGTCTAGCCAACTTATCTATATTGGGAGTCGTAAATTTCTCTTGACCATATATACTTAAATCCCCATAGCCTAAATCATCGGCTAAAATGTAGATTAAATTAGGCTTTGAATAGACTTTTTTTTCAACCATTTTACTTTCCTTGTTCTTACAGGAATACCCTAACAGTATTGCAATAAAAAGAATCAGAAATGATAATTGTTTAGAATACATGATTTTAGTTTTAATGAAGATTTTTTATCTGTAACCGTTATTGGTAGGGTCTGATTCCAACAACGCTGGATTAAGTATAAATTCTTCAGTTGGTATTGGTAACAATACGTGATGGGGCTTAATATTTGGAGCGGGATCATAGACTCGGTATTCCGTTTTCTTCACAACATCTAACAGTATGCCCCAGCGTATTAGATCCATACGCCTCTCTCCCTCAGCGGCAAGTTCCCATTTTCTTTCATCGTATATAGCCAGTCTAAAGTCATCTTTTGATAGTCCGCTTAAGGGTTGGTCTGGCTCAAAGGCGCGTTCTCTCACTTTATTTATATATTGATAAGCACTTGTAGGGCCATTGAGTTCGTTTTCTGCTTCTGCCGCCATTAAATAAACATCAGCGAGTCTGAAAATCAATTTATTATCAGCGTGATTGCCTCTTGGCGAATTGATTTGGTCTAAGTTCCATCTTTTTGATATGTAAGGAAAATTCAATTCATAGCCCAGGTATTCAGTAGTAATATTTGAAGCTCTTCGTAAATCATCCAAAGGAAATTTCTTAACAAAATCAGGTAATGCAATTGCGAGACCGTATCCTGTAAAACCTTCATTTCTAGCAGCCAGAGCCGCGGATAATTCAGCCTTTTTTGTACTCTCTTTGGGTTCGTCTCTTATTCGAGGTGAAAAATGATCAACCCAATCATTTCCCCAACCATGATCTTGCATTAAATCTTTACCAAAGTCAATTGACCAAATGATCTCTTCGTTATACTCTTTATCCAGTCTAAAAACAGAGGCATATTCATCCAATAATTTATGAGGAGAATCATTAATAATCTCTAAGGATTTATCTCTTGCCTGTTGCCATTTGTTTTGTATTAAATAAATCTTTACCATAACTGTGGCGGCAACCCATTTGCTTACCTTTCCAAAATTATCAGAATTAATTGATGATGGTAATGAAACCTGAGCTTTCTGCAAATCAACTAAAATTTCATCCCTAATAGTTTTTTTATCCGTTCTAGGAAGAGCTTGGATTTCTGAAATGGGTAAGTTTTCCCTGTAATAAGGAACATCCCCCCATAAATTTGTTAAGTAATAGTATGCGTATGCACGATGAAAAAGGGTTTCGGCTTCTATAACGTCTTTATTCGCTTGAGAGATTACATCATTGAGTTCCAATTTGGATAAAATCGTATTACTATTTAATATTATTGAATACAGACCTTGCCACGTACGCGGAGCTCCGCTGTTCCAATAGACTGCATCAATGGTGCTTTCGCTTAATGAATACGACATAATTTGTTCTACCTGCCCAAAATTCCTATTAGGGCCAACGATATCAGCACCGTTTTCCGTGAATCGGTACAAGCCGATGGAGCCGTGCAAATAATCCTGCCCCCAGGTATCATATAGTCCAGCGATAGCTAGTTCAAACTCTTCAATCGTTTTGAAAAATGTATCTGGAGAAGTTATAGCTTTTGGTTCTTCCTCAAGATATGAGTCACACCCTATTAACATAGTGCCTATGACGAGGATTAATATATATTTAGTTATAAATTTCATGTCTTTTATTTTTTTAATTTATTTATTTTCTTGTTAATTCAAAATTGGATTCTGGTTCCTATCGAAATAGTTCTAGCGGTGGGATATTGTCCTTTGGAAAATCCTGTGGTAAGATTAGTCTCGTTGTCGTTCGTTCCACTATACTGACTTGTTTCGGGATCCTTTAACCTAAAATCTGATATTACGAAAAGGTTAGCGCCTACTAGGTAGACCTGTATTGCTTTAAAAGTCTTTAAACCTAGATTATTAACAGGGATATTATAGGCTAGTCTAAGACTCTTTAAACGTATATGTGATCCATCTTCTATCATTACAGAGTTGTTGTAAATTTCAGACAATGACGCCACCGAACCAGCCCTAGGTATGTCGGAATTTGAATTTGTTGGCGTCCAACGGTTTAGTGTCTCTTTATATTTTGTGAGTTCGGCTCGACCAAAATAGGCGGTTTGGGTAAGGCTATTAAAAACCTCGTTACCGTAAGTTCCTTGAAAGAAAAAGTCTAAATCGAAATTTTCAAAGGATATACTGTTCCCTATACCATAATAAAAATCAGGCTGTGGACTCCCCAATATCTCAAAATCAGTCTGTGTAATATTTCCATCACCATCTGTGTCGTTAAAACGTGGCCCTCCAACATCGTGATTCCCTTCGTAACCAGCTAGATCAATTTCTGCCTGTGACTTCCAAGTTCCAAGGTATTTAACCCCCATAAATACGGGGACAGTTTCACCAACAATTAGACGTGCTCCTGTACCTCCTTGACTTGCCGGGGTGGCCAAGTTAATGAAATCTACACCGCCTAGATCAGTTACCTTATTTCTGTTTCCCGCTAAAGATAATGATGTTGACCATTTAAAGTTGTCATTAGAAATATTGATGCTATTTATTAAAAGTTCTAAACCTGTATTTTCAATACTTCCAATATTCTTAAGTTGGCTAACAAAACCTGTTTGTCTGGGCAATTGGGCATTAAGGAGCAAATCCTTAGTCTTTTTTTGATAATAGTCTACCTCGATCGAAAGACGGTTATCGAAAAAGCCCATCTCTAAGCCAATATCAAGCTGCTTTGTGGTTTCCCATTTAAGATCAGGATTTTCTGGACGACCAAGTCTAACACCTGGATTTTCAGTAGCATTAAAGGACGTATTGGCCAAATCCAAAAGAGCTAATGTTCTGAATGAGGGAATGGCTTGACTACCAGACATTCCATAACTTGCTCTAAGTTTTAAATTGTTGAAAACCCCCAGGTTTTTAATGAACTCTTCCTCGGACAACTTCCAGGCAACTGCACCCGAAGGGAACATTGCATATTTATTACCAGGGGCAAAACGAGAAGAACCATCCATCCTACCCACTAACGTGAACAGGTATTTATCATTTAATGAGTAATTAATTCTACCCAACCATGAAATCAGTTGAAAAGAATTATAGTCAGACCCCACACCATTTCGTGATGGGTCAGCTCCAAAGCTCATATTATTATACCCTGTAGCATCATTTGAAAGACCATAAGATTCTGAAAAACTAGATTCAAATTCAGATTTCTGTATCGTAAATCCGGCCAAAACAGTCAAATGATCATTTTCACCTATATCGGTATTGAAGGTCATTGTGTTTTCATTAATATAACTAACCTCTAAAGAATTGTCAACCCTTGCGTTTCCACCATTACTTACAATAAGATTGTTTGGAAGAGCGCCTGGGTTAAATCTGTTCCTTTTAAAGTCATTGATTTGAGGATTAAATGTCGTTTTAAATATCATATTATCCCATGGCCTAAATTCCAAATAAAAGCTACTCAAAATATTGGTTATTTGGCTGTGATCTTCTTTTATATTTACATCGGCTTCAAAGTTTGACGCTATCCCTCCAGTAATTGGATCTAAGGCTGTATAGTTTCCTAAATTATCAAAAATTGCTCTTGTAGGCGTTGTAGATTGATATAGCTCGTCAAAATTGAATTTAGCATTTTCTTGGCTTAACCTTGAGAGATTAACCCGCATACCAAACTTAACCTTCTCGGATAATCTAATATCCATATTGGTTCTAAAAATGTGTTTTTTTATTCCAGAGGATCTGATAAGGCCGTCCTGATTGAAAGAATTAGCCGATATATAGTAATTCGTTTTTCGGTTTTCAGAAACTCCTGAAACAGATACATCTACATTGTTAACAGGTGCGGATCGACTTACTTGGTCTACCCAATTTACATTTGCAACTTCATTCAAATTTGCAAAGGGTAAAGCCGAGCCTCTAAATGCAGCGTCTTCATTCGAATAAGAAGCATGCTCTGAGCCATTTAGAAAATCTATCTCAGTTAACATTGACTGCATACCTGCATAAGCGTTTATTGTTATATTTGGCACGCCAGGAGAAGCACTAGATCCACTTTTTGTAGAAACCAAAATTACACCATTTGCACCTCTGGTTCCATAAATCGAAACTGCAACTGCGTCTTTTAAAACATCAATTGACTTAATGTCGTTCGCGTTAATATTACTCAGGTTGTAATCTGTTCCAACAATAATACCGTCTATAACCCATAGTGGTTCATTGTTACCTTGAATCGAATTACCACCTCGAATACGTATCGTGGTCGCAGCTCCAGGTTCACCACTTATAGATGAAACCTGAACCCCAGATGCCCTTCCTTGAAGCAATTGATCCACTCTGGCAGCAGGTAAATTAGCTAGATCGTCTCCGTTAACTTTGGCAACTGAACCGGTAAGATCTTTTCTTCGAACTTCTCCATAGCCGGTTATAACTATTTCATCTAACCCCTCTGAATCAATTTCTAAAACAACATTTATATTTGATCGTCCATTAATTTCTACTTCTTGAGTCTTAAATCCTAAATAGGAAAACACTAAGGTTTGTTCACCGTCTGGTAAATTAATTTCATAGTTTCCGTTAAAGTCAGATGAGGTGCCATTATCAGTTCCAACCTCAATAATAGTAGCTCCAGGAAGCGGATTACCATCTTTGTCAGTGATTGATCCTGAAATAGTTTTTTGAAGCTCATCCTGATCATTGTCAGTATTGATTTTGTTGTTTTTAACTGGAGTTGATTTTATTGCTTTTTTTAAAATAATAATATTTTCTGATAATTTAAAATCTAGTTTACCCTCAAAGATTAAACTTATTACTTCTTCAATTTTAACTTTTTTTAGCGACAATGTCCGTTTTTGTTTGAAATCATAAATATCATTATCATAAAAAAACCTTAAAGCGGTTGTCGACTCAATAAAGTCTAAAATACTCGTAATTTCAGTATTTTCTACATCAATTGAAATTTCAACTTGTGAATAAACTACTGAATTAGCAAAAGTTGAAAAAGTCATAATTATGGAAAGTAAAACTGATATTTTCAAAATTCTTGCTCCTTTTGTTAAATTAAATTGCCAGTTATTGGACAATAGATGTTTAAGTTTCATAAATTTGTTTTTTTTAAATTAGTAATCGTTTTAATGGTTGCTTTTGTAATGGGTTATTGTTTCAGCAATAGCCCATTTTTGTTTCATCATTTGTTTATCATTCGATCAGTATTTTATTATTAATTATTTGGTACTCTAGTCCATATATTTGACTTAAATATGACAGTACATCATTTATAGATTCTTCTTTGTAAAGAATAGTAGCAGTAAAATATTTCTCTTTTAAATCCTTATTATTGTTTATAATTACAACATTGTAAATTCTTTCTAATTTTTGGATCATTCTTGGTAAACTTTCGTTTCTAAAAGCAACTCTTCCATCAATCCATGATGTGTATAATAAAGTGTTAACACGAGATCGCTCTATTTTCCCACTTGAAAAAACCATCTTAGCCTTTTCACCAGGTTTAATAATTAAAATATTATCATCAGATAGCTTACCTACGCCTAAACTCCCCTCAGCAAGAATAACTTCTGAAAAATCATCTTCAGGGTAATCTTTGAAATTAAATTTTGTTCCATAAACATGGGCTGAAGTATTATTAGATGATACTTTAAATTTACTTATATGGTTTTTAGTCACCTCAAAAAAAGCTTCGCCATCAATGAATACCTCTCTATCTAAACCTTCAATAAAATTGACAGGAAACCTTAGAGTTGTACCTGAATTTAAATAGACCTTAGTTCCATCGGAGAGTTCAATATTGAACACTTTTGCATATGGAACTCTAATTGTATTAAATGCAAGTTTATCTGAGATTGTATCATTTTTAAAATAAATTGTTTTGGCGTTTTGATCTACTGAAATATTGTTGGTAATTTTACTTTGGTTATCATTTAATTCCTCTAAATCAATTACATCACCGTTAGAGTTAGTCAAGGTGATCTTAGCTGGGTCTATTGGCTTTAATATCTCATTGTTAGCGCTTGTTAGATGTAAATAGGTCCCTATTGAAAAAAAACAAATTGCAACGGACGCTAATGCTAAGTATTTGAATTTACTTTTTTTGTTCAAAGCTTTTTTATCAGAATTAATTTTTAAATTAATTTCATTTATTATTTTTTCTTTATCTGCTAAATTCAAAGCTATGTTTGTTAAATGGTTAATTGAAATGTATTCAACATATTCGGCATAATTCTTTTCGTTTCCGATCCATAATAATAATATCTCTAATTCAGATAATGATGCTTGATTATCGAAAAACTTAAAAATAATTTTTTCTATGTTCTTACTTGTATTCATACCCTTATTACTGATTCCAAAACAAAAACCCTATTTTTTTTGTTTTTCGTAAAAAAAAGTCATAATTTTTTTTGAATTAATACTAATTAATTAGTTTTATAAATTATTAATTATTTTGGGATGAGTTTAGATATTTATAATAAAAATGTAATTCTAATCCAAAAACTTCAAGAAGGAAATGAAGAAATTTGGAAGGAATTAGTCAATAAGTATAGCGACAGATTATTTACATATGCGCTGAGTTTATCTTTTGATCATTCTATTGCATCAGATATTGTTCAACAGGTATTTATCAGTTTCTATGAGTTTCGTTATAAGTTAAATCCCAAATATTCTATAGAATCTTTTTTATATAAATCAACCTACAATAAATTTATAACTGAGTATCATAAAAATAAATCATTAACAAGATTACATGAACAATATTATTATATTTTAGAACAAAACTTGAATAATAATTCAGATAAAGATTTATCGAAAAGTATAGATTTAATGAATTCATTAATTC
>Ga0180120_10001805_pt1 | contig 10901 bp, 9 predicted proteins | sample CPBDNA_3_FD_129677 | JGI IMG/M metagenome (GOLD analysis project Ga0180120, IMG submission 129677) | Freshwater to marine salinity gradient microbial communities from Chesapeake Bay, USA - CPBay_Spr_31_0.2_DNA (version 2) (version 2) | ecosystem: Environmental > Aquatic > Marine > Coastal ... | reverse complement strand
TAGTTTAATAATTCTAGTATTAACCTCAATCGTTGGATTAATTAAATTATCTTCAAAATTTACTGCTAAAAGAAATAGTAACAGTCTTTTACTATTCGATACTTGGGCCTCATTAGCTAATTCAAATAATTTTTTTACAGCGCGGTTATGTTTTTTAAAGCTAATATCAGGGAAAATGATAGGTAAAGCAGCGCACTCATCTAATACCTCAAGCATACTAAAGGCATCCTTCTGGTCAAGTCCTTTCATAAGCTCAGCCGTTACCCTTTCAGAGGATAGACATTCAACCTCACCATCGGCAACCATTCTTTTCATTAGCATCATAGTTTCATCATAAATAACAAAAGAAGGTAGTTTGGCTTTAAATCTTGCTACACGCAGGACTCTTAATGGATCTTCCTGAAATGATGGACTTACATGGCGGATAATCTTTTTTCCAATGTCTGATATTCCGTCATACGGATCAATATAATTACCTTCCGAATCTTGAGCAATAGCATTAATCGTGATATCCCTTCTCTTCAAGTCTTCTTCAATTGAAACGTCAGGGGAGGCATAAAAATGAAAACCTTTATGTCCTGCAGCAATCTTTTTTTCTGTCCTTGCTAGAGCATATTCTTCATTAGATTTAGGATGGAGAAAAACAGGGAAATCTTTGCCAATTGGCTTAAATCCGAGATTAACCATTATTTCAGGAGTTGCTCCAACAACCAAATAGTCCTTATCCTTAAAAGGAATATTTAACAAACTATCTCTAACTGCCCCTCCTACAAGATATATTTTCATAATTAATTTACTTATTTTTTGCTTCTAGATAGGATTCAAGTCCCATCAGTGCTGATTTAAATTTATAGGCATCGTTGACCTTAACTGTACTGTCAATTGACATAGATTTCAGGTTATCTCGGGTAATTATTTTTATTGGAAGAAGCTCCATCAATGTAACAATAATATAAGAGAGTCTTTTACCTAGAGGCACAATAATAATTTTCTTGTTTCTATGATGGCTAATTAGCTTGATTAAACCCATAAACGAATAGCTTGTTGGTCCTGCTACATTAAATATCTTCTGGAAAGTTTTCTTATCATCGATACCATTTATGATTATATCAACAAGATCCTTAACCCATATTGGCTGAAACATTGAATGGGGTGAAATAAGGCCAATAATAGGTGTGAATGATATTATATTATGAAATAAATTAACAAATTTATCGTCTACTCCAAAAACAATAGAGGGCTTATAAATTGTCCATGCGAGGTTAGAGCACTGTTTTTTGATATGCTTTTCCCCTTTTCCCTTTGATTGAAGGTATTTACTTGGAGCGTTAACTGAAGCACCTAATGCTCCAATATGAATAAATCTTTTTATATTTAACTTTTGAGCAATCTTAGATAATTTTTTTAATCTACCAGAGTGAACATCATCAAATGTTATTCCTTTCTGTTCATGCAATATTCCAACAAGATCAATAATAATATCTGAACCAATAAGCTCGTTACTTAATTTTGTATCGTCTCTTAATTGAATAAATCTTGTTTTTGATAATGTGTTTAAGGTGTGGGGAATCTTTCTTCGTGTGAATAATCTAATTTCATAATTTTTTTTTTCTAGCTCATGAATTAGCTCTGTTCCAATAAAACCAGTGCCTCCAAAAATTGAAACAACTCTCATTAAATCTATATGTGAATAAATCTTAATAGGAAAAAAGTAATAAGAATAATTACTAAAATATAAAAAGAGTAGGAAAGTATCTTTTTTATAATTAGTAAATATTTTTTATTTCTAGTCACTATAAAGAAAATACAAAGCACTAAAATAGAAATTATCAAAATAAATAGAGCTAGTCTTACAAAAATCATTGTATGTTATTTTGTCCTTTTTTTGTTAGCTCATTGTTTACATGCAAATAGCTCGATAGATTAGAGTTAGAAATTAAATCGGGGGCATTAATGCCTTTAACTTCCCATGCATCTTTTTTTTCTATCAAAAGCCTGAGCAATCTATTATTTAAATCATGTCCGGACTTATAGGCTGTAAATTTGCCAATAATTGGGTTGCCAAGGATATATAAATCTCCAATAGCATCAAGAATTTTATGTCTTACAAACTCATCTTTATACCTTAAACCTTCTTCATTTAAAATTTTATAATCGTCCAAAACGATTGCATTTTCCAGCGAACCTCCTCTTGCTAAGCCATTAGACCTCAAAAACTCTACCTCCTGCATAAACCCAAAAGTTCTGGCCCTGCTTATCTCATCAATATATGATTCTTTGAAAAAATCTATTGAAACATTACTTTCTTCCTCTTTGAAGGCGGGGTGTGGAAAGTCAATTGTAAAATCCACAATGAATCCATTATGTGGCTCAAATCTCGCAAACTTATCTCCGTCGATAATCTCAACGATATCTGTTATTACGACAAATTCTTTAGCTTTTTTTTGCTCAACAATAATTGCTGACTTTATTAAATGAATAAATGGAATAGAGCTACCATCCATAATTGGAATCTCCGATCCATTAAGCTGAATTAGTATATTGTCAATTCCTGTAGCAGATAAGGCAGACATTAAATGCTCAACAGTTGCTATGGAAAAATTGTCGTCGCCAATCGTAGAACAAAGATTAGTTTCCTTTACCGCGAGTGCATTTACTCTTATCCTTGGCCTAGTTTCAATGTCAGTTCTTTCAAAAATAATTCCATGTTCTTCTTGTGCTGGATTCAATGTCAGCGTTACTTTTTCCCCTGTATGAAGACCAACACCCACAGAACTTACTACATTTTTAATTGTTCTTTGCAATACCATTTATTTTTTTCTCAAAAATGCTGGGACATCATACTGATCGTCACTATCAGAAGAAAAGCTATGACGGTTAATATCTTCGCTATCGGCAAAAACATTTATTGATTCGTCATTTTTATTGTTTTCAATGCCTTTATTAGAACTTTCGTCGTCGTAAACAAAGGCCTGCATAACATTCTCATCCTTATCATCTGCACTAAAGCTTCCTGTTAGGCCGGTTGCAACCATCGTAACTCTTATACTGTTGGACATACTTTCATCGATTACATTTCCAACAATGATTGTGGCATTGTCAGAAGCAAATTGTTTAATTATGTCCATAATTTCAAAGTACTCCTTCATCTTAAAGTCGCGACTTGCAGAAATATTAACTAAAATTCCTTTTGCATTATTCAGGTTTACATCCTCTAGTAACGGGCATGCTACTGCTGATTTCGCTGCAATTTCCGCCCTATCCGAGCCTTCTGCAAAGCCAGATCCAATCATTGCCATTCCCATCTCACCCATAACAGTTCTTACATCTGCAAAATCAACGTTAATCATTCCAGGATTGTTTATAATTTCTGCGATACCTAGAACAGCGCTGTACAAGACTTCATTTGCCGCGCCGAAAGCGTCTACAAAAGTTACTTCATCTCCCAGCACTCCCATCAATTTTTCGTTTGGAATTGTTATCAACGAATCGACATAGTTTACTAACTCATTAATTCCATCTTTTGCAACCTGGGTCCTTCTACCTTCAAAATCAAACGGTTTAGTTACAACAGCAACAGTTAGTATTCCAAGTTCCTTTGCAATTTGTGCTATTACTGGAGTTGCTCCGGTTCCCGTTCCTCCGCCCATGCCTGCGGTAATAAATAACATATCTGCACCATCAATCGCTTCTATAATTTTTTCTTTATCGTCTATTGCTGCTTGTTTTCCTGTATCTGGTCTTGAACCAGCTCCTAATCCTTGAGTTAGCATTTCACCAATTTGAACTATAGTGCTCGCCTGACTTTTTTGTAGGGCTTGAAGGTCCGTATTGGCGCAAATAAAATCTACCCCCATTACGTTTTTTTCAATCATATAGTCAATGGCATTTCCACCGCATCCACCGACACCAATAACCTTAATGACAGCTTTTTGTTTTTTATTTTCTACTATCTCAAACATTACTTATCCTAAATAAACTTAAAAATTTCCATGAAACCAAGTCTTTATCTGATTAGCTAATCGAGTCAAAAGATTACCATCTGTCCAATTAACCTTATCCGACTCTATCTCATCTCTACCCATCTTTAATAGCCCAATACCAGTAGCATACCTTGGATTTTCAACAACTTGAAGCAGCCCGTCTACATCTCTTGGCAAGCCTACGCGTACCGGCATATTGAAAATGGTTTCTCCTAAATTTACCATGCCCCGCATCAATGATGATCCGCCTGTAATAACTATGCCTGAAGCAATTCCATTACCCAACCTACTTCTTTGAAGCTCGTTTCTTACAAGCTCAAAAAGTTCTGTAATCCTTGGCTCAATAACTTGCGCTAGCGCTTGAGTAGTTATTTTCTTTGGTTCCCTTCCATCTACAAGTGAAATTTCAATAATCTCATTAATTGAAGCCATGTAAGATACTGCTGACCCATGATTTATTTTAATGTCTTCAGCGGATTGTGTGGGGGTTCTAAATGCTACAGCAATATCATTTGTTATTTGATCTCCGGCAATTGGTATTACTGATGTATGCTGGATAGATCCGTTTTTTATTATTGCTATGTCTGTCGTACCACCTCCGATATCAACCAAACAAACTCCCAGCTCTTTTTCATCCTTTGTTAGAACTGCTTCACTAGAGGCAAGAGGCTGCAAAACAAGCTCTGTTACTTCCAAACCGCATCTTTTAATACATTTAATTATATTCTGAGCAGCTGCAATTGCCCCAGAAACAATATGAACTTTAACTTCCAATCTCATTCCACTCATCCCAAGCGGCTCCCTAATATCATGCTGATCGTCCAAAATATATTCTTGTGTCAAAACATGCAGTACTTGCTGGTCGGGGGGTAGAGTAATAGCTTGTGCTGTTTCAAAAACTCGATCAATATCCATTTGTGATACTTCCGAATCTTTAACCTTAACCATTCCATGTGAATTTAAGCTTTTAATATGGTTGCCGGCAATTCCTGTATATACATCTTTTATCTTGCAATCAGCCATTAATTCAGCTTCTTCAATAGCTCTTTGTATAGCCTGAATAGTGCTATCAATATTAATCACAACACCCTTCTTAAGACCTTTAGAAAGATGTTGTCCAAGGCCTATTATTTTAATGACCCCGTCAGCCTGAAGCTCACCAACAATAACTACAATTTTTGATGTTCCTACATCGAGAGCAACTATTAGTTTTTTTTCTTCTTTTCCATTAATCATAAAATTGTTTTTTCTTTGTTTGGGTTAGTCCTGCTCTCATCAACTACTCTCACCGAAAATCCATCTTTATATCTCAAGTCGACGTACTCTATTCGGTTTTTCATCTTGTATAACACTTCTTGGTATTGATTAATAAACGATTCTAACTTAACAATAATCTTGTCTCTTCCTAGGATAATTTTAAGTCCATTGTTCGTAGTTATTTCCCATGAAAGTCTATTTGATAGAGTAATTGTACCAATTTGCATGAGCTCTTTACCGAGTATTTCGTTAATTTCGTAATATTTGTTCGTTATTTCCTTAACCAAGGCTTCTTTGCCGTAAAAAATAGGTAAGTCTTCTTGAAAGGCAGCATTAAATATCTCACCATGATTGTTTACCAGCCCTAGATTCCGCCATCTTCCTAGCACCTTATGTTCTTCTATATTAATAATAAGCTTGTCTGGCCATTTACGCCTGACACTAATATCTCTAACCCAAGGTAACTTTTTAAATGCTTTTTGAGTATTTTTTAGGTTAATTGTAAAAAAATTACCGACCAAATACTCGTTAGCAATTAAATTGATCTGATCGCCATCAATATGCCTATACTCACCTTTAATTAATACTTCATTTATAGGCATATCGGCTTTTACAAGCATTTGCCCCATTAAAAAACATAATGCGAGGGCAATTAGTATGTAAATACATAATATTAGTTTTTTTAACCCTTCAACTGAGTTAAGCATAGGCGGTATCGAGAACTTTTAGAACAAGACTGTCAAAACTTAATCCACTCTGTTTTGCAGACATAGGGACTAAGCTATGGCTTGTCATACCAGGAATAGTATTTACCTCTATAATAAAAACCTCATTTTGATTGTTAATCATGAAATCAACACGGCCCCATCCAGAACAACCTAGAGCATTAAATGCCTTCATTCCTAATTGATTAATTTTATCAACTAAAACTTTATCGAGCTTTGCAGGACAAATAAACTCTGTATCATCGCGATGATATTTTGCCTCGTAGTCATAAAAATCAGTTTTTGGGCGAATCTCAACGATTGATAAAGGTGAACTATCAAGTATTGGAAGGGTAAATTCCTCTCCAAAAATCATCATTTCAGCAATAACAGTGTTATCAACTTTGTAGGCACTTTCAAATGCAGCCTGGTATTGCTGAGGCTTTGTAACCTTACTAATACCAATGCTTGATCCAGAATTTGCAGCTTTAATAAAAAAAGAGGATCCAAGGTTTTTGCATACCTCATCGTAAGTCATCCCCTCTTCTAACCGAACAAAATTGGGGGTATTTATCTTTAATTTCTTCCAAATATTTTTAGACAATAACTTATCCATTCCTAATTTTGATGCATGGAAGCCACTACCTGTATAGGGAATTTTTATATCGTCTAGATATGACTGTATTTTTCCATCTTCTCCATCCTTACCATGGAGACATATAAATACTCGGCTACATTCGGCTAGTTTACTCAATGGTTCAAATTTTGGGTCTAACCCAAATGCATTTACTTTAGATTGGAGCAAGGAGGTGAGAACGGCTTGTCCACTTTGCAATGATATTTCTCTCTCATTTGATTCTCCACCCAACAAGACAGCAACCTTTCCGTAATCCTTAAGGGCCAAATTCTTCTCCAATGAATCTAATTTCCGTTTCAAGTGTGATTTTTTTTACCTCAAGCACCCTTTTTTTTATATGTTCAATTAATCTCTCTATATCTAAGGCTGTTGCATTGCCAATATTTATAATAAAGTTTGCATGCTTATTAGAGACTTGGGCCCCGCCAATACAATGTCCTTTTAAATCACAATCCTCAATCAATTTAGCTGCATAATTATTTGGCGGATTTCTAAAAGTTGATCCAGCTGTTGGCCATTCAAGGGGCTGTGTATCCTTCCTGTTTCTTAAAAGATCTTTGATGGCAGTCTGTGCAGTCTCTTTTTCTCCTTCAGGAAATACAAACCAAGCCCCAAGAAAATATTCATTTAACCCTTTTTTATTCACAACCTTTCTATATCCGACATCGAACTCTTCTTTATATCTTGTGAATTGATTACCGTTTAGATCAATCAATAAAACCTTTGATATAAAATCCCATGTTTCTGATCCATAACAACCAGCATTCATTGCTAATGCACCACCAACTGACCCTGGAATACCAGCTAAAAAAGCAGATTCCTTATGGCCAGATTTTGCTACAAATTTTGCCAATTTTGAGCAGCTAATACCCGCATCTGCGTAAAAATATGGAGGCTGCTGAACAATGTTACCCATTGCTTTACTCATCAACACAATGGTTCCCTTTATCAATCCATCCCTAAATAATGTATTTGACCCTAATCCAATAAAATATAATGGATATTCCATTAGCTTAGATTTAATATGGGCAGACAAAATATTTTTATCAGTACAAATATAAAAATTTCTTGCGATCCCGCCAACTCTCCAGCTATTAAAATCTTTTAACCCGACGTTATGATGAATTTTATTAGCTTCTATCATCAGCTTATAAATTGACTGGCAAAATTTCCAATAGATCCTGCTCCCATTATCAGAATAATGCTATCTTCCGCAATATTGTCTAAAATAATCTTATTAGCCCTCTTGCCATTGGGCAAATGGTAAGCATTTGATCTTTTTATATCTTTTAGTAACTTTTCTGACGAAATTCCAGGAATATGATCCTCACCTGCGCTATAAATATCAAATAGAAATAGCTTCTGCGGAATATTAAATACCGATAAAAATTCTTCGTAACAATCTTTTGTTCTTGAATATCTGTGGGGCTGAAATACCAGAGCGACTTCCTTGTTAGGAAATCCTTTTTTTGTCGCCTCTAGAACGGCTCTAATTTCTGTTGGGTGATGGCCGTAGTCATCAACAACAATAAAATTTTTATTGTTTTTATAAATACCTCGGTAAACATCATATCTTCTAGAAACCCCCTCAAAATCTCTTAATGCCTTTTGAATATTTTTGATTGATACCCCAAACTCTAATCCAACTGCAATTGCGGCTAACGTATTATTTACATAATGAATTCCAGGTAAATTTATGTTTATATCGAACTTAATTTTTTTATAGTACTTGTCATGCACAACAAAATTCATTTTATTTTCGAAGTGCACAATAGATGTGGCTTGAATTTGAGCTTGAGCAGATAGGCCATAAGTAACAATAGGTCGCATAATATCCGGTATTATCTTATTTATCTCATCGTCATCTACACATAAAAAAACGTTACTATAAAAAGGTACTTGATGAATAAAATCAAGATAAGTCGCTTTTAGTCTCTCGAAATCACCCTGGTAGGTTTCTAAATGATCTCTATCAATATTTGTTACGATAGTATTGATTGGGTTTAAATGCAGAAAAGATGCATCAGATTCATCGGCTTCAACAACGAAGATATCACCTGCTCCTAACTTAGCATTTGCCTTCATTGAATTGATACGGCCCCCTATAACAAATGTGGGATCTAAATTACCTTGTGATAATATACTTGCCAAAAGACTAGTTGTAGAGGTTTTTCCATGTGTTCCTGCTACCGCAATACCTGTTTTAAAGCGCATTAATTCTGATAGCATCTCTGCTCGAGCAATAATTGGAATATTTTTATCTTTACCCTCTTTTATTTCTATATTATTTTTAGTTATTGCCGTCGAAGATACAATAACATCCACACCTGTAATATTTTTTGCTGCGTGCTTTGTGTACACTCTAATACCCATGCGTTTAAGTTCGGCTGTTACATTTGTTGATGTTGAATCTGACCCCGAAACTTTAAATCCTAAATTGTGCATAACTTCGGCAATGCCCGACATTCCGGAACCTCCAATGCCAATAAAATGAATTTTTTTTATCTTATTTTTCATCAGTTATAAGGTACTCATATATATTCTTACACGCTTGTTGTCTCAATTTCGTTTTGGCATTCATTGCCATTCTCATACACTCCACTCTATCAATTTTAAGTAACAGATTGGCAAGCCCTTCTTTTATATTCTTTTCTAAAATAATTTTAGTTGCAGACTTAATCTTTAAGACTTTAGCGTTAAGGAGTTGATGATCGTCAACAGCAAACGGGTATGGAATTAAAATGCTTGCTATGCCAAGCTCTAAAAGTTCTGATACCGTCAATGCTCCGGCTCTTGCAATAACTAAATCTGCCCATGCTAAATGAGATCCCATGTCTTCAATATATTTTTTAGTCTTTACGTTTAAATTATATTTAGAATAATTATTATTTAATTTTTCATAATTCATAGCGCCTGACTGATGTATAACTTCAATTCGTTTCTTACTATTAACCAATGAAAATATTGCTGGTAATGTTTCATTAAATACCATCGCCCCAAGGCTTCCACCAATCACGAGTATCCTCAATGGTCCACTTCTACCTTTAAACCTCTCATTTACCTCTGGAATTTCATACAGTGATTCTCTTATTGGATTTCCAACCACAAGACCATCTTTGATATTATTTTTAAAACCCAGGAAAGTCTTTGATGAAATTTTAGATAATAATTTATTGGATAGTCCTGCAATTGCATTCTGCTCGTGAATGACGATCTTAATACTAAGTAATTTAGCTGCTATTGCTATCGGAAAGCATATATAACCACCCATTAAAACTACAAAGCTTGGATTTTCTTTTCGCAGAATCAAAATTGATTCATATATAGAGGCCATCAATCGGAATGGTAATTTTATCCATTCAACCAACCCCTTTCCTCTTACTCCCTTCATCCTTATTATATAAAAATTTATTAACTTTTTATTCACTAGCTTATTTTCCATGCCTGCTGCTGTTCCTGTCCACGATACCTGATGCTTCTTTTTTTGAAAATAATCAGCAATTGCTAGCCCCGGGTATATATGTCCTCCCGTGCCAGCTGCAGCGATCATGATTTTTAACTTACTAATAATACTGGCCCCTTATATTTCGTCTATTTTCATGATCAATTTTAAGCACTATCGCAATAGCAATCATATTTAATAAAATACCACTCCCACCAAACGACAATAATGGAAGAGTTAAACCTTTTGTGGGGAATAATCCAACATTAACGCCCATATTTATTATTCCTTGAATGGCGAACCATAACGCTACTCCTTGAGCCATTAAGGCAGGAAAATGTTTTTTATTTTGAATTGATTCTTTTGCAATACCAAACATCCTTAAAACTAGGTAGACAAATAGTCCAATTACAATAGTTACTCCAAGGAGCCCAAACTCTTCTCCAATCACTGCCAGAATAAAGTCAGTATGTGCCTCAGGTAGATAAAGTTGTTTCTCCACACTTGCTCCTAGTCCAACACCAAAGTATTCTCCTCTCCCAAAAGCAATTAAGGAGTGTGTTAACTGGTAGCCCTTGCCATAGGGGTCAGCCCAGGGATCAAGAAATGCAACAATTCTTTGCATACGGTAAGGTGAGTTAACTATAAGGAAATATATACTAATTGGTGTAAAAATGATTAAGCTAAAAAATATTTTAAGGGAGAGGCCACCTAAAAAAAGAATCCCCATTGCAACCATTGTTATTACAGCTAGTGCTCCAAAATCTGGCTCTAGTAAAAGTAGAAACCCAGTAAAAACAATTACGCCAAGCATAGGCAAAAATCCTTTAATAATAGTTTTCATTTGTTTGGATTTTCTTAATACATAATCAGATGCG
>Ga0180120_10001800_pt1 | contig 10924 bp, 12 predicted proteins | sample CPBDNA_3_FD_129677 | JGI IMG/M metagenome (GOLD analysis project Ga0180120, IMG submission 129677) | Freshwater to marine salinity gradient microbial communities from Chesapeake Bay, USA - CPBay_Spr_31_0.2_DNA (version 2) (version 2) | ecosystem: Environmental > Aquatic > Marine > Coastal ... | reverse complement strand
CAACTCTGCCTGTAGTCGGTATACCTATTGCACCTTGTGGTTGTGTTGCTTCATCCAGATCCAACATGCCCTGTCCGTGTATGTTAACATTGTATCCATTTATGTTTGTGTCTGCCGTGTTCAATACAAGTTTAACTAGGTTCTCACCTTTCATGTGTGGCCACATCTGGTGCAGTATACCCATGGCACCTGTAACCTGAGGAGCCGCCATACTTGATCCGCCCATTGTCGCATAACCATCTCCTGGTGTACTTGAATAAACCGAATTACCTGGTGCTAGTATGTAGAAGTCTGAAGTCTTGTATGTATCATTACAAGCATTGTTCACTATGTTCAAACATATGTGTCCTGCTTTACTACCTACAACCTGTCCATCTGCTTTTGTACCACCCCAGTTACCTACGATGATCATCTTGCCACCCAACACCAAATCTCCATTGGCATCAACCTCCGTTGCCCAGATGCCTGGATCCAGTGCGTAGTCATAGTTCATTGAGCCGTTTATGTATAGGCCATTACCTGCAGAATTTACCAACACAATGTCATTGTCTGTTGCAACTTGATAATGTGCAGAATCACCTTGAACTTTAGTTTCTACCCCGTTTATTAATTTTTTAACCTTGTTGGTAATTTTTGGTGCAGAATATGTCCCGTCACTCAGTTGTGTGACTGTGCCGTAATGCCATCCTGGGTTTGTTTTGTTGAAACTCATGTTCACCGCAACGATGTTCATGTTCTCACCACCTTGTGCTGTGGTGCTTTTCAATTTTGTTATATCTTTGAGAGCCGTTTGTGCATAACTTAGATGTGCTGAACCCGAGCCATAGTAGTCTATGTTTGCACCCACTAGTTCTGCATCAAAGGCTACACCATGGAACTGTGTTCCATCCTTCTTACCTGCCACAATTCCTGCCACGTGTGTACCGTGAGTGATGTTTTTACCTGTGTTTGCAACAGTGCCTAATTCATTACCAGCGGCATCAGTGGTACCATCTTCGTATCTCACGTAGTCGTTGTACCATTTGTATTTGCCATCTAGTGCTTCGTGATCTGTTTGTTGATAAGAATCAATTACACCTAGTACTGCACCTTTACCTGTCCACCCTCTTGCATAGGCCTTGTCAGCATTGATCATTGACTTACTTGTATCTTTGTTGAATTCTGTTGTCTTAAAGTCATCTGCATTAGTGCTTAACCCTACTGTTTTAGTACCTAGGTCCTCATCATCGTTGGTGTATGCATTGTTCTTCAATGTTTTACTTGCTTGTGAAATGAAAGTATCAGTGATATCAGGTGTTAAGAAAATATTACTCGATACTTCATTCTCTTTCTCAGTTCTTTCTACTTCTTCCGTCTGTATAGTCTCCCAATCTGTATAAACTTTTGCTTGTGGTGTTTCTATAATTTCTGATGTACCATCCTTGTATGTAACTTTTTTCCTCTTTGTTGTAATAGTCCAAGTTCTCTTTTGTTTTGTTTTTATATCTTTGTAAACTACATTATCGGAAGTAATGGAAACTGCAGGTTTAGTCACTGTTGTTTTTGTATAATTGTCTATGATAATCCAGACTTGGTTCTTAGTTCCTGTTGCTTCTGATCTTGTTTTTGTATAATCTACCGTTTCAGTCGATTCTGATCCTGCTACAACTTCTGGTGTGTTTGCTGTCGTGCTTACCGTTGTTGTAGTAGTAAGTGTACCATTTGTACCATAAGAAGAATTCCATTCTATTGTTGCATCACTCACAACGTCTGCAAGTGTTTCAGTAGTCACAACAGGATTTGATCCCTCCTGGTATTGTACCACATCTTCTATCTTGGGTGATAGTTCTGTTCTAGTTTCTGCTATGCTACAACTTGGTGTAGTTGATGTCACTGAACTGCCATCCGCCGCTAATTTTGTTGTTTCGGTCCAAGTACAAGTTTTTGTTTTTATAACTTGAATTTGTGGTGTAGTAACTTTCACAGTTCTTTTCTCCTTACCACCTTGTCCCTCGATAGTTTCCCAGGTAGAGTTTGAAAAGTCTTCCGACGGAGTGCCATCCTCAACTTCGTTATACACTATATCTGTTGAACTTTTGTCCTCTGTGCCTTTAATTAAGTTGTTTTCAAAGAAATTTACTGCATTATCTTTTTGTTCAGTAATAAGTGTGTTGGCCTTGTCAGATTTGGAAATGTTATTGAATTCCTCAAGTGTAATTGTGTCACCGTTTTTAACTTTTGTCATTATCGGCTTTACTGTCTCTGTTAAATATTTGTATGTTGCATATGCTTCTTTATAAGAGGTCGAAGTATACACTTTATGTTTTTCCGCATCGCTCATGCCCTGTATCTCTTTTTGAGATTGAGACCATATACTTTCAAGAGTTGTTATGCTATCCATTAAGTTTGTTGCTTTTGATTTGTCGTCTGCATCGGGTCCTGTGATCACTGCCTGGAAGGCACTTAATCCTTGCCAGTCTCCCGACGATACAGTAGCCTGGAAGTTTGATAGTAGGTTGGAATATGTATCAACCAATGTCGTAGCGTCTTTCAACGTGTAGGCATCAAAATGTGCAGTAGATGATTCTTCAATATAAGTGTTGTACTTGTCTGTAGGATTTCCCTCTGCGTCCCAGAATCCCTCTGATGCGTTGACAACTTTCATTGCATGATTGTATTGATCCATAGTCACAGTGCCTGTATCTATAAATGTGTCAAATAAGTTAAATAATTTGTTAATACCTTGTTCACCTCCAAGTGTATCATTTAAAATTCGCATACCACCGTATGCTTGTTTCAATTCCGTTAACGAAACTCCGTCCATGTCTGCCGAGTTGTCAGTCAAAAAATCCTGTAAGGTCTTCCCTTTTGCCAAATAATCATCACGTATAAATTCATATCCTTTATTGTAAAGCAAAATATCATTCTTACAACTGTTGATCACGGCTTTGTCATCTTTGGTAAGTGTGCCTGACCAAGCATCACACCCTTGTTGTTGGCCTGCATCTGCTAAACTACCCGCTACCGCTAGTGCTGTAAGATTTTGAAAACTCCCCTGTGAAGTGCCTGGAACATTTACATCACCTATTGGTGTGTTGATTGTAATACCAGGTCCACCACCAGAACCGCCACCACCACATGCAGTAAGAGTTGTTGCTAAAATTGTTGCCAGTGCTGTGTTTTTTAATTTAGACTTGATTGTCATGACAGCATACTCCCCATAATGAAACCACCAAGCACGAATGCAAAAAGATATCTAGTTATTAGTGAGGATTTAGAGAATACCTTGTAGCCGTTTTCCCTAAGGCAAATAACATGGGCATCGATCGATTCCGCTGTTATATTCACATCAACTGTGTTGATCTGTTCTAGTTGTTTGTCGTTCATGTTATTAGTATAACACGGAACACAGTTCTGTCAACTCAAGTTGATCTTGCTAGAACCTAGTGTTTATGCGACTTTTATGAATTGATTAGCACGGAACTTATGGTTCCTGCTGTAATTGAAGTGGCCTTTGCTCTTACCCAGACAAAATTACCAGTGAAGTTTGCAGTGCCTATCAAGGTGCTTTGGTCCGCTGTGAAAGTTGAACCTGATATGTCAAACCAATCATCTTCTGTGGGTGTTGTTGCCAGTGAACCCTGCATCTTGATTGATCCTGTCATTGTTGCATTGACCTGGTATGCCACAGTGTGTACACCATCTGGTTGTGAATAGTAACCATCACCCTTGCTCTTGTCTGATACAAATCCTGTGTGGTCTAGTGTTGTGGACGTAGAACCATCTGATGTCTCTGTTGTGACTATCTCCTCAACAATGAGCTCGTTTGCAGAAGTTTCTGTTTTGACTGTGAATGTCTTGTTGTTGTTTGTTGTCCCTGTCACAGTGATTAGATCCTTAACCGCGAAACCGGCCAAACTTGTGGTTGTGGATGTGATCTTATACTCTGTGCCCGTGGCAGTGAAACTGATATCTGTACCTGATACGTTTGCTATGTGCGATTTTGACGCTAGTAATGTGGTGCTTGTCTGTGCCATCGTTGTTATTTATTCGGTATTCTTCCTTTTGAATCTTGCTGTTTTTGGACCAAGACCGTATACTGCGGCCAGTTCGTTTGGCTCCTGTCCATCCACTGTGAGTATGTTGATGTACTTGATCTTGTAGGCTTTGCCATCTGCTTCACCCAGTTCTTCACATACACAATGATCTTCATTCACTTTCCTCACTCTCAACAGGCTCCTTTTGATCACGGGAGAGCCCATCCAATTCTTTTGTATCATGCTTTCAACGATGCTTTGATCATTGAATATTTTCTTATCTCGTAGTTTTTTTATTGCTTCCATTTTTTACCTTTCTAAATTTAATTACTTTGTCTATAGCCTGTTGTGCCAACATGTATATTGGGGTCAGGTACTTCTCTTCCTTGACGTAGAAGTATCCACCAAAACAGTATGGAGACTTGTTCTCCAAGAAGTCTATTATGTTGTAATTGGTAACCAAGCAGTTATCAACGTTTCTCTCCAAGAACTCCCATAGGTTCTTCTTCTGTGTTTCATTTATTAAACTCTGTGCGTCCTTTTTTAAGTACACTTGGTACTGGTACTTGCCATGTGGTAGTCTTGTACACCCTACTGTGTCTTTTCCTAAGTTCTTAAATTTAGGATCAACAGTCTCAGAACCAATCCAGAAATCCCAGAAACGTTCTATCAGTTCCTGTGACTTGTCCATGTTCGAATAGAATATGGTCTTCTTATCCTGCATTCTGAACTTAACATTTTTCCTGTTCGCCATGATAAAACTGGCAAGATGATTCATGTCAGGTGCACCTGCGTATTCTTTCTTTAACCACACCAGGTGTTTATCCGTTGTCGGGTAGAACATTAGACTTCCGGGCATTTTAAAAACTGTCTTGTGACGGTACTTGCCGTAGTACAACTTATTGTGATTTTTTCTCATCAGACACTTTGGGTTTGAATTGGTCTAATACCTGTGGCTCTTTCTTTGCTTTGAAGTTCACTGTAAGTTTGGGTACAATGTCATCGGATAATCCGACCTCGACCATGCCACCTGCTGTGAGCTCACCGAACAACATCATCTTAGATAACGGTTTCTTTATCTCATCATCGATCACACGTTGCAATGGCCTAGCACCTAGTTTTGCATCAAAGCCTTTTGTCATCAAGAATTCTATTGCGTCGTCTGTTGCATTTACTTCAACATCCTTTTCAATTGTCATTGTGTTTAGTTCTTGCAAGAATTTCTTGACCACTGATTTCATTGTGTCTTTGCCCAGTTTGTCAAATTTGATCACTGCATCCAGTCTGTTTCTGAACTCCGGTGGAAAGAACTTCTTGAGTGCTTTGTCGTCCTCACCTTGTCTTTCGCTCTTACCAAAGCCAATGTTATTTCTTTCCTGTTCTTCAGCACCCAGGTTAGAGGTCATTATCAGTGTTATGTTTCTACAGTCTGCTTTTTTACCATTAGAGCCAGTCACTGTACCATAGTCCATGACCTGTAACAGCATGTTTGATACATCTCTGTGTGCTTTCTCTATCTCATCAAACAACACAACTGCGTGTGGATTCTTTTCCACTTCATTTATAAACATACCACCACCCATGTTACTGTCCTCATAGCCCACATACCCTGGAGGTGATCCTATCAGTTTTGAAATAGAATGTTTCTCTTGATATTCTGACATGTCAAATCTGATCAATTCAACACCTAGTGTTTTTGCCAGTTGTCTTGCAGTTTCTGTCTTACCACAACCTGTTGGTCCTAGGAATAGGAATGATCCCACTGGTTTAGTAAGGCTTTTCAATCCTGCTCTAGCAACTAGTATCTTGTCTGTGATAGTGTTGATTGCTTTGTCTTGTCCGTAAACTTGCAGTTTCATCTTCTCTTCGAGTGTTTTTAGATTACTAGCCTGCTTCTGAGATAATTGTTCTATGCTTATCCCTGTCATGACAGATATCTCATGAATAATTTCCTCATGATCTATCTTGCCGTCTTTCACGTTGTTCAATCTCAATCTAGCACATGCAACGTCTATTACGTCAATGGCCTTGTCAGGTAATTTCTTGTCAGCAATAAATTTAGTTGAATAATCTACTGCGTCCTCACAGGCTTCGTCTGTGATCGTGCATCCGTGAAACTTCTCGTAATACTGTTTCACACCTTTTAATATCTTAACTGACGTTTCCTTAGATGGTTCTCCGACTTGTAGTCTTTGGAATCGTCTCATCAATGCTCGGTCCTTCTCAAAATACTTTCTGTATTCTTCCCATGTAGTAGAAGCAAGTACTTTAATTGATCCTTTAAGTAGTGCAGGTTTCAGCATGTTTGCCATGTCCATGTTATTGCCTTGTCCTGTTGCACCAGCACCCACTATCATGTGTGCTTCGTCTATGAACAGTATGCTCTTGCCTTTTTGATCGAGTGCATTCACGATCAGTTTCAATCTCTCCTCGAAGTCGCCTCTGAATTTACTTCCTGCTATCAGGCTGTTTACATCCAGGCTCCACACTATGTGGTCCTTTAGATATTCTGGTATATCATCCTTATTCTTTGCAATCCTTCTAGCAAGTCCTTCCACGACTGCTGTCTTACCAACACCTGGGTCACCCACTATCAATACATTGTTCTTATTCCTTCTTGCAAGTATCTGTTTTAAATCCTCTGTTTCTTGTTCCCTACCAATTACAGGATCAATCTTCTTGTCGAAATATTTCTGGTTCAAATTCTCACAGTAGCTCTTGAGTATCCTGTCTGCTTGGTTGGGCCTTAGTTTCTGTTCCGGGCCACCCTCTCCTGGGCCACCCATTCCTGCCATGCCCTCGTCTAGTATTGTCTCTGTGGACACAAGATCAATAAGATCCTGTTTGTTCACTTGATGTTTCTTTAGGAAGAATGCCGCATAGCTCTTCTTCTCTGCAAATATACTAATAAGAATATCTATAGAACTCACGTCTTGTCTACCCTGGAACAGTGCCTGTGTGAATGCTCTGTTCATTAATCTTTCCAGTGATGCAGTTTTACGTGGTGTCATTGGCTCACTACCTTTGGCTACTATATCATTGCATTTAGTATCTAGGTAGTCTTCCACGTCCTTGATCAACGCACCAACATTAACCTTAAAGTCATGTAATACAGTACCAATGTTGTTATCTTTGATCAATGACAGTAATACATGTTCTATCGTGACATACTCGTGTCTTCTTTTCTCTGCTTCTTTTACTGCGTTCTCAAATATGTTTTCTAGTCCTTCATTTGCTTCTAACATTTTCTATCCTTTGTTTGCCATTTGCCATCGTAATTTCGATACTCTTTTATTAAACGTAATACCATCAAGGTGATCGCATTCATGCTGGAAGCACTTGGACTCCATACCGTCGAGTTTTGCGAATTCTGTTTTGCCTTGTGTTGTCTCATATTGTACTTCTATAATCCTTGGTCTTTCTACTTTAACAAAGATGTCTTTAAAAGAAAGACACCCTTCCACGTCAATCACTTTTTCTTCACTAGAATTTATCACCTGTGGATTCCAAATTATAGCATGTTTTTGGAATGTGTCAAATGAGTCATGACCTATTGCGAAGAATTTTTTGGTAATGCCTATCTGGTTCGCCGCAAGGCCCATTCCTTTTTCATCAAGCATCAACCTGACCATGTCACTTTCAAATTTTTCAAGGTCATTATATCCATCTATAGAATCATTCTGTGTCCATGCTGTGCTGGTTTGCATAAGTGTTTCGTGTGGGTACTGGAATACTTGTATCATAGGTCCTTTATCTTCTTCAAGTCAGCGGCACTCAGTTGTGGTATTAGAACATGTATTTTTACATAAAGGTTCCCACGTATGCCTATTGTCTTGTGTACGGGCATACCTTGTCCCTTGACCTGTAGTATGGTGTTGGGTTGTGTGCCTGACGGTACTTTAACTTTAATTATTTTATCTTCCAGTGTTCTTAGGTTAAACTCGTAACCACGCACTGCTTGGAAACAGTCTATAGTTTTGTCTGTGTATAGGTCATTGCTTTTGCGTGTGTAACCGTCTGAGTCTAGCACACTCATCACAACCATTAGATCTCCACGTGGCAAGTTTTTTATTGAGTCATCACCCATGCCTGCGTACTTGAATGTCACTCCGTGTTGTACACCTGCTGGAATGTTCACAGTGGCGAACTCTTCCCTGCCACTGGGCAGTTTGTAGTTGATTGTCTTCTCGCTCTTGTTCATCGCTTCTTTGATGCTTATGGCCATCCTGACCTGTACGTTCCTATTTCCCCTTTGTTGTGCCCTGTTCTGTCTGAATATCCTTTCACCGCCTGGTCCTCTCGTGAAGTTGAAACTTGTGTTGAAGTCCATGTCGCCACCCTGGAATCCTGAGAAGAAGTCACCGAATATGTCCTCGTTGAAGAACGGATGCTGTCCTCCACCTGTGTTGGCATTGCCAAACTTACGCATTGTGTCGTAGTCGTGTCTCTTCTGTGAGTTCTTGAGTGTATCGTGTGCTTCGCTGATTTCCTGAAACTGGTCTTTGTCACCACCTCTATCTGGATGATGCTTCTTGGCAAGGTCCTTGAATGCTTTAGTGATTTCTGCACTGGTGCTTTGTTCATTCACACCTAGCACGTCATAATAATTCTTCATTTGTATAATTGTATTACAGTTCTACGATCTGTCAACTTTGTTTGCATTTTTTGCCATGGCCCATATGGTAAAACTGATTCGTTCACCACTAGTGGGCGATACCGCTTTGTGTCTATCACCGGGCTTGAATATCATTGCCTGTCCTCTACGTAGAACAAAATTGTTGTTTTCTAACTCAAGTTTTCCACTAGGTGCAGATTGTAGTTCACAAGTCAGTGTAAAGTGTCTTATGTGTGTTCTAAATTGTGGCCATGTGTCGACGTGCCAGTCGTAATGTTCGCCTGGTTTGTAGAAAGCAATCTGCGGTGTCTGTATCCAGTCAATCACGGGGTCTATGTTGTTGAACATGTCTATCCACTTTGCCCAGTATTTGCTTTCTTTGTACCATGCCACTCTGTTATTCCGACCTGCATACTTGCCTAATGTGATACCTTTTTCTATTTTGCTTTGAGCATAATATATAAGTTCATCGCATTCTTTATCCGTTAGGAATTGGAAAGGTTCATATAGTTTCATCTATATGTAATTATTGTTACTTTTTGATGTCTGTCTTTTTACCGTTGACGTAAAGACCAAACCAGGCCGCTCCAGCACCAACCACAACTGACACAAATCCTGCCTGTGCGTTGTTTGGTTCTGGTAGAGACATGAACCATTGCATGGTGTTGTAGAACACTAAACCGTAAAGGCCCATCATTATCCTTGGAACTGTTCTCCAGTTTGATAGGAACTGTGGTAATTCTTCTTTAAGGAACAACCAAACAATCTTGATCAGTGCCCAGCCGTCCTTGGCGCCTTTTTTGACTATGTTGTCTTTTGCTATCAACTTGTCTTCTTTTAATTGCTCGGCCATTATTTTACACCTTTGATTTTAGCGTTTCTTTTTCTGTGTCCATTCCAAGCAACAAAGCCACCTATTCTCAGTGACCAGTATGCAAGTCTGTTCATCGTGTAGAATCCATTAACGATTATGTTGATGTCTCTGAATATCTCATCTGCTCTCTTCTGTGTGAGATCACCCATTGTGTCTTTCTTGTTTTTCTTCAACAGTGTTTTGTATTTGTATGCGTAATCGTGTACTAGTCCACCTATCATCAACACACCCACTGGTGAGAAGAAAGTTCTTAGGAATTTAGGAATACTTGCTCCATCGAAAGTGAAACCTGCTGGTATAACATATTCCTCCCCGTCGATATTGTATTTCCAGTCTTCAGTCAATGTCCAGTTCCTTGTTGAGAGTAACCACATCACTATGCCTTTCCAGAAACCTTTGCCTTTTGTTTTGATTGGCACCGGTTGTAGATTAGGCATTCCTTTATAATTGAATTTTAAATTTGTTTTTGCTCTCTTGTCTGTCCAGTTTATGATTGCGGCGATGATCACAACTGCTATTAAAACAGTCCATTGCCAGAATTTCATTGCTAGTGCTATTATTAATTCCATTTAATTTGATCTCCTCGTTTAAAGTACGTATTTATTCTATTGCACCTTTGACCACACCTTCAGCAACAAGTTTTTTCCTGTTCTTCATGTGTTGTTTCTGCGTGTCTGCTTTTGCACCACCAAAGTATGGTACTGCGTGTCCGGTCTTGCACATGATCTCGGTCACCTGTTTGCCGTCCACAAGGAAGTCACCCAGCACCCTTCCGAACTTGCCCTTCATGTCCTCACCTTTCTTGCTGATTGTTGTCTGTAATACGGGTTTAGGTCCAAGCAATGATTTAAGTTTGGCTTTTGCGGCCAATCCAAATTTCTTTTCGATTTTGTCTCTTGTTCTTGATTCTGGTGTGTCTATGCCCATGATCCTCACACGTTCATTCATCTGCCATATGCCGAAGCCTAGGTCGATGTCCACATCTACTGTGTCTCCGTCCACCACTCTTTTCAATTTACATCTGTACGTCCACATTATTTTTTCTCCACTAGGTTGATTAGATCTTGTACTGTCTGGACTCTGTCACCATCGTCCTCTGATATTTTTACACCTGTCGCTTTCTCAACTTGAATACATAATTCAATTGTATCAAACGGATCTGCACCTAGGTCATCTACCAGGTGTGCCTCGGGTGTCACCTTGCTCTCTGCCACATCTAGGTGTTCTGCTATGACTTTGATTATTGTTTGCATGTTACTCCAATATGATTTTCTTGATTGATTGACTTCCGTCTATGTTGGACTCAAGTTCTGCCTTTACCTTGAGACACTGATATTTTGTTCCTTGACTGTACTGTCTTTCAGCAGTACGTTTGCCTCGTAGACAAACTGCCATTGACTCCTGTATCCTGTGTTCTTT
>Ga0180120_10001798_pt1 | contig 10931 bp, 13 predicted proteins | sample CPBDNA_3_FD_129677 | JGI IMG/M metagenome (GOLD analysis project Ga0180120, IMG submission 129677) | Freshwater to marine salinity gradient microbial communities from Chesapeake Bay, USA - CPBay_Spr_31_0.2_DNA (version 2) (version 2) | ecosystem: Environmental > Aquatic > Marine > Coastal ... | reverse complement strand
TTTAGGTGTCGATTTAGGCGCTGCAGAATATATGCGTATTGCTCCTAATTCAAGTGATAAGTTTATTGGTGGTTGCAATAATGCAGCTCAAGCAAATAATAAATACTTAGGTGTAACAGGAGCCAAAAAAGGCGCTTGTTTAAAACTTGAATATGGAAGTGCTGATGGCTGGTTTATTATTTACCAAAGTAAAGGTAATGGTATTTGGGCTGTTGAATCATAAACCAAAAAAATAAGGTTAAATAGTTTTGTAGAACTATGGGGTAAATCATATAAAAGGTTTACCCCGAATCTACTAAGAATTTTTTATAACAGTACGTTCATGCTCATGCCAGAGCTTAAAGTACACTCAAAAGGAGAATAAAATGGCAGGAAGTTTACATAAATATACAGTAGTTGAATCTCAAAATGCAGCAATGGGCCAAGCTGGTGCTACAATTATAGCAGAAAATAGTATTCACACTGCTAATACAGGACAATTTGTAGCAATACAATTTATTACTGATACTACATTTCAAACATTAACTCCAGACTCAGCATCATTTTTTGGTTCTGCTGCAGGTGCAGATAACGTAGAAACTGTAAGTGGAGGAACAAGTGTTTCAGATACTACATCTGGCATTACATTTCCAGCAGGAATGACAATATATGGTCGTTGGTCAGTTATTGATTTAGCTACTGGCTCATGTATTGCTTATATGGGTTAATATGCCTTTAGGATTAGGTAGTAACTTATCAAAAACAGGATTAACAACACCTGGTATAGTAACAGATAACCTCGTACTAAAGCATAAGTATGATGCAGGCAGTGTAATACCTTGTAGTGATGGTGCTGCATTTTTTGATGGTACTAATGATTATATACAATGTGGAACTACAAACTTAAATCCAAATTCTATTACTATTGCTGTTTGGGTTCGACTTCCTGGAGAAGCTCCAACTGATAGTTATAGTAGAGTAATAGAAGGAGATGGTGATGAAAAATCTTGGCATTTAAGGTACGATAAATCAACTGGTCGATTTGTTGGAAGATTTTCTGCTGATGGCTCAGCTTCAGAACTTTGTCAGTCAGATTCAACGTATACAGATTATAGTAAATGGTATTACGTTGCAGTTACTTATAACTCTTCAGATGGAGTATGCAAAATGTATGTAGACGGTGTTCATGATGGCACTGATAGTGGGGGTATTACAGGAAGTTTACATGTACCAAGCACGCCTGGTGTAAGAATTGGACAAGAAACTAATTCAACTAATAACAGTTGGGATGGATATATATGTAATGCAGGTATATGGTCATCAGTATTAACACAACCACAAATTAAATCTATAATGAACAAGAATTATGCTGGATTAACATCTAGCGAAAAAACAAACTTAGTATCATGGTGGAATCTTAGCGCAGATGCTAATGATTCACATGGCTCAAATAATGGGACACTTTCATAATGGCAGCTACAATACAACAAATAGTAAAACCAACACGAGCTAGAGGATTAGATACTTCTGGTAACAACAATCACGCACAAATATATTCAGGTAGAGCATTAGAGTTTGATGGTGTTACTGATTATTTAACAGCAGATAGTGCAGCTTCTCTTGCAGATTCTGATTTTACTGTAGCTATATGGATTAAACCTACTCTTGATGGTTATACTGGAGGTCCTGGCGGAAGAATACTTTTTTCATTTCATGATAGCAGTGCTAATAATAGATTGTTTTTTTATATAACAGGTTCAGATAACAACATAAGAGCTTATTCAAGTTCTGGTGCTGACCAAAGTAATACAACTGGCGCCTTGTCAGGTTCATGGGAAAGGCTTGTAATAACAAAAGAAGGCACATCTTTAAAATTTTATAGAAATGGCGTTGCTAATGGAACTAGCACTTTACAAGATACAATATCAGGTAGTACTAAATTTAGTATTGGTCAAGAGTGGGATGGCTCTACTGCTTCAGATTTTTATTTAGGAATGATGTCAGATTTTCAAATATGGAACTCTGTTTGGACAGCAGATGATGTAACCTATGATTATCTTAATCCAGAACAATTAGTATTAAACAGAGGTGGTACATCACTAACTAACTCTAATCTTAAACTATGGTACCCAATGAATGAAGGTCATAGAGGTAATCAGTCTTATGTACTTGATGCTTCTAATACAGGTATTGGTGATTTTATGGAAACCACTACAGGAACTACTAATCCTTACATGAGCGAAGATACTGGCTGGCTTACTCAAGGTTTTGATGACGGAGATACAACTATACCAGTTGATGGTTCTAATGAAAAAGCTTTTTATGTTACAGATAAATTTGTAACAGGCGGTCGTTCATTGTATTTTAAAACAGTTAGTTCAGATAGTAATGAAAATATTTATGCGCAATACAATTTTGTTGCAGGTACAACATATAAGTTTTTTGCAAGAGTGTGGGCAATAGACCAAGGGACTGGACAATATCCAGTTTTATATCAATCTGATTCAAGATTTAAAAATGGTGTTTCAAAAATAGCTACAGCTTATGGAGAGTGGCAAGAATTAGAAATGATTTTAACTTGTGATTCTTCTGGTATTGGTAATAACCAAATAGGTGGAAGTGGTGGTGGAAAAACTTTAGAATTTTATATAGATGAATTTTGGGCTAAACCAATAAACGATAAACACAACGCAACAACTGTATTTTATGGTGATGATTTATTTGATAGCGGTGTTGGAGATTATGGAGATAGTACGGGAGCGTGGGCTGCTGAAGGTAATAATACAATAGCAAATGATACTAGTGCTTTAAAAATTACTTATGTAGACAACGATGATGGCGCTAAATTATTTTTAAAAAATGCTGCAGATTTAACAGAAGATTTAGTTGTAGGGAGAACTTATAGATTAACATTTACATATAAAGTAAATCAAGTTTCAGGCCAAAATTTTATTCTTCAAATAAATACTGGAGATAACACTACTTTTAAAAGCACAGGCACTCTTACTCAAACAAGTTTTACAACTGTTACAAAAGATTTTGTTGCTAATCATGCTACTAATGCTAATATTAGATTTAACAATATGTCTTCAGGTGATATACTTCATGTAAAAGATTTTACTTTACAAGAAATAGGTATAGCATCAGGATGGACAAATGCAGACCAACAACTTGATATACCTCAAACAGCATTACAATCTTATAGCCAAATGGCAATGTTTAATGGATTAAGAAGACTAGAGCATAATACAGATGCTTATATAACTCATGCAGATGTTACTACACTTTCATTTTGGCATTTTAGAGAAGAGCCTTTAGGAGTTTCTACTGGGCTTGTAGACCATATGCATTGGGGTAACCAGATGGGCTATAGAATTTTTCAAAACTCAAGTAATCGTGTAGGCATTACTAGAATATATGAAGATGGTGGTACTGCGCAAGAAGTAGACTATCATAGTAAAGACCCTATTGAAATTGGTGAATGGGTTCATATGGTCTTTGTAATTCCTAAAGCAGCAGGAACAAATAATCTTCATATTTATTTAAATGGTGAAAAAGACACATTTACTACAAGCCACACAATGGGTGGAAATTCTTCTACAAAATTTAGATTAGGTTATGGAGCTGGTTTAATAAAAAGCCATTGGCTTGGATGTATAACAGAAGTTGCAATGTATTCTGTAGGGTTAAGTGAGTCTGAAGTTCTTGAACTTTATAATGATGGGAAACCTAAAGATGCTAGAGATGTTGGAAGTAGTTTAGTAGGTTATTGGAAAGATAATCATACATCTAATGATTGGGTAAACTTAGCTAATCCAGGAACATATGATTTAGCTTGGACAGCTGCAGTTACAGAAACAATGCTTATTACAGCAGGTGCAGACAGTTCAAGAGACTCACAAGGGTTCTTGATGAATAGACAAAGACTTACTAATACATTAAATTTACCAATAATAGAATTTGCTAATAATGGAGATGTTATATCTTCTAATGATGTAGAAGTTATGAACCCAGCATTAACATATAGTGATACTGGTTTTTCTGTTGAGTGCTGGTTTAAAGCAGCAATGCTTGGAGAGCCTGGTTTTATAATAACTCATCAGGAAGCTAGCAACTCAGGTGAAGGTTTTCATATAAGATGGGCAGGTGGTAATACTATATATGCAGTAATATCAGATGGTACTAATGAAGCTAACGCTCAAGTAAGTACAGCTTTAAATGCTGACCAATGGTATCATATAGTTACCTCTTGGGACCATTCTAATAAAAAGAAATATGTTTATATAGATGGTATTTTAAGGCAAGTAGAAACTGAATCTTCAATGGGTACTATTGCACCTAATGTAGATATACATATAGGTTCAAGAAGAGGTGAAGGTAGTCAAATGTTTATAGGCCAAATTGATGATGTTAAATTGTACAATAGAATATTAACAGATGGCGGTGTAACTACTGGTCAATCAGATAGTAATGGATTATCTATAGCATCTAAAGGGGAAGTATTAAGAAATTATAAAGCAGGTAAAAGGAGTCACAAATAATGGCACATTATGAAATGTATTTTTGTATACCTAGCAGTGCATTTAATAGTGCTGTTGGTGACAAAATAAAAGGATTATATCCTATAGTAGAATCAGTTAATGAAGAAACTGAAGAAGTAACTTATAAGTCAGCACCTACATGGACTGATATTATATTTAGTGGTAAAGTAGGACCGCCTAGATATTCACACGATAAGTCTTATGTTATTATTAAAGGTGAATGGTCTATGAAAGATGGTGTACTAACAGAATTAATAGAACTAGGTTATGGTTTAGCTTATCCTAACTTTAGTGTATTAACTAAATCAGAAGCACAAACATTAGTAGCTAGTAGTACTTTTACAGGAGAATAGATGTATAAAACAATTGGGAGAACTAAAATATAATGGCTATATTTATATACTGTGAAGACTGTGGAAAAACAGTAGAACCAAACAGTTGTAAGCATAAAAAAGAGTTATTTCGCAATAACACAAAAAATTATGTAAATATGAGAACTACATGGAGTGGACAAACTCAAGTAGAGTTTAGTACAAAAACAATAGACCAAGACATAGCAGATAGGAATAGCAGATAGTGGCAACATTTAATGCACAATTACAAGACTTAGTAGGAGAAGCAATATCGACAGATACTGATGCTATGGAGCAATTTTTAAGAGATGGCCTTAAACAGCTATATAATGTATTACCTCCTGAAAAGCTATTAGAGTGTGTTACACATACAGAACTTAGTAACTCTCCTTCTATACTTTCATTAAGTACTAGTACTATTGGTCCTATTATGGCAGTAACAAGAAAAGATTCAAGAGGATTTAATCAAGTATGCAGACAAATATCTCCAGTAATGGTATCAAGAGTTACCGATACAAGTGATTTAATGCACTCAAGAGAAACAGACCCTGTATATTTTATTAAAAATTCTGTGTTAAATGTTTACCCTGACCCAACTGCTGGTCAAACTGCAGAAGTATTATATTTACCATTAACACAAATATCTCATGACGATAGCCTTATAGCTAATTTATCTAATGATATGGAATACATTGTAGTATTATATGCTGCAATTAAAATGGCAGAGTATTTACTTGCTTCAGAAGAAGATACAGAACTTTATGTTCCTATGATAACAGCACTAAAACAAGATTATGTACAAGCATTACAAATGATGGGTGTTGACAAAGCACAACAACAAAGACAAGTAGCTGTACCTGGAGGTCAAAATGAAGGTTAAAGATTTAGTACAACAAGTAGAGTATACAATGGGAAGGCAACCCGAACAGTATATGTTACAACTTATAAATGATGCATTAATGGATATGTCAGGCAAAGTACAACATTATACTACAGAAAAAATACAAAATTTAAATTCAAAACAAAGATGGTATAAATTAGATGACTCTGTTATAGATATAACAAGAGTTGAAATTTTAGATAACAATGATAGATATGTGAAAGTGCCTATGTTAGCAGATTCACATAGATTATTAAAAGATGATACAGACGAAACGTCTGATTCATTAACATAGGAGTAAGAAATGGCAAGTACATTAACAGCCTCAACAATGATAGTTACAATATCTGAGTCAATAACACTAAATGGTAAAAACCAAGGTGGTACACAAACTTTATCAATTCCTTCTATAGCAACAGTTTCACGAAGAATAGTAGATGTTCCTACTTCAGAAGTGACTATAGCGTCTATGAGTACAGCTGTTGCAGCTGGAACTTTTCTTGAAAGTGATGTTAGGTATATTAGAATTACAAATTTAGATGATGCAAATTTTGTATATTTAGTTTTTAAAAATGAATATAATAATGAATTTTGTCTAAAACTAGATAAAGGAAAATCTTTTATTTATAACGGTGATGATGCATCTGGCGTTATAGATACTATGCTTGCAAATCAAGTTCGATTAGGATTTACTGAAGCAACAGGTGATACTGGTGATGACGATGATATAGAAAATATTACTGCTACAAATAAAATAATTCCAGGATTAAGATATACTCATGATGCTACTGCTGTCCCAGCTGGAACATCTGTTGGAGCTATAACAGGAGGAGATGCTACTGACGGATATAGAGCAACAGCTCATACATTAGTTACTAGAAACGCAACTACAGGAGCAGAAACTGCATCTAATACATCAGGTGGTGCTGATACAGATGGTACAAGTACATATGCAGCAGGTTTTGGTGATTTGGTAGAAATAACAGCAGAATCAGATACAGCATCTGTTGATTTAGAAGTATTTATAGCATCAGTATAGGAGTATAAATGGCTACAGATAAAAGAAGTTTTCCAAATAGTTATTTTGCATGGTATAACGATGATGATAGATTAGCTTTAGTATGTAGAGTATTATCAAATGATACAGTTGACTCTACAGAAACAACTTTAGATAAGTATGATACATATACTGGAAGTAATGTAGCAAGTGGACTTCGCATACATACTCATTCTAAATATGGTATAGTAGAACAAATAACAGATGATTTAAAATCTAATTCAGGATTAGATACTTCATTACATGCATCTATTATAGATTATATTAAGTCAAGATTATTAGAAGATACAGGCGATTTACAAAGAGCTGCATATTATAGAAATAAATATGAAAGAACTATTAAACAATACCCTCACAGAAAAAGCGGAGTAAGGTCTTTATCAGTACCTAAATTATAATATGGATATATTTCAAGTAATAGAACAATTTGGCGTTCCTTTAGCCATGACAGTAGCATTTGGTTATTTTATATGGAAACAAAACAATTGGATTCAAGATGATTTAAAAAAAGATTTAGACGATGCTAATGATAGGTTTGAAGGTATTGTTATAAAGCTTATAGACTCTCAAAAACAAATGCAATTAGAACAAAAAGATATAAAAGCAAGTTATAGAGCAATAGTAGAAATACTTGCTGCATTAAGCGGTAATGGTCTTAAAGAAAAGTTTTTACAAAATAGAAAATACGAACAACACTAGGAGGTACTATGCCAGGAGTAGGAAAGAAAAAATTCCCTTACACAGCTAAAGGTAAAATGGCTGCAAAGTCTTATGCTAAGAAAAAAGGTTTAAAAGTAAATGACGCATCTAAGCGTATGAAAAGGAGTTATTAATGAGTTTTATTAAAGATATGGTAAGTAAATATAAAGATGAAATTGTAGAACAAATATTTACTGATGAGCTTCAAAAAAAATTAGTTGATAAATTAAATGAAAATATAAACATTCCATTTATTAATGAAAAAACAGAAGAAAAACATTTAAATACTATATATGATGTAATGGAAGACATAGTAAAGACTGCAATTCAAGAAAAACTTTAAATGCCTAAACAAGTATACCATATAAAAGCTTTTGAAGGTGGTATCAACAAAAAGGCTGACCCAAGAGACATAGAAGACAGTCAAGTAGTAGAAGCTACTAATGTAAGTGTTTCTAATGTAGGTAGAGTAACAATGCCAGGTAATGGTAAATCTTCGTTTGTTACGGTAAACGCAGAAAATGTTCCTGTAAGTCCTACAGATAGTGAAGGTCAAGATAGGTTTGATAACGAAACGCCCATATCGTCAGGTCATGGGCTATTTTCATTTACACACGATTATGACTTTAATAATACAAGTGTTACTGACAATACTGGCCCCAATGAAGTTAATACAGAATTTATATGTGTTAATGATGGTGCGGATATAGATGTATGGACAGATAATTTTGAAGGAACAGATTATGGTGCTTGGAAAGATTCTCTTATATCTATGGGTACTGTACATAATACTGGTACTGATGGTAATAGTGAAAATTTATTAGATGTAAAAGGTGTAAAACCTGTTTATTATAAAGCAGATAATGGTTTAAGAGTTTGTGACGCTAATTTTGGAGAAAAGCAATTAACAGCTTTAACTGCAGCAGCTATCACATCAGACTCTGCTGTAACATTTAATATAGACGCTGGACATGGGTTGGTTGTAGGAGAATATATAAAAATAGACTCTGAAGTTATGAAAATAACAGTTTCATCTGTTAGTTCTATAACTGTAGAAAGAGGACGTTTTGGAACTAAAATAGAAGACCATAATGACGATTCTGTAATATTTAAAATTAATGTACCTAAAATACTTACTCATATTAAACGTCCTATGCTTAAAAATGCAGGAACTAATGCAGATATAAATAGATGGGTTGAGGACATACAAGCTCCAGAAATGCCTAAATCTGGCAGTTTTAAAGTTTTTAATTTTAACCCTTTAGGAATTTCAGGGGATGCTTTAAGTGAAGACTCTTTATATCCTAGTAGTCCTGAAAATGTATTTTTAGGCTTAGATTTTATTGAATCTGATGCAAATGCAACTTTTACTCTTAAAGATGCTACTGCTATACAATTAGAATCTGGGAATAGTACTGAACAAATAATTGTTTTAACTGTGGCTGACGAAAGTACAGGTAATGCAATTGATGTAACAAATCTTAATTATGGTTTTGCTATAGGTAAATTTTTGTCAATATCAAATGCAGGTACAGAAGCTGGAAATACTGATGGCTCTGCATTAAATGGAGTTCATGAAATTGTTGGTTTTGGTAGTGGTGATGGCGAAATAAAAATATCTAGTGAGTTTGTAACATATACGCAAGAAGGTAGTGAAGAAGTTGTTTTAGAAGACCAAATAATAGATGACAATCTTAAAAATAAATATATATTTGGCATGTCTTATCTTTATGATGGGGGCGGTAGTGAAATGCAAGAATCTAATATTTCTACAGCTCATTCAGCAGTAGGTACGCCTCTTATAAATATAGCCGAAGAGTCAAATTTTGCAAATATAGAAAATTGGCTTACAGCGCCAAATGATTGTTCTAGCGAAACAGCTTTAGCTCATGGGTCTGAAAATAACAATTGGAAAAGAGCAAATGTAAGTAATGCGCAATGTGATAGTAATGGGCATGATTTTTTGTTTTACAAAAGCCCATCACAAACTGTAAGTACAAATACTGATTATAATGTTCATATTAAATATAGGTCTACAGGAACTGGGCAAATGAAAGTTTATGTCGGTGTAGGTAGGGACCAAGCTGTTCCAGGTTCTGGAATGGTTGATGGGACTAATTTTAAAACTATTAATTTAACAAACACTGGAAATTCAGTTATAAATACAGCATCTTTTACTGTTAAAACTCATGCTAGTAGCATTGATTCAGATGCTATAGTTGCAATTTCAGCGAATGGTTTAGGTGGCTCAGAATTGTTAAAAGTTAAACAAGTTCTTGTTTATTCAACAGCGACTTCTGAAATGACTAGTTCAGATGCTATAGATTTTAGAATGACCCCAAATATTGTTAATTCAAATATTTCATTTTTATGTAACAATTCTAGGACAGGTACATTCAATACCACAACCCAATATAATAGTTGGAATGAACGTATTGAGGGCTTTAGGATATATATGAAACAAGTAGATTTAATTGACGAGGGACTTGCAAGTGAATGGTTAATGCTATATGATGTAGATTTAAAAGAAGGAACATACATTATGCATGCTAAAGATGCTGATGTAGAAAATTTAAGAAAAGGTGATATAGATGGAGACAGTTGGGGAGAAACAGAAACAACAGCCAGCAGAGCAGTTGTTACGAATAATTTGAGTGGCGATTCTATAAGGAATATACCTCTTACCACTTATGAAGCAAATAATGGTTATGATGCAGACACAACTTTAGCTGCTAGGTATAAAGCAACAGCAACTGTAGACAGAAAAGTATATATAGGTAATTTAAAAATTGGTGACAAAACATTTCCAGATAGAATGTTACGTTCAGATACAGATAAGTTTGATACATTTCCAGATGATGGTACACATTTTATTGATGTAGCTACGTCTGATGGCGAAAGTATTGTAGCATTAGAGTCTATAGGAGATAAGTTAATACAGTATAAAGAAAAAACAGCATATGTTATAAAAGTAACATCTGAAGGTGAAGAATTGTTAAATACATGGTCTGGAGCAGGAATTAAAAATCCATGTCAAATAGCTAAGTCTACTGAAGGTATATTTTGGGTAAACTCTAATGGTATATATTATTATGATGGTGAAAAATTAAGCAATGTAAGTTCAGATAAATTTAGAATCGATAACTGGTTAACTAATGAAGATTTTAAAAGACCTGTAATAGTAGGTTATGATAAATACTCTAACAAGTTAATTATACTTACAACAAATATATCAGGAGCTTCAAGTAGTGGATATATATATGATATAGCTAATAGCTCTATAACTCAACACAACAATTTATTTAATTGGTATCAATTATCTAACCCAAGTGATGTAATAATAGGTAATACAGAAAGTGAGCTATAATGGCTAGTAATGACGAGTCAAGTAAACCATTTAGTTTAATAAGATTAAATGTACC
>Ga0180120_10001795_pt1 | contig 10942 bp, 8 predicted proteins | sample CPBDNA_3_FD_129677 | JGI IMG/M metagenome (GOLD analysis project Ga0180120, IMG submission 129677) | Freshwater to marine salinity gradient microbial communities from Chesapeake Bay, USA - CPBay_Spr_31_0.2_DNA (version 2) (version 2) | ecosystem: Environmental > Aquatic > Marine > Coastal ... | reverse complement strand
TTTAGCTTTGTTTGCTGCTTATGTAACCTTTACGGGTATTGATGGAATTAATATTTTCAAAGCCGATGTATTGGCCATGTTGTTCGTAGGTGGAATGATCCCTGTTGTTTTTTCTGCCCTAGCAATGGAGTCTGTAGGAAAAGCTGCCATGGAAATGGTTGAAGAAGTTCGCAGACAATTCAGAGAGATTCCAGGAATCATGGAAGGCACTGGGGTTCCAGAATATGCTAAATGTGTAGACATTTCTACCAAAGCTGCCTTAAGAGAAATGATCTTACCCGGTTTACTTACGATCATCACACCGATCATCGTTGGTGTGTTATTTGGAGCTGAACCTTTAGGAGGTTATATGGCTGGAGTATGTGTGAGTGGTGTTATGTGGGCTATCTTTCAAAACAACGCGGGTGGTGCATGGGATAATGCCAAAAAATCATTCGAAGCTGGTGTAGAAATTAAAGGAGAAATGACCTACAAAGGTTCTGAAGCACACAAGGCTGCTGTGACTGGAGATACGGTTGGAGATCCTTTTAAGGATACTTCTGGACCATCAATGAACATTTTAATTAAACTTACCTGTTTGGTGAGTTTAGTGATTGCTCCAATTATCGGATCACATGATGTAGAAACTGCAGTAGCGCAAGAAATTCGTAAAGAGATTCGCGTTGAGGTTGACGCTTCAGAAGCCGATATGATGGAAGCTACGATCACAACAACTACTTCCGAAGATGGAACAGTTAAAACTGAAGTTAAAAAAATAAAAGGTACAGAAGCAGAGGTTGAGGCATCAATTACTGCTATAAAAGAGGTTGAGCTTCATGTAGAGAATTAAGTTTCTTTCTTTTTACAAATAAAAAAAATCGGCTTTAAGCCGATTTTTTTGTTTTAGGATAATTCTTTTATTTTAGCATCTATACGATCAACAATGGATTTCATATCGACCGCTGTGTCCACGAAATCCAACTCATCAACATCGATGATTAATAATTTCCCCTTGTCGTAATTGTGAATCCAAGCTTCGTAACGCTCATTCAAACGACTCAAATAATCGATACTGATGGAATTTTCAAACTCCCTACCTCTCTTGTGAATATTACCTACCAAATTTGGAATGCTCGAGCGTAAATAAATCATCAAATCGGGTCCCGTTACCATGTTTTCCATCAACTCAAAAAGCGACTTATAATTTTGGTAATCTCTTTGGGAGAGTAAACCCATCGCATGCAGATTGGGCGCGAAAATATGAGCATCCTCATAAATACTTCGGTCTTGAATTACATTCTTTCCACTCTTTTGTATTTCGATCAGCTGACCAAATCGACTGTTTAAAAAATAGATTTGAAGGTTGAATGACCATCGTTCCATTTGATGATAAAAGTCATCTAGATAGGGGTTTTCGACAACTTCTTCAAAATGCCCTTGCCATTTATAATGTTTTGAAAGTAAATCTGTAAGGCTTGTTTTTCCTGCGCCAATATTACCGGCTATCGCTATATGCATAATTATAAATTACTTAATAAGTCAGCTTAGTAGGTTTGGTTTTATTTGGATATGCAAAATAGCAGTAATTTTTGGAACATAAAAGTATTCTTACCAGGATCAAAAATATTTTACTGAAAAACATTTTATATTTTAAAATTATGTTTTATTTTTGCCCTTCAACTGAGGAAGGATTTGACTGATTGCAGACCTCATTAAAAAAATGCTAAACCAGTGTTGCTTTCACAACGAAGTAATCTTCAAATCCTTCCCGAAAGCAATTTATATGTCATATTTTTTTACCTCAGAATCCGTAAGTGAAGGACACCCAGACAAAGTAGCTGATCAAATTAGCGATGCATTAATAGATAACTTTTTAGCTTTCGATCCAGAAAGTAAAGTGGCTTGCGAAACTTTAGTAACTACCGGTCAAGCCGTGTTAGCTGGAGAAGTTAAGAGTAGCACCTATCTCGATGTACAGAAAATTGCACGTGATACCATCAACAAAATTGGATACACCAAAGGAGAGTATCAGTTCAGTGGTGATTCTTGCGGTGTCATATCCCTCATCCACGAACAGTCTCAAGAAATCAATCAGGGAATTGAACGTGGAGATAAGAAAAATCAAGGAGCAGGTGATCAAGGAATCATGTTTGGATACGCTTCTAATGAGACCGACAACTACATGCCACTAGCACTCGATTTGTCTCATAAACTGTTGATCGAATTAGCAGCTCTCAGAAGAGAGATGAAGGATATTACCTATTTACGTCCCGACGCAAAGTCTCAAGTAACTTTAGAATACGACGATAATGATACGCCCATTCGAATCGATACTATTGTAATTTCAACTCAACACGATCCTTTTGATTCTGATGATGAAGCGATGTTGGCTAAAATTAAAAGTGACCTCATTACTTTTTTAATTCCTCGTGTAAAAGCACAATTACCCGAACGCATTCAGCTTCTATTTGATGATCAAATAACCTACCACATCAACCCAACAGGAAAGTTTGTGATTGGAGGTCCCCACGGAGATACGGGCTTGACTGGGCGAAAAATAATTGTGGATACCTACGGAGGTAAAGGGGGACACGGTGGTGGTGCCTTTAGTGGAAAGGATCCAAGTAAAGTAGATCGAAGTGCTGCCTATGCATCTAGACATATAGCCAAAAATTTAGTTGCTGCAGGGGTAGCTGACGAACTTTTAGTGCAATTGAGTTATGCGATCGGTGTAGCACAACCTACTTCTATTGCGGTAAACACCTATGGGAAAGCCAAGGTAAACTTAACGGATGGCGCAATTGCAGAAAAAATCATTTCACTGTTTGATTTAACTCCTTACGGGATCGAACAACGTTTGAAATTACGTAGCCCAATTTACTCTGAAACAGCTGCCTATGGGCATATGGGGCGTGAGCCTAGAACGATAACCAAAACCTTTGAATCTCCTTACAGTGGAAAAATCTCTCAAGAAGTAGAGTTATTTACTTGGGAGAAACTGGATCATATTAACGAAATAAAAAAAGAATTTAATTTAATTTAAGAATGGAAAACCTAAATTTCAAAACCAAATCCCTTCATACGGGTCACGATGTCAACAATACCAAAGGAACACGAGCGGTGCCCATCTACCAATCTACAGCCTATGTTTTTAATGATTCAGATCAGGCTGCTAATTTATTTTCTTTAGCAGAACCTGGATATATTTACACACGACTAAACAACCCAACAAATGATGTTTTAGAGCAAAGACTTGCCGCTCTAGAAGGAGGTATTGCAGCAGTTTCTACAGCCTCTGGAACAGCAGCAATTTCAACAGCCCTTATGGTTTTATTGAAAGCAGGAGATCATATCGTAGCTTCAAGTAGTCTTTATGGCGGTACGTATAACTTATTAAGTGTTACGCTTCCACGTTTGGGAATCACAACAACCTTTGTAGATCCTAGTGATCCTGCAAATTTTGAAGCAGCAGTTCAAGACAACACCCGCGCCTTTTTTGTAGAATCTCTTGGGAATCCAAAGTTGGATGTATTGGATTTGAAGGCCATTGCTTCTTACTCCAAAAAAGCCAAAGTACCTTTTATAGTCGATAATACGGTTGCAACTCCAGCCTTATTGAATCCGATCGAACACGGTGCTAATATTGTAATTCATTCACTCACAAAGTACATCAACGGAAATGGAACTTCTTTAGGTGGCATCATCATCGATGCCGGTACCTTCGATTATGGTAACGGTTTGTTCCCAGAATTTACAGAGCCTTCTGCAGGTTATCATGGTTTAGTATATCATGAGGCTTTAGGACCAGCAGCTTTTATTGCAAAAGTTCGCATCGAAGGCCTTCGCGATTTTGGTGCAGCTTTAAGTCCCTTCAATAGTTTTCAGATCATTCAAGGTTTGGAGACATTGGCCCTTCGTATGAATCAGCATTCCCAAAACGCATTGGAAATTGCACAGTGGTTAGAAGCACAAGAAGAAGTGGCTTGGGTTAATTACCCAGGATTAGCATCCAGCACCTACAGCGACTTGGCAAAACAATACCTGCCCAAAGGACAAAGTGGTATCGTAACCTTTGGCTTAAAAGGTGGTTTCGAAGCTGCTAAGAAAGTTGCAGATAAAACAACTATTTTCTCGCTCTTGGCAAACATTGGTGATACTAAATCTTTAATCATTCACCCGGCAAGCACAACGCATCAACAGTTGAATGCGGAAGCACAGGAAACAACTGGAGTAACACAAGATTTAGTGCGTTTATCCATAGGTTTAGAAGATGTTGAGGATTTGAAAAATGATTTAAAACAAGCTTTTTAAAAAACAAAATGAATACAACCCACCTCAATAATGGCATTCATCAATTAACCCTAGCAAGTGGTGTTAAGCTCAGTTTTCAGTCTTTTGGGCAAGACTATCTTAGTGCTCCTGTTATTTTGGTAAATCACCCCCTTACGGGCGATTCTAGAGTAACGGGTGAGTTTGGCTGGTGGAGTAAGCTTATTGGTGAAGGGAAATCTATTGATACGCGGAAGTATGCGATTGTTTCGTTTAATATTCCGGGGAATGGTTTTGATGGAATTTTAATCGATAATTATGAAGCTTGGAATGCTGGAACTATTGCTGGCTTTTTTCACGAGGGTTTAAAACTCCTTGGGATCGGTCATTTACATACGCTAATAGGTGGCTCCATTGGCGCAGGAATTGCATGGGAAATGGCGGCTTTGTTTCCGAACTTTATTACCAACCTCATTCCAGTTGGAGGAGATTGGAAGGCTACTGATTGGATGATTGCCAATACTTTTTTACAGAAGCAAATTCTAGTGACCAATCCCAAGCCACTCGAAATTGCACGCATGCATGCCATGTTATGTTATCGTACGCCAGAGTCTTTTAAATTGCGATTCAACCGTACTGTAAACAAGGATCTCGGTGTATTCAATGTAGAGTCTTGGTTGATGCATCACGGAGAAAAACTTACGGAACGTTTTCAGTTGCAGGCGTATAAAACTATGAATCATGTGCTCGGATCGATCGATATAACCCGAAACGGAAAATCGTTTGAAGAAATCGTACAAACCATAAAAGCAACCATTTATATTTTTTCTATCGACAGCGACCTCTTTTTTCCTTTATCCGAAGATCAGGAAACGGTTCGAAGAGCTGCAGCTGTTGGTGTAACAATCAATCATCAAACCATTCATTCCGATTATGGACATGATGCTTTTTTGATGGAATCAGAAAAAGTAATACCCCTTATACATCCCATTTTTAATTAAAATTACTGAACATGAAAATCTCGCTAAACCGCATCAATGAAGATTATCTTTTCGAAGCTAAAAGCTCAAACGATCTAACTGTTTTGATGGACAATAAGTCCAAAAAAGAAGGCAAGGTCGAAGGAATTAGTCCCATGGAAGTTTTACTGATGGGAGTTGCAGGATGCAGCAGCATTGATGTTGTCGCTATTCTAAACAAGCAACGAATCAATCTAGTTACTTTGCGAATGGAAGTAGAGGGTATTCGAGATGCCAACGCAGTTCCGGCTCCTTTTCAAGGAATCAATGTTACTCTTTTTCTCGAAGGAGACGATATTACTCCCGAAAAAGCAAAACGCGCATCCCAACTTTCATTTGAAAAATATTGTTCCGTCTCTAAATCATTAGACCCGAACATCATCATCAATCAAATTATTGTAGTAAACGGAGTTACGGTATGAGTCACAAATTAGAAACAAAAGCCATCAGAACACAGATGGAACGTTCGCAACATTTAGAACATTCCACGCCCATTCACCTTACCTCAAGTTTTGTGTTTGAGGACGCTGAGGATATGCGCGCATCATTTGCAGAAGAGAAGCAACGTACAATATACAGTCGCTATTCTAACCCCAATACTTCCGAGTTTATTGAGAAAATTGCCGATATGGAAGGTGCCGAGGATGGAGTTTCTTTCGCCACGGGAATGGGAGCTATCTATGGAACCTTTGCAGCGTTGCTCAATGCGGGAGATCATGTTGTTTCGGCACGCTCTGTTTTTGGAGCAACACATAGTTTGTTTACAAAGTATTTGCCTAAATGGAATATTGAAACTTCTTATTTTAAGGTAGAAGAACCAGAAACAATAACAAGCTTAATTCAACCCAACACTAAGATTTTGTATGCCGAAACGCCTACAAATCCGGGAGTTGATATTCTCGATTTAGCCTATCTGGGTGAAATAGCGAAAAAGTACAAGTTGATTTTAATCATTGACAATTGTTTTGCAACACCCTATTTACAACAACCCATTAAATTTGGAGCAGACTTGGTCATTCATTCTGCAACCAAATTGATCGATGGACAGGGAAGAGTCCTTGGAGGCGTTACTGTAGGAAGTTTGGATTTGATTCGTGAAATTCATCTTTTTGCGCGTACTACAGGTTCGGCTTTATCTCCTTTCAACGCTTGGGTTTTATCCAAAAGTATGGAGACACTCCCAGTTCGTGTAGATCGCCATTGTCAAACGGCTCTGGCAACAGCTGCCTTTCTCGAAAAACACCCAAAAATTAACTGGGTAAAATATCCCTTTTTAAAATCCCATCCCCAATACGAATTGGCCAAAAAGCAAATGAGTCAAGGTGGGAGTATCGTCGCTTTTGAAATTAAAGGCGGCCTTGAAGCTGGACGTAATTTTTTAGATGCGCTGCGCATGCTTTCACTTTCTTCTAATCTCGGTGATTCTAGAACGATTGTCACTCATCCGGCATCAACAACACATAATAAACTATCTGAATCTGACCGTTTGGAAGTAGGGATAACGGACGGAATGGTCCGTCTATCATTAGGATTAGAGCATGTTGAAGATATTCAAAACGATTTAAATCAAGCATTAGCAACCCTATAAATGACTGCAATAGAAGAAGCTTTACAGAAAAACATTCTCGTCTTAGATGGCGCTATGGGCACGATGTTGCAAGCCTATAAGTTCAACGAAGCGGATTTTAGAGGCGATCGCTTTACAGATCATCCTTGTTCTCTTCAGGGAAATAATGACATGCTATCATTGACTCAACCCGAGGCAATTAAAACAATACATCGTAAGTATTTTGAAGTAGGTGCCGATATTGTAGAAACCAATACTTTTTCTTCTACTTCAATTGGTATGGGAGATTATGAAATGGAGCCCTGGGTTTATGAGCTGAATTTTGAATCGGCAAAACTAGCGCGAGAGGTAGCAGATGAGTATACCCAAGCAAACCCAAATAAACCGCGTTTTGTTGCAGGATCTATTGGACCAACCAACCGAACTGCGAGTATGTCTCCCGATGTAAATGATCCGGGCTATCGCGCAGTGACCTTTGACGAATTGGTCGTTTCGTATAGCGAGCAAGTTCAAGGCTTAGTCGATGGAGGAGCAGATGTATTATTAGTTGAAACAGTTTTTGACACATTAAACGCTAAAGCAGCCTTGTTCGCAATTGATGCTTTAAAAGAAAAAAACAACTGGGATATCCCTGTTATGGTAAGCGGAACTATTACGGACGCTAGTGGGAGAACTCTTTCGGGTCAGACCGTTGAAGCCTTTGTAATTTCTGTCTCACATATTCCCTTACTCAGTATCGGATTCAATTGTGCCCTAGGTGCCGACCAATTACTTCCTTACCTCAGGACACTTTCTCAAGCTACGGAGCTTCGAACTTCAGCGCATCCCAATGCAGGACTACCCAATACTTTTGGCGCTTATGACCAAACTCCTGAAGAAATGGGAGCGTTAATAACAAAGTATTTAGAAGAAAATTTAATCAATATCATAGGCGGTTGTTGCGGCTCAACACCGGATCATATTGCTCAAATTGCCGCCGCCGCTAAGCTACACCAGCCCAGAAAAATTCAACAAATTTCCATATGAAAGCGGGAACAAAACACCTAAAACTTTCAGGTTTGGAGCCTCTTGTGGTTACCCCTGAAACGAATTTCATCAACATTGGAGAACGTACCAATGTTACGGGTTCGCGAAAGTTTTTATGCCTCATTGAACAAGGTGATTACAATGCTGCTGTTGAGATTGCTCGCGATCAAGTTGATGGCGGTGCACAGATTTTAGATGTGAATATGGACGAGGGGATGATCGATGGAGCTAAAGCGATGACAACCTACCTGAATCTTTTAGCAGCTGAACCCGACATTTCTCGAATCCCAATAATGATCGATAGCTCCAAATGGGAAATCATCGAAGCTGGGCTTAAAGTTGTTCAAGGCAAATCGGTAGTCAATTCAATCAGTTTAAAAGAAGGGGAGGAGAACTTCATTAAACAAGCCAATACCATTCGTAGATACGGAGCTGCGGTCATCATTATGGCCTTCGATGAGGATGGTCAAGCCGATACACTTGAGCGTCGGATTGAGATCTGCAAACGATCGTACGATGTCTTGGTTGATGTAGTAGGCTTTCCTCCAGAAGATATTATTTTTGACCCCAATATTTTTCCTGTTGCAACAGGGATGGATGAACACAAAAACAACGCAGTTGATTTTTTTAAAACGGCTGCTTGGATTCGAGAAAATTTACCCCATGCACATGTAAGTGGAGGTGTAAGTAATGTTTCCTTTTCTTTTCGAGGAAACAATAAAGTCCGCGAAGCCATGCACTCGGCTTTTCTGTATCATGCCATACAGCACGGTATGAATATGGGAATTGTAAACCCTACAATGTTGGAAATTTACGACGAAATAGAGCCGGAACTTTTGATTCGTGTTGAAGATGTGCTCCTAAATAAACGAGAGGATGCTACTGAACGCTTATTGGATTTTGCAGAGCAAATTGTCGATAATACAACCGAAAGAAAATCAGTGGTTAAAGAGTGGCGCGCATATCCACTTCAAGAACGCATTACCCACGCCTTAGTTAAAGGAATTGATGAGTTCATTGTTGAAGATGTTGAAGAGGCCCGTTTACTAGCATCGAGACCCATAGAAGTTATTGAAGAAAATTTGATGATTGGAATGAATGTCGTTGGAGATTTATTCGGTTCTGGGAAAATGTTTTTACCTCAGGTGGTTAAATCTGCCCGCGTTATGAAACGCGCTGTAGCTCATTTATTACCTTTTATTGAGGCTGAAAAAGATGGAAAACAAGAAGCGGCTGGAAAAATATTGATGGCTACTGTAAAGGGGGATGTACACGACATTGGAAAAAACATTGTGGGTGTTGTACTGGCCTGTAATAACTATGAAATTATTGATTTAGGCGTTATGGTTCCCTTAGAGAAAATCATAGCTACCGCCATAGAAGAAGAAGTAGACATCATAGGACTTTCGGGTTTAATAACTCCCTCCCTCGATGAAATGATCTATGTTGCTCAAGAAATTAAACGCAGGGATTTGAGTATTCCCTTAATGATCGGTGGAGCAACAACCTCTAAAGCACACACAGCAGTTAAAATAGCTCCAGAACTCAGTTCTACAGTAATTCACGTAAACGATGCCTCTCGAGCCGTTACAGTAGCAGGGAGTTTGTTGAATAAGGAATCCTCTCAACTTTATAAGGATTCGATTCGCAGTGAGTATGAAAGTTTTAGAGCCAAGTTTTTGGATCGTCAAGAAACGAAAGAACACATCGACCTAGAAACGGCTCGTTCACGAAAACTTCAATTGGATTGGAGTACCTTCGAACCGAAAACTCCAAACCAATTGGGTGTTAAGGTCATTGAAGATCAAAATTTAGAGGCCTTACTTCCGTTCATCGATTGGAGTCCATTTTTTCGATCTTGGGATTTACACGGACATTATCCCGCAATTTTAGAGGATGCCATTGTAGGCGAACAAGCCATAGAATTATTTGCAGATGCTCAGGTTCTACTATCAGAGATTTTAGATAAAAAGCTCCTCAAGGCAAAAGCTGTTTTTGGGATTTTTCCTGCCAATACGGTTGAACACGATGATATTGAGGTATATGCAGATGACTCCAGAAAAGAGACGCAAGCCACGTTTTTAACCCTAAGACAACAACTTAAAAAAAGAGCAGGTAAGGCTAATATTGCTTTGGCCGATTTTATTGCTCCTAAAGCAAGTGGTGTTGAGGATTATATCGGGAGTTTTTGTGTGTCAACAGGTTTTGGAACAGCCCAACTTGCCAAGGCTTATGAAGACGACAACGACGACTACAATGCTATTATGGTAAAAGCTTTAGCCGATCGTTTGGCCGAAGCTTTTGCTGAGTACCTACACAAAGAAGTTCGAGCCAAGGCATGGGGATATGCAGCTGACGAGGCCTTGGATAATGAAGCATTGATAAAAGAAGCGTATAAAGGAATCCGTCCAGCACCAGGTTATCCTGCATGTCCCGATCACCTTGAAAAAAGTACCCTCTGGGATTTATTGCAAGTAGAAGAAAACATAGGAGTAACATTGACTGAAAGTTTGGCCATGTGGCCGGCCGCCTCGGTCTCGGGTTATTATTTTGCACATCCAGATGCCCAATATTTTGGTGTAGGTAAAATCACCCAAGACCAAGTAATTAGTTTTAGTAAGCGTAAAAACATAGATCTTAAGGAAGCCGAGAAGTGGCTTCGACCCAATATTAAATAGACCGCCTTATGAAAGTAACGGACCATATTATAAAAGCAGCTGGGGCAACCCAATTCACCTTTGAAATTTTACCTCCTTTAAAAGGACAAAACATACAATCGATTTACGAATCCATAGACCCACTGATGGAGTTCAACCCACCCTTTATCGATGTAACCTACCACCGTGAAGAGTATGTGTACAAAGAATTGCCGAATGGCTTACTGGAGAAACACATCATCCGTAAAAGACCGGGAACTGTTGGGATTTGTGCGGCTTTGCAGCATAAGTACAATGTTGATGCAATCCCGCATATCCTGTGTGGAGGTTTTACAAAAGAGGATACCGAAAACTTTTTGATTGATTTAGATTTTTTGGGAATTGATAACGTGGTTGCTTTGAGAGGAGATGCCATTAAATCAGAG
>Ga0180120_10001791_pt1 | contig 10952 bp, 3 predicted proteins | sample CPBDNA_3_FD_129677 | JGI IMG/M metagenome (GOLD analysis project Ga0180120, IMG submission 129677) | Freshwater to marine salinity gradient microbial communities from Chesapeake Bay, USA - CPBay_Spr_31_0.2_DNA (version 2) (version 2) | ecosystem: Environmental > Aquatic > Marine > Coastal ... | reverse complement strand
TCTTGGATCTTGTATAATATTACAACTAGTGTGATCACCATCTACACCGTCTATTCCTGAAACGTTTACACCCCACTGCGCAAGTCCAAAAGATGAAGAAGTAATATGTTGATAAAACAATCTCCGCCTGTCATTATCCATATGAGTTCCTCCGCCATGGCATATGTCCGTCGTAGTACGATCACGATCCCCTTCATGTCCATTCGAATAGTGCGTGTAATATAAGCCATCATCATTACATTGAAATTTAAATACAATGACTACAAAATCACCTTTGGTTCTACTGCCAATAGCATAACGAGCATTCTGACCCTCTAATAAATACTTACCAGCAGAAATTTTGATCCAAGAATATCCGCTAGCATCGCCACTAAGTCCACCCCCTTTATAGGTCTCTATCCCTGATGTAAATGTGTGATCTCTAATAATTTCACATTTTCTTAAACAATTATCACTATTTGTAATATCCCAATTTCCATTACCATTACATGTAGCCATCATATTAGGTTCATTTATTTTAGTGTTATTTTCTGCACATCCATCATATGTAATTGACTGTCCTTTATAATATGTAGATAAAATTGTAGCGCTTGTTGTTGAATCTCCGGTATCAGATAAACCATTTGCATTACAAATCGGGTAAGATTGGGCTTCATATATAGAATTAAAATCATCTTCCGAATTAATATTTACCACATAATTATTGCCAGATAAAATAGGGTCAACATCATTAACTTCAAATAAAGATAATTTATCAATATTACCATCTTGACCATCCTCATATTTGGCCATTTTAATAGAATATTTTTTATCATTACCATCTGATGAGGCCATATTATAGCCAGCATTATTTGCAATTTCTGCCACTGGGTTAACTAGATTATTATTTACATTAATAATTAAATTACTTCCGTTAAGATTATTATAAAATCTAGATGCTATTACGTCACCTGCTTCAACTGGACTTGGAGAAGTAATTATTTTTTTACCATCGTCAAATGTCCCTTTAGCTGCAACTAATGGATTTGCTCTATCTTTTGCTGTATTTGGATCGCGATAATTTGCTATGTCATCGCTATTATCATCTATTGTTTGATCAATTTCGGACCAAATACCATTATTATTACATTTTCGTCCGACTAAAAATTTACCATCAGATCTGGGTGCTACAAAATAACCATTAGGCAAATTATTGCTAATTGTTATAGCGCCACAATTACCCCTGCTGCCACAATTTGTAGAATAAATATCATAATGCACTCCATTATTAAGAGGGTCTTGATTTAATGCTTGCTCACTACTAGATGTAAAATACGCATATTGATTTTCCCCAAATGAGGCGCTATTCCACTCAATTTTAATGGTTTTACTCCCTCCCCCAGCGCCTGTAGAAACATTATGCTCAGTAATACCAACATTAATTCGATTAACTAACTCAATATTTACAAGATCACTAGATGATAAGTTAGTGGGGAAAAAGCCAGCTTCATTATTAATTATAATTTTTGTAATTTGAGCAGGTGACACTTGGTCATCAGCAGTAGATTTTGGGTATGAAAAATAAATATATTGACTATATTCTGATAAAATAATATCTGGATGACCGCTATTATCAGCAAATTTAATAATTTGTGGAGGATTATCTTTTAAATTGGCGTCTATTGTTATATAAACAAAACTTCCATTATAAATTATCGAAGAAGCTGTAATTACAATATCATTAGCGTCAGTAGATCCTATATCCTGAAAATCATTAGCTCCTATACATTTAGAAATGCATGGATTGTCAGATCTTGACCATTCTACTTCATCAACTTCCTGACCCTGATTTATTTCTATGTTATTGGTAATATGGCAATTTCTTATAGGTTTATTACCTCCTTCAATTATTTTTATACCATTATTTACAAATATATCAAGATCATCATCTACAAATACATTAAGATCATCATCAATATTAGACACGTCACTAACATTATGAGATAATTGAATATTATATGGATAATTCTGAAAATTACTAGGACATCCATTATCTGATTCAGAATATCTAGCTGATTGTCCATCATTATAACCAACCACAGCATCGGTAATAATATAAGTAGATTCTTGTGCTATCCTTCCTGCACAGCTAGCTCTTTCACACACATCTCCATTTATTAATGTTAAATTTCCTGATACCCCATCTAAATTAGACGAAATTGAAGTAACATTACCATCAGATTTACAAATTAAATATGGCTCTCTAAAGCCAGTAGTGCCCGATGTAATATTAATATAATTTAAGCCCCTTGCTAAATCATAATAGCATGAACCCAAAATTACAGATCTTTCATTTAAATTTGTTACCCCAAAATCAAAAGAAGCAACAGAATTACTTCTAGATGCTTTTAATTGACTTGAATCAAGATTTTTTCTAGTAAAATTTGTTCCTTGCAACTGATCATTAATATAAGAAACATTAATGAGTTCATTATCTGCAATAATATTGCATGTTTTTCTTACGCAAGCATTAATGACATTACCTGGTGTAAATTCTGCTATTGTGATTTCACCTTCTGGATTGCATGTTTTTTTAGGTAATAATGATCCAGAAGATTCAAAACCAACAAAACAATCTTCAGCGAATATATCCTGGTCAACATCACTAGCAATTATATTCCTATCATCACTATTCCAATAAGCATATCCTGCTTCTGACCCTTTTTGATATAATGTAGCATCAGTATTTCTTTCAATATAATCAGGATATCGCCCTCCCAATAAGCTATTATTAAGAATATAATAAGGCTCATTAAAAGGAGGCAATAAATCACATTTTGGTCTTGAGCAAAAACCTTGTAAACTACGATTAATTTCAATTGCAGTAACATCAATAGGTTCGTCGCTATCAAAAGTAACATCAATTGATCTGGTCGATATATTGGAAATAGTAGCTATAATATTATCACTATCAGGATTTAAAATTACTGCCGGAGTGTTTTCTTTAAATAATCGCGATATGACAGGTAATTGATTGCCATTAATGTCGTTTAATCTACGACTATTATCATCATCAAATAAATAAATATTACCACCATCAGATAAATTATTAATGGTTAAATTAACTCTTATTTTAATATCTTCAAAATTAGTATTACCCCCTGAATCTACAACACAACGCATCATTGGCGTACCGGTTTGATCTTTCCAATTTTCTACACAATTACCATAGGCAATTGATCCCGTTTCAAATTGCTCAAATGGTAAAAATATATGACCATATTCTGCATTTCTAGTTGAAGCAACTGCTGTAGTTCTTGCGGCATAATCTCCAGAAGCAGTAATATTACCATTACATTGTAATGGCAATGCACGATCAAAACAAAGACCCAACTCTCTTGAAGTTGCAATCCTGATTTTGATATCTTTTAAATTATTATCATTAAGGGGTATAATATCATCTGGAATAATTGCTAATTTTTGTTGCCAATAAGGATCTGACTGCTTTAAACAGCTACATTTATTATTTTGATCATCAAGAATTCTTTCATTACCACCAGATTCACAACCATTATTATAAGAAAAATTATCAGCTACAATAATATCATCAGATAAATCATCTGGGGTTTCTTGAACATTAATTGTAGCATTACCATTAATAACAGGATCTAAAATACATTTTTCTTCAATATTCTCATCATAGCTATTATAAGTTGCAACATTAATATTATTATAGCTATCAGAATTTAAACATATTTCATGATGCCAGCCATAATAGCTATTATTTGCCATATCAGAATGGTTATCACGAGATTTCTGCATAAAATCTATAATGTCATTTATTTTATCTTTATCACCAAGATTATTATTAATACCCCATTTGGCGCTACATTGATTAATTAAAGAATTAGGACCTCCAAAACATTCATTCCATAAGGAAGATCTTTCATCCAAAGAGGTAGCAAAAAGATTATCCTTTAAACATTTATCAAATAAATCAGAACATGAATCTTCTTTTAGGCAAAATTTCATATATTCCAAATTAGCTCTATCATCATTAGAATCTAAAGGAAAACATTGCTGATCATCAATCCACTCTAAACTTGGAGGAATAGATTGGCTATTAGAATCATGATGAATAGTTAAATCAACGGGAGAAAGGCGCAAATTATCATCGGCAATATTATTGGCAATCTCCGAATCATCACGCAAACGCAAAGAAAAAACACCAGAATCATCATAATTTAATAAAATATTATCATAATTAGGTTTTTTTCTAAATATTGTTATATCAGAAATTGCAGTGCCATTGGAATTATATAATGTTAGGATTGGATAATTATAGCCACCATTAAAGCCTTTTTTGATATAAGCTAATTTTTCATAATCCATACCAGAAAGATCATTATATTGATTTGATTTTAATTTTAAAATACCATCATTGGAATGTTTAATGCTAACTCGATTGGGTCCATCCATTTCCATTGCAAAAAATTCATCAGGAAAATCCACAGAAGGATAATCATTATTTAAACATGGAGTATTTCCACTATTACTATCATAGCCACCGATACAGCCTTGTTGCAATTCTGTTACGGCTAATTCACTACCATAGTGAGCAACAATAGATGGGTTAAAAAAGTCTGTTTCAAAAATTCCATTTTCAGGAGTAAAATAAGGAGTAAAACCTACATTATCTATTAAATTTGATTTAAAACTTTCAAACATAGCTTTCTTTATTCCTATATGATTAAGGCTTATTTGAGAATTAAATTGCACATATTGTAATATATTATTATCAATATCATTCATATTAGAAGTTGCTGCTTGTAAAATAGGTGCACAAGATCCTTGTGCCTCAGTATCATTTGTGCAATTATCCTGATTTTGTGAGCTAGTATTATCAGATTTCATGCCATATCGTAAACAATATCTTTTCCCCCAAAATGGCTTTGTGCCTGGTACTGCAGATAATGTTATATATGGAATTGATACATGAGGAATCATAGACCTAATATGCCATTTACCATCATGCTTACCATCAGCAAATACACAAATATATCTATCAGGGTAAATTACTGCTCTAAGGCGCACAACCCCAGAAGAAGCGGTAGAAAAAATATCTTCCGAAGTTATCTCCTTAGCACAAAATTTTTTATCATTTACCGCTAAACCATAATGATTTGACTCATAATCATCATTATCACCAAATTTAAAATCATCATCACTTTTATTTTCTATTGTGCCAGATGCGGTTACAGTTGTTTTAGCTACTGAACATTTATATGGATCATTGCTATTAACATATAAATCGACACATTGATCATAGCCGCATCTTTGCTTAATACAACCTAATATAGTGCAAGAAACATTGCAACTTCTTGCACCACCATCAAATCTCATACAAGCCCTTACCCTATGTGTTTCATAATTCCTATGATATTCAGTTACTACATCACCCTTAATATAACCATCTTTTGATAAAACAATTTTTGCCAAATTACTCTCCTCATCATTTGCTATAAAAACATGATCCTCCCTAAAATGCTCTTCATTTAAAAACTCCTGAGCAAAAAAAGGGCTAGACATAAATCGGTTATTATTTTTTAAATTATCATCAAAATTAACCTCATCATATTGAAAATTATAATGCTCCCTATCACCATCTGTAGCCGAAGATCCATGATAACCAGAAATATTAGAACTACCTAAATGGTTATTTCTTATACCAAATCTTGCTGTACCACAATTACTAGGAGAGATAAATTTATCAAAATTAAATTCATTTATCAATCTATCAAAAGAAGCGCCAAATATACCTATTGGCACTAAAGGATTAGCACATGCAGCTCCGATAAATGGTGTAGCACAAAAGGCAACAACAACAGCACCCGATATTGCGGCAATTGAAGCTGTTTTAGCTACCACCTCACCTTGATTAATAATATCAAGATCTTTTAAATGACCAAAATCCATACAAAGACGATCAAAATGAGCCCCTCGAGATATATGATGATTATCAAGGTCTGTTTGATGATTATTATCCAAGTCACCCCTTGCAATAATAAGATTAGAACCTTCTGAATGCTCAAAAAGTGAGCCATTATAATTCTCTCCCCAGCTAATAAAATTATTCCATTTTACTATATTACGAAATTGCCTATTATTATCATTGGTGCTGCCCTTATCTACCAAAGGATAAGGCTTATAAAACCAATCATTATCAACATCATAATGGATATTATGTGATATTTGCTCATTGCTAAAATCAAAATTAGGATTGCTAGCAATAGGTATAATTACAGTATCTTGATCTTGTGATAGATCGCAAATCATTGCATTATCACTTCCAGGAGTTACATAATTGCAATCAATAATGCAGCTTGTTATATCTCCATCGCAAGAAGGATGCTCCATGTAATTAGGAAAAATACCCAAACTATCTATAGCAAAATTACTCTTTTCTAGAGCATCATGATTTAATGAAATAAGTCGACCATCACTAGCCGTCTTTGACGCTCCTGTAAAAAACTTACCTAAATAATAAGCATTATTCAAATTTTGATGAGTATCATAATTATAGTTGATAGCAGTAGGAATATCATGATAAGTACAATTAATCATTGGCTGAGGTGATGTAGCAGCATTATAGCAGTCTATACCAATATTAGTGGAATCAATAGTGCATATATTTGCTACACAATTTTCTCCTTCACGCCTATCATCTTCAGGCAAGCTATTGCAAGAAATAGCAAAGCAATTATAACCTGGCAAAGGATTGGTGGGAACATCATTGCCAATGCAGGATCTAGTACAATTAGGCCCACGGCTGCGATGAATTTGACACATTTTTTCTTGCCCTAGCTGCAAAAAACATCTAGCCTTAGCCTCATCACCTGCAGCAGATACTATACATTTATCCACAGCATTGGGTGACGAGATTAAAAGATCCATTTGCGCATCAGTAAAATCATAACATTTATCATTAGAGTTGCAAACTATTCGGTCAGAAGCAATAAATGCCTTACTTTCATCATTAGTACAATTTTGTAAAGCAATATATTTACTATTATCATCGGGATCAATAATATCAGAACTATTTTGAATATTTTGATTAATGGAGTTTTGAATATTCTTAAAATTATCATTACATATTGGGTAATAACAATTAATACCAGGATTAACTTCATCAATCATAGGAGCATAAGTATAATTACCATCCCCATCCAATATGGGATCACCATTCTCATCGATATTTATCGTGCTTCGTATAACAGCCTGATTTTCATTATTAATCTCCCTTAAATTAGCGCAATTAGGTTTATTAAATTCATCACTAAAAAAAAATAATTCATTATCAGATAACTTTCTACAGCTATATTGTGATAGATCTGGATTTGATCTTTTTAAAACTCTATTACCGATATTGTCTTCCAAATAATGATGATATTTTCGAGGATTACAATTTGCAGGGCCATCATCTCTATCATCAGTATAGCATAAATTAACGCAATTTATATCCTCTATCTTTCCATCACCATTCACGCATATATCATCAACATCAATAGAAGTACTAGTGCCATCACCAATTCTAATGCAATTTTGTAATGGCTTTATTGGTATTATATTTGGTTCCTGACGTATTGTATTTGCCTTTTCCAATGTTAAGCAGGAAGGAAGATCTGATAAATTAGCACAATTAATTCTTGGATTAGGAACATCAGACACTAACTGACCACAAGGCCACATCTCAGTACCATTAATATAAAAATTACAATTAAAACCAGGTACAGAAATCTTATAATCATCTGAATCTGGATCTAAATCAAAATTCAATTTATTGTCAGGAGTGGGCTCAAGAAAAGAATCGTCAGAACAATTAGGAAGAGGATCAGCAAAAAGATTATTGCTTACTAGAAAAAAAAATATAAAAATTAGTATCTTAAAAAATATCATTTAAATATGTTTCGTAATATATTTTTCCCCATCGCGATAAGTTTTTTATTATCTTGTGAGTCGCCAGAATCAAGCTTCCGCACCACAAGAATGATCGATCGCAATTATGGTCATCTAGACTATAAAAATAAAGAAAATTTTTACAAAAAACAAGAAATTACTCAAGATATTATAAAATCTGAAGCAAATTACGAACAAAATACCCAAATATCGCAAGAAAATTTAACAGATTTTACTCCCATAGAAGATAAAAATAACTATCAAGGCTATTATAAAATTGGCAATCCTTACAAAATTGACGGCATTGAATATATTCCTCAAAAATATAATTATCTTGAAGAAGTTGGTGAGGCATCATGGTATGGACCAAAATTTCATGGTAAATTAACTGCCAATGGCGAAATTTTTAATATGAATGACATCACCGCCGCACACAGAACAATGCCCCTACCATCAATTGCCGAAGTTACAAATTTAACAAATGGCAAATCAATTAAGGTCAAAATTAATGATAGAGGACCATTTGCAAATGACAGAATTATTGATTTATCAAAAAAATCAGCGCAAATACTTGATTTTAAGGATAAAGGTGTGATAAATGTAAGAGTAAAATATTTATCAGAAGAAACTGAGCAATTATTACAAAATTTAGGACTTAAAAAAATAAATTATGAGCAATTACAAAAATAAGGACATAGATTTTAAAAATAAAAAAATTGAAACTCAGCTCATAAGAGGTGGCACTTTACGCTCCAATTTTGGTGAAACAAGCGAAGCTATTTTTATGAATTCTGGTTTTTGCTATAATAATGCTGAAACTGCCGAAACAAGATTTAATGGTGAAGATCCAGGATATGTTTATTCCCGCTATTTAAACCCTACCCTTAAAATGCTCGAAGATCGCTTAGCATTAATTGAGGGGGCGCAAAAATGCTGCGTTTTAGCTAGTGGTATGGCCGCTGTTTTTGCCTCTATCATGTGTCAAATTAAAGCTGGCGATCATTTTATTGCATCTAAAGTGCTTTTTGGCTCTTGCAATCATATTATTACAAAAATTTTACCTAATTATGGGGTAGAAATATCATTAATTGACGGCACAAGTAAGGAAGAATGGCAAAAAGCCTTCAAAAAAAATACCAAAATGGTCTTTATTGAAAGTCCGGCCAATCCTAATTTAGAACTTATTGATATTGAATTTGTTGCCAATTTATGTAAAAAAAACGAAGCTATCTTTATTGTTGATAATATCTTTGCCACACCATATACCCAAAAACCCCTAGAATTAGGTGCTGATATTGTGGTTTATTCCACTACTAAACATATGGATGGTTCTGGCAAATCTCTTGGTGGGGCGGTGCTTGGTAATGAGGAATTTATTACAGAAATTTTATTACCCTTTCATCGTCATACTGGCCCAGCCCTTAGCCCTTTTAATGCTTGGTTAATACTTAAGAGCCTTGAGACTTTTACTTTAAGAGTTGAAAAGCAATGTCAAAATGCTTTAAAAATTGCCGAATTTTTAGATTCTCACCCAAAAATTAATAAAACTCTTTACCCTGAATTAAAATCTCATCCACAATATGACATTTATAAAAAACAAATGAGCAAGGGAGGCAGTTTAATTGCCTTTGAAATTAATGGTGGCAAAAAACAAGCTTTTAAATTTATGAATCAATTGCAATTAATTGACATTTCTAACAATCTTGGCGATTCAAAATCATTAATTACCCATCCTGCAACTACAACTCATTTTAATATGGGTCAAGAAGGTCGTGCAGAAGTGGGAATAAGTGATGATCTTTGCCGATTATCAATAGGGTTAGAAAATATTGATGATTTAATTACAGATATTAACAAAGCTCTTGCCCAATTATAAGAAATTGTCAGAAAAAAATGGAATTTTAAAACATATTTTAGTAATTTAATAACCTTATTATATTAATATGCCAAATTCAGACGGTGCAGCACCTCAACCACCTCAAGAAGAAACACCTTCACCCTCATTCTGGGCTTACTGGTGCGGCTGTTTGGGATCACAGGTAGCAGAAAAAGACAAAAAAAACGCAATCGCTTATATAAAAAATGATGAGCATTTAGAATATTCAGCGTATAATGTAGAAGGTAATGAGAAACACGCCTTAACTTTAGAAGAGGCAATGGCAAATTTACCAAAAATATCTCGGAGACTAGAATCGTTACAGAAGGAACCAACCAACGAATCAGAGCATATCAATATAGCACAAAATGATGCACTTATAAATCAAACAATTGAGAATATCCAAACTATTTTAATCCACATAAATGATCAGCGATATATATTACCTATCCAAAACGCAATAAATGAGGCAACAAAATATCTTGGCACAAAGACAATTCCTATTGATATTATAAATAAATTAAATGAGGCATGTCAAGAAGCGCAACGATTGGCAGCAACTGGACCACATTATGGGCAATCATCATCAGCAAACATTCCAGGGGTGGTTTATGATGCTACACAGCCAAAAGAAAAATTAGAGCAATATAGTGAGGAAGAACTGAAAAAAATCATGGATAATGTCTTCAAAAAATTTAATTTTAAAGATTTTATGACAGGATATGATATTAAGATAGATAATGAGACGGCAAATTTTTTGACACAATTTGGGGTTGAAATAGGAGTTCAAAAAGGACAAAAAGTAGCAAATTTATCAATAGCAAAGATAACAGATGCCTACAGAAAAGCGCTTGATGAAGATTTGCCTGAAAAAGATACTAATATTATTAACGAATTATGGGTCGATACTTTTGCCGCAAATGCTCAAGCAAGAAATGATGAAGAAGCAATTAAGGTAGCTAAAGCAGCTAAAGCAAGCAATCCACAACAACGGGCACGTTTTGTCGCTGTAGGTAATCGCAGTGTAGAAGATCAATTGGGAAAAATACAAGGTGAAGTATAAGGTGGACCCAATCCTTCGGACCACTAATCTCTAATTCTTGTGTAGTTTTTGGATAAATTCTTGATAGAAAAATTAGGT
>Ga0180120_10001787_pt1 | contig 10964 bp, 11 predicted proteins | sample CPBDNA_3_FD_129677 | JGI IMG/M metagenome (GOLD analysis project Ga0180120, IMG submission 129677) | Freshwater to marine salinity gradient microbial communities from Chesapeake Bay, USA - CPBay_Spr_31_0.2_DNA (version 2) (version 2) | ecosystem: Environmental > Aquatic > Marine > Coastal ... | reverse complement strand
CCAATAAAGAAGAGGATAAAAAGAAAAGAGAAACTGTAGATGCAAGAAATCAAGCAGACGCTTTACACGGCTCTACCGAACAGTCACTCAAAGAACACGGTGACAAGCTATCAGAAGAGGATAAGAAAAAAATAGAAGATAGTCTTGCTAGTCTTAAAGATGTGTTAAAAGGCAATGATATTGAAATAATAAAAACTAAAACAAAAGAGCTCACTGATGTTGCAATGAAATTAGGTGAAGCCATCTACAAAACACAACAAACAGAACAACAAGCAGAACAACAAGCAGAGCCTTCTAAAAAAGAAGGAGATAGCAAAGATAATGTGGTTGATGCAGAATATGAGGATGTTACAAAGTAATATTTTTTGCAGTAGACAGGCACAGTAAGTATGTTATAATATTAGTATGACAATGGCAGATACAGGAATTAAAACAGCAACTAAAGAAAAACTCAAGCTGAAAGAACCAGACAAGTATGATGTCGTCTTTTTAAATGACGACGTGACCACTGTGGACTTTGTGATGAAAGTGCTGATTAATATTTTTCACAAAACTCATGAACAAGCACAAGCAATTACACAACACATACACGAAAAAGGCAAAGGTGTTGTGGCCACATATCTCTACGAGATAGCAGAACAAAAGGGCATTGAAACTACTATGTTGGCTCGAGAAGAAGGATATCCTCTACAGGTAAAAGTACAAAGGCATTCATAGTGGATCTAAAAAAACTAGTGCTGGCCAATCAAAAAATTATTGCTTTTGTAAATGAATGGCCTGGTAACTCCCAACCGTTTCATATCAAGAAAAATTTATTGTTAACTCCTTATGTGGGTACACTGGATGTTGCCACTGCTCGGTTCAATTCCATATTGCTGAGACTGTCTGAACACCCATTAATGATAGAGCATTTCCGTACAGATGTAGCATCTTGCCAATCAATTATACAAAAGTTTTATCGAAACACAATCAGATTACAGACATGGCCAAACTTCATGAGAAAAATTTTGCAATGGAGACTGCACAGAATTGGTATTAGGAGTGTTCCAAAGATTAAATCCACTTATAAGAAACTGCTAATTACTATAGATGGAAAGAACTAATTGGCTAACTTATGCTGTACCTAGAAAATATGTGGGGAAATACATAGTAACCATGTGGATAGCCCTGTTTATCGTACCACAATATATTTTTGGTTTATATTACACGAAGCTTGGAATCATAGTAAACATAGTATGGTATGATGTCATATTTTATATGTGGTTAAAATTTAAAAAAAATGACTGAAGAAAAAGTACACGGACAACAAGAACAAGAAGAGCTAAATGAATCCATGCAAGAAGCATTTAGACAACGTGATAAAAGAAAGGCAAAAGAGATGGAAAATAATAAGAAAGCAATCGTATGGAGTAACGTTGGTTGTTCATATTGTGAACAGGCCAAGCGACTACTGAAATCAAAAAACATAGAGTACGAAGAAAGAAATATTGCCACGAGTGATTGGACAGTGCAACACTTACAAGAAGCGGTACCAGGCGCAAGAACAGTACCTCAAATATTTGTTGACGGACAGCACGTGGGCGGATACAACGAATTAGTTAAACACCTAGGCTAATGCAAGTAGAATATATTGATAAAATGGGATCGGATCTCACTGTGGTCAATGCCGCAAGAGTAAGTTATTCTAAAGATAGTAAAACATTTTCACTCAAAGATGAAAAGTTAATAAAATATCTTGCACAACACGAACACTGGTCACCGTTCGCCCACGCATCAATGCAGTTCAGGATCAAGGCACCTGTGTTTGTTGCACGGCAACTGGTCAAACATCAAGTTGGTCTTGTATGGAACGAAGTTTCAAGAAGATATGTAGATCACCAACCAGAATTGTTTGAACCCAAAGCATGGAGAGGTAGACCGCAAAATAGTAAACAAGGATCAGACGGTGAAGTAACATTAGACATGAATGATAAGCATAGACTCAAGACCACAATGGAACAGTGTTTGATAATATATGATTCATTTATTAAAATGGGTGTTGCACCAGAACAGGCACGTATGGTGTTGCCACAGAGCATGATGACAGAATGGATATGGTCAGGCACAGTGTATGCCTTTGCAAGGGTGTGTAACCTGAGATGCAAACCAGACACTCAGAAGGAGACACAGGACGTGGCCAATGAGATAGATAAATTAGCAGGCGAGGCGTTCCCTCACTGCTGGAAATATTTGAGAAAATGAAACAAAAGAATATGTTTAGTTGGCCTGAAAGAATAGTGGGTTACTTGTTATTAGGTTATCTAGGTTATGTATTAGTTTGTATGATATTAGGAACATTTGATATATTATGAAACTAGGTATTGTAGGACATGGCTTTGTGGGATCTGCGATCAATCAAGGCTTTACCAAAAACGTACAGAAATACATTGTCGATCCAAACAAGTTCAGCGGCAACACAACACAACAACTAATCAAATTCAAACCGGACGCAGTGTTTGTTTCTGTTCCAACTCCACAATTGGAATCGGGCGAATGCAACACAGAAATACTTGATTCTGTTTTACAAGAATTAAATCAAGCAAAAGACTTACTTGTTATTATAAAGTCTACGGTGCCTGCCTACAAACTTCAATCGATCAAAGAACAGTGCATAAATCTTAGAATAGTTTACAATCCAGAATTCCTAACAGAAAAAAATTACATAAATGATTTTAAAAATCCACCCATGCATGTGTTTGGTGGCGCAATTACAGATACAGAAACAGTAGAACAATTATATTTGGAACATTCTGCATGTAAAAAATGTCCTGTATTCCATACTGACATAGTGTCTGCATCATTAGTGAAGTACTGCATAAACAGTTTCCTAGCAACCAAAGTTACTTTTATGAATGAGATGTATGACGTGTTACGAGCGGCCGGTGGAACTGAATGGAATGAATTTGTAAAAATGATTAATTCAGATCCAAGAATAGGCAAAACACATATGCGAGTGCCTGGCAATGATGGGGTTAGAGGTTATGCCGGATCATGCTTTCCTAAAGACACGGCGGCACTGGCATGGTATGCAAAGGAGATCTTGAACACACAATTTACCCAGTTAGAGACCAGCATAAAGATCAACGACACACTTCGTAAAAAGAACCAGTCTTAACAGAATAAATACCTACATGAAACCATGGTTTGAAGAAGAAGCAGAAATAATCAAGTTCCCAGAACCTGAGAAGAAAGTAGTACAGATGCCTAATATAGCATCGTACCCAGACTTTATCACGGGTGTACAAGACCTACAAGCAAAGTTAAACAAAGGTGAGATATCGCAGGATTCACACAACAAGTTATACACAGATCTTATACACAGGTTCATGAGGAAAGAAGACGTTGAGACTCCTTGGTTCTTGAGAGAAGCACCAGAAGATGATGCAATTAAAAATCGTGTTCTCACAGCACTTAATAAAAAGAAAGCAGAAGATCCTATATTTGATAAAGTTTATAAATCTATAATTGGAAAACAACTAGACACAAGAATTCAAAGTTACATAGCGTCACACAAAGATGCAGACATAGGTGCCAGTGAAATGGCATTCCTGGTAAAAGAGATTCCGCAATTAGGAAAAACACAAGATGTAAAACAATTCGTTAACAAATGGAACCAAGGTGAGGACTTCATTGATGTACAAAGTCTAGTACCAGACAGCGGTATGACTGCTCCGGCAGAGATACAATCTATCGTTGCTGATGGTATTCCAAAAGCACTGTTCCAGTCTCTTACAAGGAATCAAGGCCAATTCACAAAAAGCGATGCAGGCCCGGCCGAGGGTGCCCTAGCGATAATGAGTAAAGAAATATCATACGCAAAAGGTGGTGGTGATTTAGTGATAGCTGGAAAAAAAGTAGAAGTGAAAAGTGGTGGTAGAGGTGGCAAGTCCGGTGGCGGAAGACTATGGGGCGGTGAACCAATAGACCACACAGAGATGACAAACATTCTTAACAAAGTCAAATTCCAAATGAAAGGTAAATCAATCACGGTAAGAGATGGCACTAGACCAATACCTGATAGATTTCCAGGAAAAGTATTCATAACAGCCTGCACAAAAGCATGGTTTGGTAAAACAGTACCGTCAGTCATAAACAGTTTTGGAACTCCGGAGTTCTCAGTCAACTGGATGAATGCAGTTTACGAATTCTACAAATCAAAAGCAGGACACTCCGGCGTACTTGTAGTTGGTGTTGAAAGATACCTGTATGCCATTAATGGTGCTCAAATGTTAAACGGGAACGTAATGGGAAATCTCGGAGCATTGTACTATCCAACATCTAGACAACCAAGAGAATTAGCACCCCAAGTAAAAGTATAATCACTACGCACAATAGACAGCCCAAATCACAATAAGTATTTGTATGAACACTTACTTAGACGGTAAACTATTGATTGCTCCACCTAAAATGACAGATTGGAGATTCGCTAGAAGTGTTGTTTATGTATGGAAACATGATGTTTCTGGTGCAGGTGGAATTATAATTAATAAAAAACTACAAGCTCCTAATTTTGAAAATATATGTAATGAAGGCAAAATTAACAAATTGAAATCTGTTAATCCTCCTGTGTTTTATGGTGGACCTATAATGCCTAATCTGGTTGGCTGTCTACACAGTTTAGATTATAAATTGCCAACAACCAATATTGCTCCAAATGAAATAGGTTTCACATTAGACAAAAGAATCATAGACGACATCGCCTTGAACAAAGGACCAAGCCGTTATGTGATTACAATAGGAGTTTCAAGTTGGACTGCTGGACAACTAGATGAGGAAATTAAATCCTTGCCTCCCAGAAAAAAAACAGGATCGTGGTTGCATTTAGAGTACAATGATACCAAAATTTTTGGTGCTAACACAGAAACCTTATGGAGTGAATGTGTTGGTCAGTGCGTTGTAGATGCCACTAAAAAAATTACAAACAAAGTTTTTAAAGATTAATTAATTGGACAGGTACTAACCATTTTGTACCATAACTCGTCATATTTAAATTTAAGGCCATGTACTTGCAACATATATTTCCTTTGTAATGGATAACTTTCTTTTTCCCATTCTTGTACACAGGCACCTTTGAATCCGTTTTGGTCTTGTACATAGTGAAACAGTTCGTGAAACAGCACACTTTTTTTCCATGGATCATGAATATCAAAATCGTCTTTTAGATAAATGATATCCTTTTTTACACTATAAAAACCTTTTAAGGCACCACCACCTGTGGTTTCTCCGCCATACGTTTCCTCTAACTGTTTTTCTGACAAAAATATTATCGTAGGGTGTGCAAGATTAACATTATAGTTTGTATTTTCTCCAATCCATAGGAGCATGAAAACGATAACTGACTTCATAATATACGCATATTTAATTTACAAAGGACTTAAAATAAACACCTATATTATTATAGTGTCTGATTATAATAGTTAAGTGCCCAGTAAATATATATGAGCGAGGTTAACGTACTAATATGGCAGGTAAATCTAAATCTATAGATGTGTCCTACGAACAACTATCCACGGGTAGTTTTGTTCGGACGGTCAACGATCTATCAATCAGTACGCAAACACTATCTGGTGACAAAGAAACTGTCCTGCTCAAGGATTATTTCCTAACGTCGCCCGACCTCGAGACCACCAACGGAATCATCAAAGGTAACATTGTTAACCTCTTGGCCATAAACAGCCAGCCGTCTGACCACGGCATGGTAGCCTTTGAAGATCCACAAGCGATAGGTAAAATAACGACTGCCGACGGGGCTGTCACAGTTCAACGTGTGAATAATACTATTCAGTTGAACGAAGGAGACTTTATATATCTCAATGATGTCATAGAGTCCAATACCAGTTCCGTCGGAATCGCTTTCGCAGATGAGACCACAATGTCTGTTGACCCGAACAGCACAATGGTTGTTGATAATTTTGTTTATGATGCTGATAATCCAACTGTTGGATCTATGAATGCCAACGTATTGAAAGGTAACTTTTCATTTGTTTCAGGACAGATTGCCAAGACGGGTAACGACGCCATGCAGGTTACAACACCAGTGTTAACAATTGGTGTTAGAGGGACACAGGTTGCAGGTAAGGCCAACACTGAGGGAGAGGACAATGAAATTGTACTACTGCCAAACGAGGATGGATCTGTAGGACAAGTAATGATTGCTAACGAATCGGGTGAAGTTTTATTGACTAAAGCATACGAGGCAACTACCATTGCAAACGCATACATGCCACCAACTGTGCCAGTCATACTACCAAAAACTGAAGTTCTTAAGAAGTTTGCTACCACAATCTCCACCACACGTAAGACAGAAGCGAGGGCAGAAGTAGAAAGAGATACAGAAGAAGCAGTCAGAGAAAAAGACAAAGCCGAGGAAGAGAAACAAGAACTTGAAGAAGAGAAAGAGGAACTGGAAGAAGAAGCTGAGGCTTTGGAAGAAGAGAAAGAGGAGTTAGAAGAAAAGGTTGAAGAGCTAGAAGAAGAAGCAGAAAAGGCCGAGAAAGAAGCAGAAGAACTAGAAGAGAAAGTTGAAGAAGCCATAGAAGATAAAGCAGAGGCAGAAGAAAAGAAAGATGAAGTACAGGAAGAGATACAGGAATTAGAAGAAAAACTAGATGACGCTCCTGTGCAAGAAAGAGAAAAACTAGAGGAACAACTAGAAAAATTAGAAGAAGAATTTATAGAAATTGAAGAAGAAGTACAACAGATAGAACAGGAGATTGAGATAGTTGAAAAAGAAAAAGATATTGTTGATCAGAAAGTTGAACAGATTGAAAAGGACTTCGTTGAAGTGCAAGAGGACTTTGTTGAAATAGAACAAAAAGTAGAAGACGTTGAGAGAGAAGTACTGCAAGTTATCGAAAAAGAACAAGTGATTGAAGTAGAGATCAACAGACTTGATCTAAAGTTTGAAGCCATAGTTGAAAAGTTTGAAGTGTTTCAAGAAGAATACGTGCAGGAGTTTGAAGATTTTATACCAGAAGAAGAAATTAAACAGTTTATGGAAGAAGCACCTGAAGAGTTGATAGAGGAGTTTCAAGAGAATGTCATAGAGAAACTGGAGGAAGAAAAGATCATTATACAACAGAATCTTAATGAAATTCAAAAAGACAAAGAAGCAGAAGACATATTCTCAGAAGAAAATGTTGAACAAGCCATAGAGGAGTTGGACCAAAAGCAGGAAGAACTGATCGGTGAAGTGGACGAGCTGATAGAGAAGGACATGGAACTGCAAGAGCAAGCCAAGGAACTAGATGAGAAATCAAAAGAACTTGAGCAGGATCAACAAGAACTTGAGAAGGAGGCAGAAGAAGCATACGCGAACAACGACAAAGAAGCCATAGAAGAAATAGAACAAAAGTTTATACAACTAGATGAAGAATTACAACAGATAGACGAAAATTTCCAAGAGATTAATGAACAGTATCAACAACTGGACGAACAGTTCCAAGAGGTCAATGAACAGTTTATAGTGATAGACGAACAATTTCAAGAAGTTGTAGAATTTGAAGAGAGACTTGAAGGCAATCAATTCGATGTTGATCAAGGACCAGGGTTCAACAGTGATGGTCCTGAAGTGTTTGACGTGCCTAAAGATCAACAGGTTAATATTGGAGATGTGGAAGCATTCCTACAGGAAGAGAGAAACAATGCTGTGGAGAACAATGTTTACTCACAGGAAGCAGATGAGTTCTTCCAGAACGAAGAGATACGGGATTTGGCCATTGACGACAACGTTGAAAACATGATAGTGCTAAATGCACAGAATATGGACGAATACATCGAAGGTTTTGGCTCAGGCATAGAAAACGCAGAAGATTACTACAACCAAGAAGACGACGGATTGGAACAGTTCTTTTACATTGTAGACAACAACGAGGAACTATACAACGCAGAACAACAAGCGGACGAATGGTTCAACCAGTGGATAGCAGATTTGGCGGAAGAACAAAACATCAACGTGGCTCCATGGCTGGATATGCCAAACGACACAACTGTTGCTAAAAGTTTATCTGTTGGAACCACACTTGGATATGTCTACGGTTCAGATTCAAATGGCGATCTGTTGACATACAGTATATTCAGTGATCCGTCAGGCAAGATGGCAATAAGCGGAAATAGATTGTATTTGAATGAAGCATTTGATAATATTGCATCTGACACAGATTATGCTGTGCTTTTGAAAGTGACAGATCCGTATGGTGCATCAGATATCGACGAATGGCTTGTATCGGTAACGGCAGACCTACCAATTTTAAGTTCAACCAGTGCGGTGTCAATGGCAGAGAACGCCAGCAATAACACTGAGGTGGCAGATATAAATCACTCGAGTGGCACTGGCACAGTGACATATTCAATCACAGCAGGAAACAGCGAAGGCAAGTTTTCGATCAACAGTTCAACAGGTGTCATCACATACAACACACAGGCCAGCACTTTGACCACAGAGACATTTGAAAGTTTTTCCAATGGTGCGGCGGCAACAGGTTGGACCGGAGACAACGGAGTTTACGAAACACAGAAGTGGGGTAAGGCGTTGGGTAAGATAAACGGAAACATCGACACCACACAGGACGTATACAAGACGTTTGACTTTGCTGACTCACACGCAGGCAAACGAGTTGCCATAGATTTCTTGTTCTGGGAGTGGGGTACCTGGGACGCACACAACCACAATCCCGATGGTGGCACAGAACAGTTCTTGGTCTACGTGAACGACACCCTGGTGGTTCAGGATGACAGGCGTAAGGACGGCTTTGGTGCTGGTGATAAAAAATACGGCGTGGAAACACAGGCCACAGGTTTCAAGCCAGTGCCGGTGGACACAGCCATCTACGGAGATGAAGAAGGTGAACTGTACACAGTGTATGGCACACTGGACAGCAGTGGTGACATCAAATTGGGATTTGGTATGCGACTGGGTGAATCAGAATCAAACGAGAGTGGTGCTGTTGACAACATCACAATCAGACTGGCGGATCTTGACTATGAGGACGACACATCACACAGTCTCACAATCACGGCAACCGACGCAAGTAACAACACAGACACGGTCACACAGACCATAACAGTCACGGATGCCAACGAAGCACCGAGATTTGCAGATTACAGAGATGCGGTAACTGTGACTGAGAATGGTTCTTCAGGCACAGACATAGCCACTGTGTTTGCTGAAGACCCGGACAGTGATTCTGTGACATACTCGATAACATCGGGAGACTCCGGCAACAAATTTACAATCAACTCATCAACGGGTTTGATCGAAACAGCGGCGGCGTTGGACTATGAGACTGCGACGTCACACACATTGACCATAACAGCCACAGATGAACACGGACTGACCGCGACCGCAACACAGACTATTAACGTGGGTGATGACACATCGGACAATAGTTTCACACAAAGCATAAGCAACACTTCAATAGCGGCCTGGGGAGCCAGATACTCGCATGACATGGTGTTGAACAACGCATGGGCAGAAGGCAAGATTTTGGCCATGCATGGTGACAGAGCCATTAATTCAAGTAATCAGACGGCTAATGTTCTTGAGGGATTAGGCAAAACAATGTACTACGACACCGATGCAGATGGTAACTGGGCACAAATGTCATTAAAGTATGGTTCACAGTTTGAACAGATCTGGGACTTCAATTTTAATACACGTGTCAACGGCAACAGTTCATTGACAGACCTTTGGGGCAAGTACATCATGGCAGGAGGTTCGCTGGTGGTGATCACAGAACACAGCGGTTGGGACAGTAAGAGAAATGCAGACGTAGAAGATTTCATCAACGTGATCGACACCACGTCATCAACCAACGCAGGATTGATTAGTAGCAATGGTCCAAGCCCTCAGAACTTACAACCAGAATACAGGGCCTACACCGAAACTAACAGTGTGCTGTCTGCAAAGCCAGGAGCTACTACAGGTACCTATCACAAGGAATACATGGGTAGGGGAGATCTGGTATTCCAGGAACCCAATGACAGCAACGATGGTGCAGTGGCGGAATGGAGCAGGGAGGACACGGAAGCGGTGTACACAGGAGCATTCCTTGCCTGGGGTGACATCGACGGTCACAGTAACATCAGTGGTCATGGAAACACAACTGCCGTCCAAGAGATAGGAACCTGGTTGGCAGAACAGAACGAGGACGCAATGACAGAATCGGACAGTGCAGGCATAGTGATTGACTCGGAATATATTCCGATGTTCAAGTCTACACAGAATTCAACAGTACACACGGCAGAGAATGACATCACCGCTATTGAGGCCATAAACATCGGCAACAACACATACATTGGGGGTGGTATGGACCACATTGACCTTGTTTGGGATGACTCGGCCGACGCCGCATACTGGGCCTTCAACACAGACATGGACAACGGCGCAACACCCACACAGGCAGATGATCACTACGGTGTGATAGGGTATGACCGAGACGGTGATGGAGACCTTTGGGAGACCACAGACACATTTGACCTGGACAAGATCAAGATCGTGGATTACTCAGGCGACTACTTGACACAGGACTCAGACGTTTTGGGAAATAGCTTCTGGTTCAAAGTGACCCCGGTCACATACGCAAACAACAGTTGGACAGTGGAAACTGACAACACAGTCACAGTCGCAAACACCATGGACTACAACGCATACCTAGATTTAAGTTCAAACACTGACTTCGATGACATCAACTACGCACTGATCGAAACACAGTCGGCATTGATATCAGAAGTTGTGGTTACGTCATAATGGTAAATATGGATATATTATGAAAAATTGGGCGTACATTGTAATATTTTTAATCCTAACTATAATTCCTGCATCAGCCGAGGATGAGGCCAAAGGGTGCGAGTGGAAAACTGTTGAAGAAACAGAACAGTTTATTAAACAACAATGTATAGGTGATGGCCAAATGCAGGTTCGAATG
>Ga0180120_10001785_pt1 | contig 10969 bp, 10 predicted proteins | sample CPBDNA_3_FD_129677 | JGI IMG/M metagenome (GOLD analysis project Ga0180120, IMG submission 129677) | Freshwater to marine salinity gradient microbial communities from Chesapeake Bay, USA - CPBay_Spr_31_0.2_DNA (version 2) (version 2) | ecosystem: Environmental > Aquatic > Marine > Coastal ... | reverse complement strand
CGGCGCCTCAATGGGAACCTTGGGTGCGCGATGGTAGGGCGTCTGCTACTACGCGCCTAGACCGGCAGCTTAATTCTTATATGAAGGCGAAAAGAGCCAAGCTCGAAGCGGTTTAGCAATTGCTCCGCGTTAGCTAGGACTGTGAATATTCACCACCTGAATTTGCTCTGGCTTTAAGCCCTCGTTGAGAGAGCCGGAGCGAAAGCCCCCCATGTCCATTGCAACAAACCGATAGCCTAGTGCTTGAATGCGCTGTTGTATGGCTGCGTGGTGGGTAACTGCCAGCGAAAATTCTTCGGGTAATATTTCTAGTCGAGCAACCTCGCCGTGATGGCGCACGCGATACTGACTAAAACCTAAGTCAGCCAACACATCTTCCGCCGCTTCTACTTGCGCTAAAAGGCTTTGATTAATCGCCGTGCCATAGGGGAATCTACTCGACAAGCAGGCCGCCTGAGGCTTGTCTGCATTTTCCAGTCCCAGTTCATGGGCGAGGGCGCGGATGTCCGCCTTATGAAAACCTGCTTCTACTAAGGGCGATTTAACATGGTGGTCGTCAGCGGCAATTAGCCCAGGCCGGTGGTCGCCTAAGTCGTCCAAATTAGTGCCGTTAAGTATCACCGCGTAATTTTGTGCTTGAGCAATTTGCGTAAGCTCCGTGTAGAGCGAGGTTTTGCAGTGGAAGCAGCGGTTGGTGGGATTGGCGCGGTAGTCAGATTTACTCAGTTCATCAGTGACTATGACCTGGTGGGCTATGCCCCAATCATCGCCCAGCTTTTTTGACAGTTCTAAATCCGTGCGCTTGAGGCTGGCGGAGCCAGAGGTCACCGCCAGTGCTTTTTCGCCAAGTACTTGCCCAGCAACAAAAGCCACCAACGAGCTGTCTATGCCTCCGGAGAAGGCCACAACAACGCTGCTATAACTGCGGATATTGTCCTGCAATGCCAGATATTTGCTAGCTAGATCGGCGTCCATGTTTATTCCCAGTTCACTGTTTATACATTTACAGGCGATTTATTCGGTTGGCTAAAAACCCTGCCCCGAAGCCATTGTCTATATTCACCACGCTCACCCCTGAGGCGCAACTGGTGAGCATGCCCAGCATTGCTGCCACACCCTGAAACGCAGCGCCATAGCCAACGCTTGTGGGCACCGCGATAACGGGCTTGTCTACTAGGCCCCCTACAACACTGGGTAGCGCGCCTTCCATGCCGGCAACCACCACTAATACTCGTGCTTCTCTTAGGTCCTCTACGCGCGCCAGCAGCCGGTGTAGGCCAGCTACCCCCACGTCATAAATGCGTTCAACGCGGTTGCCATAAAATTCTGCGGTTTGGGCCGCTTCTTCGGCCACGGCCATGTCCGACGTACCTGCGCTAACCACAGCAACAGTGTGCTCAGAGGTCTCTACCTTTTGGCTATGCCACCAGAGCAGTTGAGACTGTGGGTCGTAGTGCGCTTCGTTGGGAATATTGCTCAGTAAGGCGTAGTTGTCCGCTGTCAGCCGTGTGACTAAGACATTGGATTGTTGCGCCACCATACTGGCAACAATGTCAGAAATTTGAGCGGGCGTTTTGCCAGCGCCAAATATCACTTCGGCTGCGCCGGTGCGCGTTTGTCTGTCCGTGTCGATCACGGTATGACCTAGGTCTTGGAAATATTCACCGCGCAGTAATTGCTGAGCCTCTTCGTTAGAGATCTCGCCATTTTTAAATTTTTCCAGAACGTCGTTAATGGCCATGTTATGACTGCTGCCTAATTTGCTTGTAAGTTACTTATTCGCGGGCGTGTTAATACCGTCGCCCTTTATATTGCCTCGAACAATCCTGCCGCGCCCATGCCCTTACCAATGCACATTGAAACAATGCCGTATTTTTTATTGCGCCGTTGCAGTTCTCTGAGCAGGCCGCCGGTTAAGCGTGCGCCGGTCATGCCAAACGGATGACCTATGGCAATGGAGCCGCCGTTAACGTTGTAAATATCTGGGTCAATGCCCAAGCGATCTCTGGAATATAAACACTGGCTGGCAAAGGCTTCGTTAAGCTCCACCAGATCTATGTCGTTTAGGCTAAGGCCCTTGTATTGCAGTAGCTTTGGAATGGCAAAAACGGGGCCAATACCCATTTCGTCCGGCTCGCATCCTGCGACAGCAAAGCCGCGGAAATAGCCCATTGGTGTGACGCCCAGCTCAATGGCTTTTTTCTCAGTCATTAGCAGCACCATAGATGCGCCGTCAGAGAGCTGGGAGGAATTGCCAGCAGTGACGCTGCCACCTTCTTCAAAGGCAGGGCTGAGTTTACTCAATCCATCAAGGGTGGTGTTGGCGCGGTTGCATTCATCTTTATCAACGGTGCCCTCTACTATAGCGGTGGCCTTGGTTTCTTTGTCGACAATCTTTTCCCACTGCACAGTCATTGGCGCAATTTCATCTTTGATATAACCCGCTGCCTCGGCTGCGGCGTAACGCTGTTGACTGCTCAGTGCGTAGGCATCTTGCGCCTCTCGAGTGACCTGGTAGCGCCGGGCGACTACTTCAGCGGTGTTGCCCATAGCCATGTACATGTCTGGTTTTTCGCTCATCAGTCGAGGGTTTTCGGCAAATTCTCCCGGTGTGCCTCGGCTTAAGCCGGTGATAGACTCCACGCCGCCGGCCAGCATTATTTCGGCACAGCCACTAGCAATTTGGGTTGCGGCAATGGCAATGGAATTCAGGCCCGAAGAGCAGGCGCGGCTGATGGTGGTGGCCGGTACAGTGATGGGTAATTGAGACAAAGCCACGGCGTGCCTGGCAACGTTGCCAGACTGCTCGCCAATTTGACGTCCGCAGCCTAGGACCACGTCGTCTACTTGGCCGGGGTCTAATTGAGGGTTGCGTGCCAGCAGCGCATCAATACAATGCGCCACCAAATCGTCGGATCGGGTCATGTTGAACGTGCCTCGATGGGATTTTGCCAACCCGGTACGTATGCAATCAACGATGACTATATTTTCCATTTGCCTTTCCCCTAAAACGTTCTAGGGGAAAACCATAGCCGAATTAGCTAGTTCGAACCAATGATCTTTGCCTCTTTAAGTGCTGAGATTTCAGCCTCGCTAAAGCCGGATAGCGCCAAGATCTCGTCAGTATGCTGACCAATTAGCGGCGCTGGGCCTTGGGGTTTCACATCTGCCGTGGCAAATCGCATGGGGATGTTTACCGTGGTGTAGGTGCCATGCTCTGGGTGTTCGATTTTTGGGAACATACCAATTTCCACCGCGTGGGGGTCCTGGGGTACTTCGTGTAGGCCCATTACTGGTCCCCAAATGAGGCCCGCGTCGTCAAATATTTTGCCCCATTCGTCGCGACTCTTCTTTGCCAGTTCGGCATCAAACAGGTCAATGAGTGCGCCCATATTCTTATAACGGGTCGACGGATCAACAAAGCGCTCGTCGGTTAAGAGTTGTTCTAAACCGAGACATTTTGCGACCCTTGGCCAATAGGCGGCGTCTGGCATCATATTGAAGACTACCCAATTGCCGTCGCCACATGGAAAGCGGTTTGCGCAAATGGCGAGCATTTGGTGGCGCGGTCTGCGTCTTACTGGTGCGTGATCCATGGCTGTCACCGAGTAGTCGGTGGCTTGAGTCCACACCGCTGTTTCGTATAACGACGTTTCAACCACCTGTCCTTTGCCGGTTTTCTCTGCCATGCGTAGTGCACCAAGTATAGCGCCTACCATTGCAAGTCCAGTGGTGTGATCGCCTTGGGCGGGGCGCGCCATTGGCACTACACCCTCATCGCCTTCCCGTGATGAATCGTATAACCCCGAGCGCCCAAAAAAAGCGGTGACATCGTAACCGGGCCGCCATGCATCGGGGCCAGTGGTGCCGTAGCCGGTAAGGGTGGCGTGTACGATTCGAGGGTTGATTTTGAACATTTCATCGGGGCCGAGGCCGAATTTTTCTTGCCGCGCAGCTAATAAGTTACACATAAAAATGTCTGCTTTAGCGGCGAGTTTGCGCACCAGTTCTGCACCTTCAGGTTGGTCTAATGCGATAGAAATAGAACGTTTGCCGCGGTTATCGACATCGAACTGAAAATCGTAGTCTTGTAATCCCTCGGCAATATCAGGGTTTTTTACTGGGCGGCCCATTTTGCGCATGGGGTCGCCTGAAAGTGGCTCAATCTTAATCACCGTGGCACCCATGTCGGCTAAAACCGCTCCAGCACTCGGCGCAGCCATCCAGTTATCAATTTCTAAAATTGTGATGTCATCTAACGGTGCAGCCATGTCTAAGTCTCTATAAATTCGAAGCACGGATTACAACCAAGGGCGCTGCTCGGTGCAAGCATTTATGTGAGTTCTTGTGCGCGAACTGAACTAAATGTGTTCAGGATCCAAAATCTTCAGCATGCGTTTCAGCGCAAAGTGACGGTAGCTTTGTCTGATTAGCGCCTCTATTTCGTCCAAATCCATTGCCTCGTGGATGTCTAGTTCAATCCAGCCATTAACGCCAGTGTACTTAGGAATACTGAAACGAGGGTCAAATGTGTAGGTTGCTTGATGCTCAACACCCACCCAAGTGCTCAGTTTTAGCCGACCACTGCGAAAGTGTAGGGTGCAAAAGTTCTTCCTACCGGCCCTGAAGCAGGGTGCGCCAAATTGATCACCTTGTTGGGTTTCCGGCAGGCTCAGGCAGTAGTCGGCGATGTCCTGCAAGTGCTGGGCGGGGATAGGCATGGCGAAAGGGTCTAGCTCTGCAATGGGCAAAGATTCAGTTGGCGGCTTGATCTCTAAAGGTGGGCCAAGGTCTGAGAGCAATTTCTTTGGCGCCTTATAGGCGTAGGCTCGTTGAATGAGCTTGGCAGCGGTGACCCAGCTCAGGTCTTTATTCAGCTCCATGCCCAGCCACCCAGCAGGCCCAACATAGGGCGGAATGTAGAAATGCTCCGGCTCGTTTTGCGCGTAGTACTCTTGGTCGCCAGGGGGAGAGTTCAGCCACAAGCCGATGCGACCATCGCCATGATGATTGACCACGAAGATGGCGAAGGTTTTCTTATTCACCCTAAAGTTTGGATTGCCACGGCTGGAGACCTCGTCGCTCTCAGGCAGGCTTAGACATATTTCTCGTACGGCGTCGCGAATATTTTTTGCCATCGTAATTTTCTCCGTGGCGGATGCTTTTCTAGCAGCCAATCCAGTTAGCCCTCACTAATTCCGGGCCTGCTCTAAATGTAAAAAGCCGCTTTTGAATCAACCTGAGACTCTCCAAGTGGCGCGTGTTAGAATAGAGTCTTTCGGGTCGCGGTTAAACTTTTGCAAGAATCCAATCGAGCCAACGGTTCTCAATCGACGACAGGTGCGAAATACTTTTACGGCTGGCGCATGGTGCTGGTCGCATTTTGTGTCGACTTTGTCGCAGTCGGCTTCTTCTTTTATTCCTACGGTGTGTTCTTTAAAGCCATTGCTGAAGACTTTGGCGGTTCGCGCTTGGGTATCGCTTTTGGCCTCACTGTCACCAATATTGTCGGCGCAATTGCCGCGCCCTATGTTGGCCGCGCATTAGACAAATACCCTTTGAAGCATGTCATGGGTGTCGGAGCCTCTTTTATGGCTGTGGGTTTTCTTGGCCTTTCCTTTGTTCGCAACCCAATCGAGTTTTACCTGGTACTGGGCATATTTGTCGGCTTTGGCGCCAGCAGTATGGGTAGCTTGGCGACCAGCAAACTGGTTGCAAATTGGTTTGACCGACGCAGGGGTACCGCGCTGGGTATTGCCGCTGCCGGGGTGTCATTGTCTGGCGTGATCATGCCGTACATCAGCGCAGAGCTAATCAACAACTACGGCTGGCGCGAAGGGTTTTTAGTCTACGGTCTGTTTACCCTGCTTGTTGTGCTGCCCATGGTGCTGCGTTTTGTGGTCTCGCGACCCGAAGACATTGGTATGCGCCCAGACGGTGCCATGCCCATTGCGGTTAAGGCTGGTGCTGAACTGGTAGTGCCAAAACCACGCTTAGCTATGCGCGATGTTTTTCGCGAGCATAACTTTTGGGTCATTGTGCTCACTTTCTCGCTGATCTTTTGCTGTATGGGTGCAACGCTTACCCACATGATTCCGCGCTTAACAGATAATGGCTACAGCTTGGTCCAAGCCTCGCTAGTGATGTCTTTGTGCGCGGGCTTTGGCGTCACGGGCAAGCTCAGCTTTGGTTGGCTAGGCGACCGCCTGTCGCTGCGTAAGGTAATGTCTATTGTCATTGTTATGCAGTTCACCGGTCAGTTGCTGATGTATCTTTCTGTGGATTTGGTTGTCTTTGCTATTGGCGCGTCGCTGTTTGGTTACGGCGTGGGTGGGGTGGTGCCTATGCATGGGGCAACCGTGGGCAAGACCTTTGGGCGTGAGCGTTTTGGCGCTATTTTGGGCTTAATGCGGCCTGCAATGCTGCCCATTCAGATTCTCGGCGTGCCCTTTGCTGGGTGGGTATATGACGTAACAGGTTCTTACGCCAATGCCTTTGAAGCCTTTTTGGGCATCTACCTGCTAGCCGCCATTGCGTTGTCATTCTATCGCCAGCCTCAGGCCAACGTGCAATAGGCAATCAGGGTTTCCAAGTCGCCCCAGCCTAGATTGAGTGATACAGCGATGAAGGGTAGTAGATGTGCGCTCTGAAAGGGCTTTGGATAGGTGAGCGCTAGAAAAAACGCGACTTTAATAACTGAATCTGAACCCCTTCATCACTGTTGCAATGAATGCGCACTGCATCAGCGAGCACATGGTCTGCAATGTACGGCTCGAAACTGACTCGGTTAAAAGGCGTAATGTCCTTAATCTCCAAATCTACCGAATAGCCTTGGACCACGGGCAAAACTGTCACCGCGTCAGCGTTGGGGAGTAAATCTTCAAGCTCTCGGGTCAACTCTTGTTGGCTGTCTCTAGACGTATAAATGCCTTTAATGAGGTATCTAAGTTGGCACTGAAGCCGTTCGTTTCCGCGCTCTGTCAATCCTGGCTCCGTATCTGGTTTGCCGCAAAACTTGCTTTTACTACCGTTGGTTATAGTCGGTGTTTTGCTCAATGTATTGTGTCGGTTAGGGTCCGACGACGTATTTTAACGAGCGCATTAAAGCAGCTACCCTCTAATGCAAGCAATGAAAAGAATGAGCGGGTGTGCAAATGCAGGTGTCCGCGAGGCGTTGCTTTAAGAAAATCATGCCTTGTTTGTGCCAGTATCATGGGCGTAGTGTTCTTTAGGGGTTGAAGGTGTCAAAGCTTGGGAGGAGACAGGGTGAAAAACGTCAGGTTATTGGGCTACTTAGTTATGGTGGCGACCTTATTGTCGTCACTTTTAACGCCGCTGTCTTTTGCTGATAACAGCTTAACCGATGCAGAGATAAACGACGGTTGGGCGCTATTGTTTAATGGCAAAGATATGGATCAATGGCGAAATTTCAAAAAGCCAGATCTAGGCGATAAATGGGTTGTTGAGAACGGTGTCATGACGCTGACTGGCCTAGGCGGCGGAGATATTCTTACAAAAAAGTCTTATAAGAACTTTGACCTGCGCTTGGAGTGGCTAATCTCAGAAGCAGGCAATAGTGGTATTTTTATTTTGGTTGATGAAGAGGGCGACAAAATCTATTCCCACGCGCCCGAGATCCAAATTTTAGATAACGAAAAGCATTCGGATAACAAAATAGACTCCCATCGGTCAGGTTCGCTTTACGATATGATGGCATCTCACCCTTCGTCACATAAACCTGCCGGGGAGTGGAACCAAGTTCGCATTGTCTTTAATGATCGCTTCCTACAAGTTTGGCAGAATGGCGTGATGACGGTGACTATTTCTCTTGACAGCACAACGTGGGATTCGTTGTTAGCGGATAGCAAGTTTGGTCACCCCTTCTATAGCTTGTTTGGTGACTGGGAAGGCTTTGCAGAGGCAGATCATGGGCATATCGGTTTACAGGATCATGGTGATCCTGTGTCTTTCAAAAATATCAAAATTAGGGAGCTTTAGTGATGAGTGATCTTAAGTATGATGTTGTTGTGGTGGGTTCTGGTGCAGGTGGGGCAATGGCAGCTTACGTTTTGGCTAAGGCTGGTAAAAAGGTCTTAATGTTGGAGGCTGGGCGCAATTACGACCCCGTTAAAGAAACACCCATGTTTCAGACCGCTGCCGATGCGCCGTTAATGGGCGCGCCGACTCCAGACAAAGACTTCGGTTATTTTGATGCAACGGTAGATGGCGGTTGGTCCGTGCCGGGAGAGCCGTTCACTACCGGCGAAGGTACAGAGTTTAAGTGGTGGCGTGCGCGTATGTTAGGCGGGCGAACCAATCACTGGGGGCGCTTTTCGCTGCGCTTCAGTGAACATGATTTTAAGGGTAAAAGTCGCGACGGTTTGGGCGCAGATTGGCCCTTTGAGTATGCGGACATTGCGCCGTGGTATGACAAAACCGAAGAGTTAGTGGGTGTTTGCGGCACTAATACTGGCTTAGATGATATGCCAGATTCTGCGCCGGGGGTTTTACAACCGCCGCCCAAGCCCAGAGTGCCCGAGTTATTGTTAGCGGCAGCGGCGAAAAAGCTCGGTATTAATGCTGCGCCCATGCACCGTGCTGTGTTAACGCGGCCAAAAGATGTTCGCGCAGCGTGCTTCTATGCCACTAATTGCGGGCGTGGTTGTTCTATAGGGGCAGCGTTTCAAACCACAACGTCCCTTATACCGTTGGCAAGAGCTACGGGTAATCTAGCAGTCATCACTGACGCAATGGTTAAGTCTGTGGATATTGATGAGCAGGGTAGAGCAAAAGCCGTTACCTACATTGATAAAACAACTGTGGAGGAGCGGCATATAGACGCGCCCATTGTTATTTTGGCGGCGAGTGCCTGCGAGTCCGCACGCATTTTATTGAACTCCAAGAGCGAACGGTTTCCTGCCGGGCTAGCAAACAGCAGTGGGCAGGTGGGTAAAAATCTTTTGGACTCTACTGGCGCCAGCCTTGGCGCAGTGATACCCGCGCTCAAAGGGCGACCTCGTTATAACGAAGATGGGCACACATCAAATCACCTGTTTCTGCCTTGGTGGGGGCATGAGGCTCAGGCGAATAATGAGCTGGATTTTCCGCGTGGCTATCACTTTGAGGTAGGCAGCGGATTTCAAGCGCCGGGTACTTATTACCCCGCAAGCTTGCAGGGCTATGGCGCAGAGCTAAAACAACAGGCAAAGCATGATTATGGTTCGGGGGTTAATTTATCCTTACGCGGGGAAATGCTGCCTAACGAAAACTGCTACATGGAAGTTGATGATACGGTAAAAGACAAATGGGGCATTCCGGTGGCGAAGTTCTATTGGCAATGGTCCGAGCATGAGTTGAAGCAAGTGAAGCACGGACTGGAAACCGCTCAGGCGATTTTTCGAGAAATGGGCGCTGACGTTTCAGCAAGCCTGCCCGCACCAGAGGATGCCATTAAGAAAGGCGGCGAGATTATTCATGAGGTGGGTGTAACACGGATGGGTAGCTCGCCAGAAGATTCCGTGTGTAATGAGTGGGGGCAGACTTGGGACTGCGACAACCTTTTTGTTATGGATGGCGGCGTGTTTGCATCTAATCCACACAAAAACTGTACCTTAACGATTATGACATTGGCCATGCGCAATGCGTCTTGGTTAGCTACTCAACTGGATAAGGGGGCGATATAAATGCTTGAATCAAAAGCTATGATCAAAACGTATCAGCTATCTGCTGGAGCTTCGCCATCTGACACAAATGAAGAGGGAGGCTTGAGTCGTAGGCAAGCGCTTAAATGGATGGGTGTGGTTGCCGCTGGTGTGACAATGCCGATGCTCAGTGGTTGTGAAGATATCGCAATATCTGCAGTTAAATTGGCAGGGCGTTGGCCCGAGCTAAATCTGCAACCGATTACTGGCGAAGGTTACGGCAAAGACCCCAATCTGGTTACGCCGCCTCGGTCGCTTTGGCCACTAACCATGACCCAAAAACAGCGCGATTTGGCGGCTCATGTTTGTGACATTTTGTATCCGCGTGAGGGTGATATGCCCTCGGCTTCACAACTGAAGGTGCCCGAATTACTCGATGAATGGGTCAGTGCGCCTTATCCAAATAATCAGGCAGACAGACAAGAATTGCTGCCGGGTTTGATATGGCTAGACGAAGAGTCTGAGCGACGTTTTGCTAAGAGCTTTACCGCTATCACAGTGGCGGAGCAGGCCACAATTATTGATGATATTGCATACCCAGAAGCAGAAAATGATCCGCGATTTTTATATATGGCCAAAGTTTTTGATGGGTTGAGAACATTGGTGACCATTGCGTATTTTGCCTCTCCCGAGGGTACTAAAGACATAGGTTATATTGGCAACACGCCTATTGCTGGTGATTATCCAGGGCCAACGGCTGAAGCAATGGCGCATTTGGATGAAATGTTAAGTGATCTAGGTCTAACCGAGTACGCTTACGTAGAGCGTGGTTGAAGATATGTGATGCAGAGAACAGCCCCAATCGATCGGTAGGTGCGGTAAGGTGGAGGCCGTTAGCTACAATTTTTAGCGGTTGTTCTTTAGCGGTTTTTCTAAAGCAGCGGCGGCCCTAAAAATTTACTCATCGGTCTATCGGTATTTTTTTGCCTTAGTGGTGAAGGCGGCAGATATAACTTCCTTAATCGCGCCCTCCGCTAACTTGTCTTTATCTTTGAAATTTATGCACCCCTGACCTGTTCTAATCTCTGGACATGCGTTTCTGAAATTTTCGATGTTTTCGCGGGTACATGTGTAAAGGGATATATAGAATTTTTGGCTTGCTATTGCCACCCATTGATCGCCCACATGATAGGAGGGCATTTTGTAATGCATGTCTATAGTCGCGTCAGGTGCAACGTCCAAGATCATTTTTTGTAATGCCAATACGCGCTCGCGCCGCTGTTGTGGAAGTGAGTTGATATAGTCTTGGGTAGAGCTTGTCATGTGCT
>Ga0180120_10001774_pt1 | contig 10994 bp, 15 predicted proteins | sample CPBDNA_3_FD_129677 | JGI IMG/M metagenome (GOLD analysis project Ga0180120, IMG submission 129677) | Freshwater to marine salinity gradient microbial communities from Chesapeake Bay, USA - CPBay_Spr_31_0.2_DNA (version 2) (version 2) | ecosystem: Environmental > Aquatic > Marine > Coastal ... | reverse complement strand
CTTGGTGTCATCTATGGTCGTGCCCGGCACCACCACGTAGTCTATTCCTCTTTTCTTGTATGCACGTTCTGTCCAGTCCTGCAACTGTAATGTATATCTGCCTTCATAAGGCTCTAGACCCATGTAAAAAATTTTCAATTTAAAACTCCTTCGTGTATTTCTGGAAATACTTTTGTGTAATCATTGTTTCTACGTAAATCCATTTTTTTCAAACTGTCTTTTGTAGTTTGTATATTAGCATAGAATTTCGTATCAGTCAAATATGCTAGTATGTTTTCCAAACTATTTTGGTAAAGGAATCCTGGTTTCTTATCTATCCTATGCTGTAATTCTTTTTTACATTTCTCTAATTCGTCTTGTGGTAAATTGAGAACATTCAATGCATGTGGTGTATAGAGAGGGCCAATGACGAAACTGTTATTATGAAAACCTAAGTTTTGCAGGTATTCTATTGCATTAAATATTTCTTTGTAATTCAAGATGAAGTATAACATGTTGAAACTTATTTTGTGTCCTAGTTTTGAAATAGTATTTAGATTTTCAACAAAGTCTTGCCATATTCCGTGATGCCTTATATATTCATAACGTTTTTCTATTGCGTCTATGCTGATAGTCCAATGTACATTTTTGAATCTACAAATACTTTTCATCACACCTGTATTAGTTTTACTTAAATTTGTGTTTACTCTTATTGTGCAATCCGGATTAGCATCATACAATTTGTCTAGAAAATCTTTATTCTGTTTCATCAGCAAAGGCTCACCACCCGCTAGGTAAACATTTTCTAGAGTTGTGATGTGAGAATAGACATATTCCTTCAATTGATCTGTTTTTGATTTGTCTTTTGGGATATCCTCGCCTAGTTCGGTTGCCCACTTACTACTGTATGAAGGACCACAATATGTACATGCCTGGTTACAACTATTTGACCATCTCACATCAATGTGTTTTAACACAAAATTATCTTTGTTATCGAATAAATCCTTTGGAACCTTGTTTGCTAATTCTTTAGCATAGTATAACCTACTGCTAATAGAATCAAAATTATTTGGTCTATGTTTCTCTTGTAGATAACATCCAGCACAATTTGAAGGATATTTGCCTTCCAACATTTCTTTCCTTACAGGGTTATTTGATAATATTTCTTCTATATTATCTTTATGTATATTGCCGATTATGTCTTTGCTGATTATACAGTTTTTCACATTGCCATTAGGTTCTAATTCAAAACCAGTCCATGGTATGACACAGAAATTCTTATCAAGCAGTTTACGAGACATCTACTCTATTTAGATATTTTTGTAATGGTAAGAAAACTTTTATTCCCAATGATCGTTGAAATCATGATACAGTGTGTATTTCGCAGTGAGTTCTTCGCCCGATTTGATTGGCTTTGTGGTCTGCAGGTATTTGACAGGCAGTTGATGCCAGAAGCCTGCTACGTTTCTACAGTTAGGATTGTCCGAATGATTGTAGAATGCACCCAAGGCCGTCCTTATACTTCCGTGTGGAAAGTTTTTGTTCAACACGTGTACAATACCGAGGACAACATCTGCATCAAAATCTTTTGTTGCAAACAAGCCTAGTCCTTGTACATCAGACTCCCTAACAGTCAATCCATCGGGTAAAGGTTTATACATTATTCTTGTCGTTCCATTCTTGTAGTTTAACTTGATATTCACTTTCTGTCAATCCATGCCATCCAACACATCTGCTAATCGGTGATCGGCCGCAAGGACAAGTTTCCTTCTTCTTGAATATGTCGTCATAGTTCTCCCTGTATTTGGAGTTTGACGGTCTCGATTTTCCGTCCCAATTACCCGGCATTCTCTTTCAAGTATTTGATCATTGTGTCAACATCAGAAACTTCAAATGGATCATTGTCATCGCTGGCGTTGTTCTTTCCTTCTTCTACGAATGTTTTCACGACCTCTCCGTTGTCCACCAGCATTGAATATCTCCATGATCTCATTCCAAAACCTTGTCCAGGCTTGTTGACCAACATGCCCATTCCCTGTGTGAACACGCCTTCTCCGTCTCCGATTGGTTTGACCTTCTCGATCTTCTCATCTCTGAACCAAGCGTTCATAACGAATGCGTCATTTACAGATAAGCAGTACACCTCGTCAACACCAAGTGCTTTCAGCTCATCATACTTTTCTTCGTATCCTGGTAGTTGCTGGGAACTGCAAGTGGGTGTGAACGCCCCTGGAAGGGCGAACACAACAACTTTTTTATCGTCAAATATTTCCGCAGTGTCAACTTCTTTCCATTCACCACCTATGAAAGTACATCCACCGATAGCATTGTTGTCACCTATCCTTGTCTTGAAATTAGTGTATGGTACCCTCATTATGCTCCTTTGTATGCGTCCAGTGTTCTTTGGAACTTGCCCGCGTGTGACTTCTCAGCCTTTGCAAGTGTTTCGAACCAGTCAGCGATCTCTTCAAAGCCTTCTTCTCTGGCTGTCCTTGCCATGCCTGGGTACATGTCTGTGTACTCGTGTGTCTCACCTGCGATAGCACTTTTAAGATTGTCTTCTGTTTCGCCCATCTTCTCACCTGTCGCTGGATCTCCAACTTCTTCCAGGTACTCTAAGTGTCCGTGTGCGTGTCCGGTCTCACCTTCTGCAGTCGATCTGAATACCGCCGCCACGTCTGGTGCTCCCTCGATGTCTGCCTTCTGAGCGAAGTAAAGGTATCTTCTGTTTGCTTGGCTTTCTCCCGCGAAAGCGTCTTTAAGGTTCTCTGCTGTTTTACTTTCTTTTAAGTCCATTATTTTCTCTCCTTGATCAGTTTAATTTCGCCCTTGTCAGTGTGCTTTATCCTGTGATTATTCTGTAGGGCAAGGTGAAACAAAGTTTTCCACTTTTCTTCTTTCACCAACAGAGTGATACAGTCATCATCGTCTTCATCCCAATCGGTATGCGACCAAATGAAGTCCTTTCCGTACTTCAATCCAAGATTCCCGGCAGTGGTACAGATATTGGCTATTGCGTCAACTGTATCGTAACCGGCATTCAAGGCTCCACCTCCGATGGGCAAATGACCCATTCTTGATGTTGCTCTATTTTGTTTAATCTTGAATTCTTTCATTATATTCCACCCATCACTGGTTTTTCGTAGACTGCGTGGCTTCCATTTTCGCCATCTTCGCTTACATCTATTTCAATTTTTCTACCTGGGTATCTTTTTGATATCGCTACATATAAATCATCTGATATCATTTCACATGATTTATAATCAAGTTTCATTGTGCCATCTGCATACATGTTTTCCATCCATCTTTTGAACTGTATAAATTCTATATCCCTGTCATCGTGGAAAACTTCTATGGCCACTTTGAAATGGAATATGTGTCTGTGCGGATGCCCTAGAAAACTTACATCATACTCATCGCCTGTTGCTAATTTTGGATCGTCAAGTGCCGCTGGATATTTGTGGATACCTTCCTTTCTGAAAGTGACCCATATCATCTTACTGCCTTTATTTGCTTGTTCTTTTAATGCTTGATCGTGTTTGTGCTCAGTATCCATTTATCCTCCTGTATTGGTTCGTCTTGTTTGTATTCCTTCCAAGATGTGTAGCCTGCAGTCTGTTTGAAGTGATTCATTGTCATAGTCCACACGCCTGGATTAGTTTTGTTGAAGTCAACGTCGTCAACCTTGATACAAAGTTGGTCGTCATCTTCCGAGTCAGGGAAGATAATAGAGCAGAACGGGATAAACAGTTCATTTTTCCATAACATCTTAAATTTTTCTTTCACTTGTTTGTGTATGCTGTAGTCATAGTCTACTGTCACATAGTAGCCAGCATCTATAAGTCTTTTCATCTGTGACAACTGCATACCGTGATTGTGCATGTATGATCTATTGGCACCAAAGTATATTGCTTCTGCGTTTACCGATTTTGCGATATTTTTTATCTCTTCAAATGTGAGATCATTTCTAGCCAAGAATAGCGTTTGCTTGCCAAGTGCTGGAGTGTGCTCTACTTCCAAACCTGAAAAAACACCTACAGTTTCGCTCTTGCCTGTTTTGTAATCTCTGTCCATAACTTATTATAATATTTTTTGACTAGTTTGTCAACGTGGCTTTTGCCTTTGCGATTGCATCTTTGACCATTAATTTAGTCCTCTTCAATCTTGACAGGATATCCTTACTCTCCATGCTTCTATCCTTTAGCCTGTCTTTGGTAAGTTGTTTTACCTTTTTATCGAGATACACATGTTCTTCTTGTAGTTTCTTAAGTTTTTTACTTCTTCTCTTTGCTATCTTCATATTGTCCTCCTATTCAAATAAAGAACTGAAATTGTTTGTGCCTTTACCACCGCCTGTGGCTCTTGCCCATCTGTTGCCTCTTATGTCTGCCAGGTAACTTGATGCGTTTGAGATTACATCCATTGGCTTCTCGCTGGTAAACACCTCTTCTACCAATGTGTTGAAGTACAGTATGTTCCTAGGAACGTAGATGCTTGGCTCATCAGTCTTGTCACTTGCTTTTGTTTTACGCCAGTGTTTCACTTCTGGTCTGTATTTTCTTGATTCTATGTCGTTCAGATCGTTGGCTATCTGTATTGCTCTGATTTGATTGTATACATTGTGTGCCATCATTAGCACATAACTGAAACTGTCCCAACTGGTTGCTCCAATCTTGCCATTCTTGTTGACATCCTGCTCTCCATACCAACACACGTCTTTCATCTTCAGTCTACGTCCTATGCCACTGTCGAATGGGAATTGTATGTCTGATCCTTTCAGTGTTTTGTCATCCGGTGCTTTGTCCATCACGAACGACCATCTGTCTGGCATGAATGAGTTGTGCGTGTATACCAATCCGTTAGCAGTTGACAAGAACGCTGATGCCGAATCAAAACTTATTGTGAAGTTGGCGTTTATGTGTTTCCTGACCTGTCTTTGTACCTGTGTAAGATAACAACCCCAATCCATCTGTGATGTGCCTAGTACGTGCATCCAGTCTTTGCCGTCTAGTTTCTTCTCATCTCTCATTATGATTAGGCGTTTAAGCATGACTTCCATATCACACATGTTGATACCACCCATTGCCCAACCTTCGAATTCGAAGTCTTTGACAGCGTCATACCATATCTGTGCAGTGTTCCAGTCATCCCCTTGTAACACGTTTAATAATTTTGTTTGTCCTAGTCTGTTCTTTTGGAAGAACTTATTGTTGTATATCGTTCCATCCAGTGTGTCTTGGAAACTTGTTAATCCTGTCTTTGGACTATTAAGATCATCTGCCGCCCATGTGGGTACATCTAATGTCATTGCCCAATCGCTTGTAAGTTCTAACCAATTAAGTATGTCTGATCTTACTTTGTTTGCTTTGTTACCTTCAAAATCTTTCCAATCAAATTTTATTACACCTTTACCTATCTGATATCCACCCGAGTCACCTACTATGGTGCTGAACTTTCTGTCCCTATTGACGAACATGTGATCTCGGTCATTGACTTTTTCCATGTCTAAGCAGGCGTGTCCTGCCGAGTACAGTGCGGTTGGATATGTGAACATACCCTTGTCTGGGTTTATGAAGTTCAGTCCTTCAACGCCGTTGTCAAAACCGTTTGGGATCCTCTCTTCAGAGATGTGTTTGCCTTCTGAAACTCTTTGTTTGCTGATAAACGTGTTGTAGAAATTTGATATAGCAGGCAAGAACACCGCGAAGTCTCTGCTCAACTCCCCTAGATGCTCTTGCTTACTATTATCTGTCGTCATTATTGCGCCTGTGCTGGTATGATGTATTGATACTTGCCCAATCCAGAATCAACAGAGACCTGCATCGCACCCTCGTTAGAGAAGTGTAACGTTACCTTTGCCGAGTCTGATAGTTTAAGTATTTGTAGCACCTGTCCTACCGGCCAACTCCAACCTTTGTTAAGTGTTCCTTTAACGTCAGTTGCGAATACAAACTCACCACCATGCGATGCCTGGTCACCAAAAGTGAAAATCAAGTTCCCATCCTCAGTTCTCACGACGAACGAGTTGTGTTCAGTGTTTGCAGTTGCCTGGAAGTTGAATCTTTGCACACTTGCCACGCTTGGTTCAATTTCAACGTCCCACTTAACACCTTTGAACTTCACAGTTTTAAGTTTTTCATTGATAATCTCAGCATTCATAAATCTGTAATCATTCTTGAAGTCACCCTTTTCATTCTCGAAATGGATTCCTGTAGGAATGGTTGCACCGTTTCTCTCACCGGACAATACAGTTATATTTGCCTTCTCCTTGTACTCTGGACACTTCAAGTGGATATCTAATTTACCCATTTGAGGCATGCCAAATGTACCAGACATTTCTGTCTCTGGCTTGTGGAAAGACCCTTGTAGGATCACAGATCTGTCTTCGGCCATACTGTCAATCGACGTTTCTTTATCGTCACCAGTAATTTTAACAAGATCCAAGAATCCCAGTCCATGCGTATGTTTAACGATGTCTTTTAAGATGTCTATCATAATGTTCTTATTGTATAAGATATTTAGGTCTTAGTCTAGTGTTATTTCAGAAACTTTGTAAACAACTGGATTTTGTTTACCAGGTTTTTTAAAGATAGCATAACTATGACCCGGTCTAAACATGTTCATTTCTACAACTTCATACCCTTCATCTTGTATCATTTGTGTCATTGCTGTCTTGGTATTGTAGTTCCAATAGCCTCTCTGTGCTTGTCTTAATTCTAAATCTTGATGACAGTCAGCGTACTGTATAAAAACGTGCCCGCCCGGTATAAGCACTCTTTTAATATCATGTAGGTATTGCTGAATGTGTTGTTGTGTGAAAAAAACAAAGGTGTCCCAACTGAATACAAAGTTGCAACTGCCTTGTGGTATATTTGAACACTCTGTATTTCTAGTAGTGTAAAATTTTAAATACTTGTAGTGTCTGGTGTTAAATTTAGGTAAAATGATTCTTTTGATTGCTGGACTTATATCCAAGAAATAATTTAACCTCCATGCTCTAAAATCCATAGAAAACATTCCATTCCCTGGTCCTATCTCGAGGCTGTTATAAATGTTGCTTCTTGCAAACTGGAATATTTTTTGTTGTACTTGTCTGGCAGTGATTGGATCTACTGTAGGTTGTGTAAGTTTTTGTTCTCGATCTTTGTTGAACCATTCCAACGTCTTGTCTAGTCTATTAATTGCTTCTTTGTTGTTTGCGTCAACGGCCAACTCTATATCCTTAAGGACCTTAAGGTTGGTGTCTATTAATTCTTGTAAGTCTTCTTTTTTAACACGTTCGAGTTTTTCTATTAATAATTTTATTTCTTCAATGCTCAGCATGTTGGTATTTAGAATTCAAATAGTTTGTTGAATGTGTTTGTGGTCTCTGTACTCTGAACGTCCCAATCTAGCACACCTATCAAGTTATCAATCTTTTGATCAAGTATGGTGCTCTCCATTGCATCGCCGTCAAACGGCAGTTCTTTGAACCATTCCGGAATACGCATTTCGTCAACTGGATATGCAATACTAGTGTAGCCTAATGGGTTATTTTTAAGTTTACACACAATTACTTTTGCACCATCCGTGATTGGCATGGAATACTTGTCACCGTACATCTCCCTGCATCTGTTCCAGTTCATGCTGGCCCTTACGTGTCCAGGCATGTTTGCTTTTCCCTTGGCCTCCTCAGCCGCCGTGTACTTGGTCATGTTGTTTGCTCTCTTCGGAGAACCTTTCTCCCATCCTGGTCTTGCCTTAAAGTCTGCCCTGAATTCACTAATTTTCTCTAGAACCTCACTCTCATCTTTGCCTTGCAGAACCATGTACAACAGGTCACTCAAGAAGTCCTGCACGAACACAGGAGTGTCTGAACGTTTTAGATCAAGTCCCATGGCCTTCATCTTGCCTTCCTTTCCTTCTACATCAGCACGTTTGCCTTCCTTGTCGTAGTAAAGCACGGCGTATCTCTTCTTTGTAATGAACAATCCTTTTGATGCCACAAGTTCTCTACCTGCCGCGATTACTTCTCCTCTTGTGCTTGGACAGTGAAAACCTTTGGTCATGAACGCTTTGAATGATCCGTTAACCTCATCTGCTATCCTGTCATACAAGGACACGACAGAATCTTTAGTCCAAGGGATTACTCCTTCGTTGATCTCTTTCTGTAGTGTTTTATATGCTGAGAAATAAACAGAGTCTGTGTCTCCATACACAATACTTTCTCCCTTGTGATCGTACTTGCCTGCAATGATCTCATTGGTCTTACTGGCCATGTGTTTTGTTATGCATCTTCCTGTCAGTGTCACACTCTGTCCGATCCTTATGTCAAAGAACCTACATCCTGGATTAAGGATAGCACCATACAGACTGTTTAGATTAATTTTCTTTACAAGTTGTCTCTTGTCCCAGTACTCCCTTTCGATCTCGTTGTCTCCACACTCACGCATCTTCTTCTGCATGTCTTGTCTCTCCGCATACCAACGTTTAAGCAGTCCTGGTATGATTGCTTCGTATTCATATGTAAATATGGTTCCATTTGCACTCAACATCCATTTGTTGTTGCCATCAAATATTATCTCGTACAGTTGTGCGGCACTCATACGCACACTGGTCTTATCTTCCCAGTCCACTATTATTTCTGTACCTTTCTCTTGATTCATTACTGCTTGATACTCCCAACTACCAAACTGGCTGTCCCACGCCGCCGCGAATGATTTTTTGGCGTGTTTGGCCCTGTTGATCTCTGCGGAAGTAATCACAGGTCTTATCTGACCTACAATGGTCTCCGGCCCCATGTTAAGAGCTCTGATCACACTTGGGTACAGACTGTTGATATCAACAGATCCTATCCAGTCATGTATTCCTTTTTGTGGGGTTGCCACGTGGGCTCCTGCCGCCGGTTGGTTCTCTTCGCCGTCTTTCTTGTATTTCCTGCCTGGCACCTGCATACCACGTCTGTGTGTTTCATTTACGATTGCTTGTTCAGTGACTGCCACTGCACCCATTGTAGTCTGTAGTAATACAGTGTTTTGGTGTGCAATCTCGTTGGCAAGTTCTATAAATTTTAATTTCTTTTCGAGTTTGGCCAATAGTGCAGTATCTTGCCTGTTGTATTCTATGAATAAACCAAAGTCATTTTTATAGAGATTATCTAACGATCCCTCATACACTGTTTTTCTCTCTCCGAGTTCATGTTCACCTATTGCATCAAGTCTGAAACTGTGTCTTTCTTCATAGGTATATTTCCTGTATAATTCCAGTAAGTCTAGGTGTACCCTTCCTACTAGATCAAAACTCAACTGCTCTCTGCCGTATTTCTCAAACACTCTCCTCTTTGGCTTCTCGCCCCAAAAACACAATCTTCTTGTGTCATCTCCACTTAATGTTTTCTGTATTCTACCAACCGTGTAAGGTATGTCATATCCTTCTGAGTTCCATCCTGACAATATGTCTGCGTCTTCAACGAGTTGTAAGAATGCGTCCAGCATGTCTTTCTCTTTCTCAAACAACATTGTATTATCAAATCTCTTTGTGAGTTCTTCTGCGTCTTTCATGCTGATGGTCTTTGGAGGGACTGCAAGTGTGACCAGTTGATCCGTCCAGCTCATGTAACAACTTATGGCAGTTATGGGCATGAACGGATCGTCTGTTGTTGAATAACCTCGATCCGGATCGAAGTCCACTTCAATATCAAAAAACATAACATTTAGTTTTGGAGTTTCTTTACCTAGGTAATTTTCTTCCAAACATCTGAACACAGGATTGATATCATGTTCATAAAGTTGCTTGTTTGATCTTATGCGTTGCTCTTTTATGAATTCTTTGTTTGTTTGACACATCACTCTCTGCAAAGGCTCACCGGTCATTCCTCTGTGTTTGCCTCTTGCATCTGGATAGTAGAATACATATCTTGCATCATATTCTGTGAATATTCGACCCTTCTTAGGATCACGTTCTACGACGTAAATCTTGTCCTCGTCTTTTTTAAATAATGCGTCTATATAACTCATCCTACCACCAATAACTTGCTACGCCGTAACCGTAGACATTTATGATTGCGAAGTAGCCAGTGATCATCATCACGAACGCCGCTTCTCTCCTGTATGAAGCATAACATTGTGTGACTGCTCCTACGAGAAATCCCGGATACACTATAGTCATGTCCGGATCCGAGGCTGTGATCGCAAGTGTTAGGCTGGCTCCAACTGTGAAAATGAAACTGACGAGTTCGAAATAGAACGCTGTCCTGTCACTCTCAAAACTACGAAGCCAGAATGATCTGACTTTCGCTAACATTAAAGTTTGCCGGCCGTGTTTAGTATGCTTTCCAGCGTGTCCATCTCGTCTGCGATGTTCTGGTAGTTGCCTTTGTGTGCAACGGATATCGCTTTGTTGATGAGTGCTGGTTTCAATTCTAGTTCTTCTGATATTGCTTTTACTGTGTCTTTCAATCCACCCTTCAAGTCCTCTACTTCACCTAGTACCTGTGAACCTTGGGAAATGATCTGGATCAATTTCTGCTTTTCTGCGTCATTGAAATTTCTTACTGCCATTTGTTTCTCCTGTTGTTATCCAACAAGTATATAACAGATTCCGTATGAATGCAAATTATTTTTTCTTGGTGTTGACGTTGATTGCTTTACCACGTCTGTTGGGATTTGGATCTTTTCTTCTCTTCCTTGCCGCCGCACTTGCCCGGCCTTTTTTGCCTAGTGCGTATGCTTTCTTGGCTGGTAAGCATTTAGGTTTGCCCTCGCCTTTTGATTTACCACCACATGATCCTCTGATTTTTCCTTTTGGACCCATTCGCACCCATTTTTGTTTGAACCATTTCTTAAGATCTTCATTGAGTGTTTCTTCAAACACTAATTCTCCACAGTTCACACATATGTCTACGTCTTCCTTCTTGACGCAGTTGGGCACACGTTTTCCGAACATGGTCTTCATGCCCTTCTTGGTGTAGCCTTTCCAACACTTCTCCGTGATTATCTCACTGGCTCTCATTATTTCTTCTTGCTGTTGCCCCAGTT
>Ga0180120_10001759_pt1 | contig 11034 bp, 10 predicted proteins | sample CPBDNA_3_FD_129677 | JGI IMG/M metagenome (GOLD analysis project Ga0180120, IMG submission 129677) | Freshwater to marine salinity gradient microbial communities from Chesapeake Bay, USA - CPBay_Spr_31_0.2_DNA (version 2) (version 2) | ecosystem: Environmental > Aquatic > Marine > Coastal ... | reverse complement strand
ACTATTACAAGAGCAGGCGTAAAGAACTTCCCCGATAATAGAGTATTTTATCCACAACTTAAAGGTGAGGGCGGAAAAGCTGCTGATGAATGGTTAGATAAAAAAGATTGGAATAGTAAACTATCTAAAAACATTGCCGCTACAGCTCAGGCAGTATTGGAGGAAAGCATTTATAATATGGTAGAAAAAATAGCCAAGACTGGTGGGCATCTATCAAAGAATTTGTGTTTAGCTGGCGGTACTATTTTGAATTGTGTAAGCAATGGAAGGATACTGAATAGTGATTTGTTTGAGAATGTCTTTGTAGCTCCGGCAGCTGGCGATGATGGGTTGTGTATTGGGGCAGCTTTGTTTCTATCCAATCAATTGAAGAAGAATAAAAAGAATGAAGTAGAACAATCGGTAAGTAAGAAAAAGATTCATAATGTAAAGGAAGTCTTTGAGGGTGGTAAGAAATATTCTGGTGATGAGATACTTACAGCTATCAAGGATAGTGGGTTATCCTATGAAAGATTAGAAAATAAAGAAGTTATTGATAAGGTAACAGATCATATTGCTGACGGGAAAATAGTGGGTTGGTTTGAGGGTGGTAGTGAGGTAGGGCCCAGAGCTTTGGGTCATAGAAGTATTCTTGCTGATGCTAGAAACCCTCATAACAAAAACATACTAAATGAGAAAGTAAAACATCGTGAAGAGTTTAGGCCATTCGCTCCTGTAGTACCACTGGAAGACGCTGAAGATTGGTTTGAACTAAACGGCCAGGAGTCTCCCTTTATGTTGTATAGCGTCCGCTGCAAGCAACCTAATGATATACCCTCTGGTGTTCATGTGGACGATACAGCACGGGTACAGACCGTTACAAAGGAATCTAATGGAAGGTTTTACGATTTGGTAAAAGCTTTTGGTGAAAAGACAGATGTACCTATCGTTATCAATACTTCATTCAATGATAAGGGTGAACCAATCGTGGAATCACCCGAAGATGCTATAGCTTGTTTCTCAAAGACTGGCATTGATGTTTTGGTATTAGAAAACTATCTGATAGAAAAGAAAACTACATGAAAATAATTGGTCTTTATGGTTGTTGTGGTTGGGCGCCAGATGATGCTTGGTTGCATTCTGCTGGTGCCTCTTTGTGGGTGGATGGAACCCACATCTCTACTGTTAGCGAAGAGCGACTAACAAGAGAAAAATATGATGGCAACTTTCCAGATCTATCTATTGATTATGTTTTAGATGAAGCAGAGATCACTAGGGACAAAGTAGACCTAGTGGTATATGTAGAGAGTGTTCACTCTACACATAGACACGACGCAATTGAGACAGTACTAAGTAGAGAGTTTCCCGATGCAAAAATAAGTTTTTGTGATCATCATCAAGCTCATGCGTGTGCTACTTTTTATACCAGCCCTTTTGAGAAGGCTAGTATCTTAAGTTTTGATGGAGCTGGTAATAGTTTCTCTGGTGGTGGTTATGAAACTGGTCTCTATGCTATTGGAGATAAGCAAAAAGGAGTCTATGTAGTTTATCACTCTATTAATGGAACAAAAGAACATTCTACTTTTAATCTAGGACAAGTATATAATAACATCTCTCGTTGGTGTTATAGCAAAATGGAGCCTAAAAAAGCTGCAGCTATTACTAATCCTTATGTATTCATGGAAACTGCTCCCGGTAAAATAATGGGATTGTCTGCCTACGGAGATAAAGATAAAGTAGATTTACCGGATTTGTTTAGGATAAATAATGATAAGTTTTATTTTCCTTACATTTATGATCATAGAATGCCTACTGACTCTCAAATGGATAAGTACGATCCAAAAGATATTGCCGCGTGGCTCCAACATCAGTTTGAGGTAATACTCATAAAGTTTTTCAGTACCTTAACAATAAAGGCCCCTAATCTTTGTTTAGGTGGTGGGTGTGGCTTGAATGTACTAGCTAACACTGCAATAATAAAGGCCGGACTATTCAAAGACATTCACATTTTTCCCGCGGCTAATGATTCAGGCTTATGTTTTGGTGGAGCGATTTATGAAGTATCTCAAAAAGAAGAAGCGATAAAGATGGATGATTATTTGGGATTCACAGGTAGACTTTATAACAATGAGGAAATAGAAGATGCTTTACGACAAGCTAGCTGATGACGAGCTACTTGATAGAGTAGCCGAAGACATTTCTAATAATAAAGTAGTAGGATGGTTTCAAGGAGCCAGCGAGTATGGGCCGCGCGCACTCGGCCACCGAAGCATATTCGCCAACCCCTGCTGGGAGCTTGCCAAATCCCATCTAAACGACAAAGTAAAGTATCGGGAGTATTGGCGTCCCTATGCTCCAGTCGTTGCTGAGGACGATGCCAGCAAATATTTCGACCTTATAGAAACTAAAGCTAACTCATATATGCTGATGTCCTATAAGGTGAAAGTAGATAGCTTACCAGGAATAACACACGAAGATGGGTCCGCCAGAATACAGACGGTCAACGCAGAACAAAACAGTAAAGTTTATAAATTATTAAAATGCATTAAAGATAAGATAGGAGTATCTGTTTTACTAAATACATCGTTCAATCTTGGTGGAGAGCCTATTGTGGAATCACCAAAGGATGCTGTAAGAACATTTAACAACTCTAATATTGATGTTTTAGTGTTAGAGAATTATTATATTACCAAAGGAGGTGAGTAAAATGGCAGTACAAGAATCATACAATCAAATCCAGACAGTTCTGGAAGAGTTTCAATCGAATCACGAAAAGAATGCTAGTGGTAACAAGGCCGCTGGAACGCGTGCTCGTAAGGCTGCAACCGAGTTGAAGAAGTTGTTGACCGACTATCGCAAGGTAAGTATCGCTGCATCTAAGTGAATCGAATACTTGTAATTGGTGACTTATTAACGGATCGCTATAGGTTTTTAAGGCCACTCAGATCCGACCCCGCCAACAGCGCTGCTCTTGTCGTAGAAAGTGAACGAGAAGAAATGGTTGATGGCGGGGCCGGTAATCTGGTGCGAAATATAAAGTCACTTTGCGAAACAGATGTACATTTTTCTTATACTGGTGAAAGGTTTCCAACAAAGATAAGATATTATATAGGTGACCAGTTTCTTTTGAGAGAAGATGAAGATGATGCTGTAACACACGACTCAAAAGTAATTGATGAGCTTATAGATCTTATAGAACCCAACGACCTTGTGGTTATCTCTGATTACCATAAAGGTACTGTTGAGCGAGAAGATGTTGTCCGTATTATTGAAAAAAGTAGAGAAGTAGAAAATGTAACTGTTTTTGTAGATACAAATTTTGTTTATCCAGAACATAAAAATGCTGATTGGTTAAAGATTAATCTTAAGACGGCTCAAGAATGTGTAGATGGGATAAGTGAAAATATAGCTAAAATCATTTCTAAAAATAATAACTGTAATGTTATTATTACTAAGGGCGATGTAGGGTTCGTAACTTATCTGAAAGACTTAGAACAAACAATTAGCTTTACTAAGGATAAAAATAAAAGCTTTATAGACTCTATAGGGGCTGGTGATGCATTTTTAGCCGGTTTTTTATCTTATATATCTCGATATAACACAGGAGAACTCCCTGCTTTAATATATGCAGATATAGTAGCTCATTTATCTACAAGCCATTTAGGTACTCTTGATGTGGTAACTGTAGAGATGGCAGATGAAGAATATAGCAACGCAAAAACGTCCATAAAAGAAGAGGGAGATACCTTATATGTCCACCGCTCTATTGATAATGTGTAAAGATGAGTTTATAAAAGTAAAAAACATTATTAAAAGCTGTGAGAGTGTAGTAGATGAGGTCATAGTAGTCGTGACAGGGAACAAGAAGGTTAAAGAGTCAGGAAATTATAAGGTTTTATATTATCCTTGGCACGACTGCTACTCTTCACCACTCAATGCTGGTTTGAGATTGATTGAATCTGATTGGGTATTCCGGATGGATACGGACGAAGAAATAGATTTAAAAAATATAGAAAAAATAAGTAGGGCAGTAAAGATGGAAGGAGTAGATGCTTTTAAGGTAAAACAAAGAGGCTATCTTCCATTGGGTAGAGAAGAGTTTGGAGTCAAAAAGGTTCCAACTTATAAGGGTTATGATTTTGCTGTTGATGATGGATGTATAAGATTGTTTAGAAATGATCCAAGAATTTTTTTTGAGTTTAATACTCACGAAACTCTTTATGACTCTCTAGATAGAGGGGGCTTTAAGTACATAAAGACAGACTTGGTTATACATCATTGGGGTAAGCTTAATATGAAAGACAAAGCACCCTATTATTATAAGTTAGCTAAAGATAGATTACGTAGATATCCCGAAGAGTACCAAAGTTATTATTATGTTGGAGTGTCTGCAGAGTTTATTGGTAAGCTAGAAGAATCATACGAAGCATTTAAGGCTGGGTATGAAAAATATAAAACTGAATACTATCGAAAACCGATGGTTTTTTTAAATAACAAAAGGAGGAAGTAATGGCAGATAATAATTCTATCAGCTTGGAAACTTTGCAAGAACAGCAGAAGAGTCTCTCTGAGGCAGTTGCAAACTTGAGTGCTACAAGGTCTCAACTTGAAGAACAATTGGCAACTGTTCGTAACAACCTAAGTACTAACGCTGGTGCTCTTCAGTATGCCAATGCTCTTATTCAGAGTATTACTGGTGAAGAGCCAGTAGAGGCTGCTACGTCTGATGAGGCAACAGAGGATGAAGAAGTAGCTCTGTAATCTAAATTATTCCATCTATAAATGTTTTAGCAAGTTTTTGGTTAATATTTATTTTAGGAGTTTTATAGGTTCTTTTGTAATTGTTTAAAGTTTAACTCTCTATATGAACAAAAAACTATGTATATCTTTCTACTGACTCCTTGAGTCTCAAGAATTATACTGCTTTATAACATTTATAGATGGAGAAAATAGATGGCCGAAGTATTTGTCTCGCCCGGCGTCTATACTCAGGAAATTGATGATACTTTCGTACCCGCTGGAGCTGGTACGATTGGTGCTGCCCTCATTGGGCGTACTGTATCGGGCCCTGCGTTTAGACCAATTCGGGTAAATAATTTTAGCGAATTTAGGAATACTTTTGGTGGAGCTGATCCTACCAAATATATGCCCTATGCCGCTAAGTCGTATCTTAGAAATGGCGCGCCTTTGACAGTTGTTAGGGTTCTTGGTAAGGGAACCGCTAATGCTGGTCAAGTTGGCGTCATTGCCTTCCCCAACACTGGTATAGCAGGCCAAACTGCAAGTGCTGGTTTGTCTTCATCTAATACTGTATATGCTACTATTAGAAGAAGAGCATCTGGTTTGGGTGATATTGCAATGAGTGGTAGTCATGGAGATTTCTCATTGTCTGCTGGTGGAGAGACAGTTGAGGGTCTTTCTCTCGTCCCTGCCGATGCTGGGTACATTGAAAAAGTATTGGGAACTGATCCCATTCAATCTAATAATGGTGATAGACTTACCGGATTTTATGTAGATTCTGTTTTTAGTTATTCAACCCCCGCAGACGGATCAACTGTATCCGGAGATACCGGCCGAGGTCAATGGTCAAGTGTTAGCGCTCTTGCAGATGCTTTTGAAGAGGTGACAGGTGGGTTTACTGGCGCAGCTACACCTTGGATTGTTTCTCAAAACTTTGGTGGAACTGTTCATCAACTCTTTAAGTTTACGAGCCTTGCTGACGGTAATAACACTAACAATCAATATAAGATCGCTGTATCCCATGTAGACATTAAGACATCAGCTAGTTCCTATCCAGCCTTTACAGTAGCTGTTAGAATGGCTAATGATACAGATGAGAATCCAATTGTATTGGAAAGCTTTACAGACGTTAATTTAGATCCCAATAACAAAAATTATATCGCTAGAGTTATTGGTGATAGAACTACGTCATTTGATCTTACTCAAGATCCACCCGAAGTACTATATAATGGTGATTATCCTAACAAATCACAGTATGTAAAGATTACCATGGCTGATACCGCACCAGCGGCCGCCAGACCTGCAGGATTCCAAGGAGTAAGCTCTAATATGTATGGCGGTGTTAGTGGTAGTCAAACTCTAAGTGCAGCTGCACTACCGGTAAAGAGTAATCATCTAAACAGTAATAATGCTGTTGATGGTCGTATCTTCATTGGTGTTGATGATATGGGTAGGAAGAGTATTAGTGATAGACTAAAGAGAACAGTAACTTCAGCCTCTGGAACTACTAGTGCAGATCATGGTATTTTGATTTTTGCTAATAGTACAGATGTCGGCGGTGCTGCAAGTGCCGTAAACACTGCCATATCTGCTCAGTATACCTATATTGATCAAGTTGGCTCTAACTCTGGTAATTTCTCTACCAGTAATAAGGTAAGATTTACTACACCTATGTTTGGTGGTTGGGATGGTTTTGATCCTCGTAAGAATCAGTTGTTAACAGAGCAGTCTGCAGATTCGGATACAATTACGGGTAGCTTTAATACAGCTATTAAGATTCTAGCTAACCCCGATGAGGTTGACTTCAACTTGATCGCAATGCCAGGTATCACATCTTCGGCAGGTGGTTCACTTACTCAAAGATTGTTGGATATGTGCTCAACAAGAGCCGATGCGTTTGGTATTATTGATATTGCAGACACTACAGCCACTGGTGCAGGTTTAGCCTTGTCGGTTGTTAATGCACAGACAGAAGCAGCTAAGTATACTTCAAACTATGGTGCTACTTATTATCCGTGGGTTCGTATCAATGATATTGATAACGACAAGCTCGTTTGGGTTCCTCCCTCGGTAGCTGTTATGGGTGCTTACGCATTCAATGATAGAGTAGCTCAGCCATGGTTCGCACCTGCTGGGTTTAATCGTGGTGGCTTGGACGAAGTACTTGAAGTTAGAAGAAGATTGACACAGGGTCAGCGTGACGATCTTTATACTAATAATGTTAACCCAATCGCTACATTTCCAGGTCAAGGTATTGTGGTCTTTGGTCAGAAAACTCTACAGGTAAAACAATCTGTATTGGATAGAATTAATGTTCGCCGTATGATGATTGAGGTTCGCAAGACCATTGCTGGATTCTCACGACTCTTCATCTTTGAACCTAACTCTGTTGCGACAAGAGAGCGTCTATTAACTCAAGTTAATGATTATCTCTCTAGTGTACAGGCAGCTAACGGTGTTAATGAGTTTAGAGCGGTATTGGATGAAACCACTACCACACCAGACTTGATTGATAGAAACATTATCAAGGGTAAGATCTTCTTGAAACCCACCACCGCCGCTGAAATCGTTATTTTTGACTTCACCGTCACACCTAATGGTGCAGCTTTTAGTGAGTAAAAAACTTAATGGGATGGGGTTTCGGCCCCATCTCGTTATATTTTTTTAATGAGTAGTGTATTTATTGTAGGATGTTTATTAAAATTAAAATGAAGATGGAGATTTAGAATGCCACAGCCTTTTGAAGTCAACGCGATGCTGGCAGATACATTTGAACCTAAGAGACAAAATAGATTTTTGTTTCAGTTTAATGATGACACTCTTCCGGCGTATATCGCACGTACAGCGGCTAGGCCATCTTTTACACAAGAAACTGTCACGATTGATTACTTAAATACCAAGCGCTATTTGGCTGGTAAGTTTGAGTGGAACACAATGTCTATCGGTCTACATGATCCCATTGCCCCTTCGGCGGCTCAGAAGGTTATGGAGTGGGCTCGATTGGCACATGAAACAATTTCTGGTAGAGATGGATATGCAGCTTTTTATAAAAAGAATTTTAGTTTGATCGCCCTTGATCCTGTTGGTGCTGCAGTAGAAAGATGGGAAATCAGAGGCGCTTTTATTACTGATGCGACGTTTGGTGATTATGATATGGCCTCAAGTGAAGTAATGCCTATTGATATTACTATTCGTATGGATGAGTGTATATTGAGATACTAAAGTATGTTTTATAGTTTTTAAATGTTTTTTAAGAAGGGCAAAATTGAATGACCGAAATTAATGTTGATTTGCAAGAATCAAAAAAAGAAGAAAAAGAAGTTTTAAGTCCAGAAGAAATGGCAGGTATTGAACGGGCTCAACAAATGGGAGCGGTGGCCAATGAGGCCTCCGCTTTCAGAGTTCCAACCGAGTTTGTACAGATTCCGTCATTTGGTTTGGTTTATCCTCCCAACTCTCCGTTACATAATCTTAAAGAAATTGAAGTAAGATATATGACCGCAGCTGACGAAGATATTCTTACGTCAAGATCTTTATTGCGAAGTGGTAAAGCTATTGATGCAGTTTTACAGAATTGTATTTTGGATAAAAGAATAAATCCAGAAGAACTTCTGTCGGGAGATAAGAATGCACTTATTACATTTTTAAGAGTAAGTGGATACGGAGCCGATTATAAGGTGGAGATTGATTGTCCTTCATGTGAAGAAACTTCTAAGTATGAGTTTGACTTAAGTCAACTTCAAATGAAAACTTTAGATATTACGCCTTTGTCCGAGGGTGAAAATAGATTTCATTTGCAGTTACCATCGGGTACTCATATAGAATTCAAGTTTCTTAATAGTGCAGAAGAAAAAGAAATTTCAGATGCGCAGGATAGGATCAAAAGAACAACCAACTCTCCTGTTGATAGAAATGTTACTACGAGACTTAAGAACACAATCATTTCTATAGATGGAAGTAATGATCCATCTCTTATTAATAGTTATGTAGACTCACTTAATGTTAGGGATTCCCGAGCACTGAGAAAACATATGGAAGATAATACTCCAGATATTGATATGAAACAAGATTTTGAATGTGCTCATTGTGGGCACCGAGGGGAGGTGGATGTGCCGATTTCGGTCGGCTTCTTTTGGCCTGAAGACTAATAAAGATTTTTTTTATAAAGAGTTATTTGACATAGTGTATCATGGAAAAGTGTCATTTCAAGACGCGTATAATATGCCAATTAACTTAAGAGCATGGTGGATAAAAAGAATTAATTGGACATTAGAAGAACAGCGAAAAGCTGAAGAAAAGGCCAACAAACAGATGTCAAGATCGTCTGGGCCGAAATCAAAAAAATGATTAATATATTTATCCCTTTACTATGTTTTTATGGTAGAGGGATATTTATTTTGTACATTCATATATTCACAACTGTAGAGATCTGGTATGGCCGATATTTCCAATAAACTAAACAAAGCTTCTTCAGACTTAGCCGGAACCTTTGTTGAAGTTACAGAGAATACCCGCGATTTTGCAGAAGCTCTGTCTGCAGCTACTGGAAAACTAGCAGATTCAGTTAAGGACTCAACTGAAGAATTCGGAAAAATGGAAAATAAACTGAGTGGTGTAGCTAACACTCTAAAAGGTATTTTTTCTAAGGCTGGGGGTGCGTTTAAGAAAATACCAGGACTAAGTAAAATGGCTGCCCTTGGGCCTCTTGGAGCTATTACAGGTGCCGCTACACTACTGTTCAAGCAGTTACTTGAAGTAAGTAATACTATCGCTTCGATCTCAAAAGACACAGGATTGGTAGGAAAACAATTAAAAGGATTAACTAAAGAAATAAAGTTAGCTTCTAGCGGATTGTATGCCTATAATATGTCCATGACCGATACAGCTAAACAAGCTGCCGCCTTACAACAATCTCTAGGAGGCACTGTTAAGGTTCAGGCAAAGATGATAGATGTCACTGCTCGTATTGCAAAAGCTATGGGTGGTAGTGCTCAAGAATCAGCAGCCTTGGCAGATAATCTTATAAGGGGTTTTGGAAAGACAGCCCCTCAAGTTGAAAAATTTGCTCAAAGTATAATGACCTTTGCGACTAAATCAGGCGTTAATGCTCGTAAGGTTATGAGAGATATTTCTAACGATAGTAATCTAACAGCAATTTATTTAAGTCGTGGTGAAGATTATATGGCCAAGACAGCTATTATGGCTGCCAAAATGGGTAAGTCAATGGCTGATAACTTAGGTACTACAGATGCATTTTTGAATATAGAGTCTGGATCTGATTTAACCGGTCGTCTTAATCAATTTTTTGGTAGTAATCTTAATGCGTTGAAAATGTACAACATGGCAGTAAAACAAGATACTCTTGGAGTAATGAAAGAATTGAATACGGTTTTTAGTTCTCCAAAGGGTATTGCTATGATACAAAAATATCCTGGCATAGCTAAACAGTTAGGTGCTGAACTGGGTATGAACATTCAAGACATGAAACAACTAGGTAAAACTATTAAGGACATGGATAAAGCTGCAGCGGGGCCTACAGCTAAGCAATTACAATTAAATGAATTTATTGCAAAAGGTATGACCTTAATGGACAAGTTGAAGGGCATGATAGCTACAGTGTTTATGCCTATTTTTAATGAGTTTGGTACTATGTTGCATGATCAAATAGAGCCCGTATTAACCCAAGGTACCAAAATGGCTTCAAGCTTTGGCAAAAGTATTGCCTTAGCTATGGATAAGGCCGATGGACTTGGGCCTAAATTAAAAGCCGCTTTCAATAAAATCAAAGAATTTATAGGGCCAATTCTTACTCCAATAGGAGAGAAGATTGGTAGGGCTATAGCTGGTGGTATATGGAAGGCTCTTGCGAATAGCACTCTGGGCAAGATAACAGATTTTATAATACCTGATAACCCATTCCCAGGGATGATAGATAGCACCACTCGAATAGGTAAGAGCTTGGGGCTAGTTAACAATGCCACTGGTCAAGTTCATAATAGTCCAACCTTAGCTTTGATAGGTGAAGAGCATAGAAGTGAGGTTGTTATTCCTACGGAAAGAATAAGAAAAGGAATGCCGGTTAGTAATAGTGTATCAAGAGAGTTACAATCTATTGGTGTTCCAGGATTTTCAAATGGCCTCGGCGGCGGTGGAGCCAGCGGGTACGCTGCCTCTAGCGTTTCTGCTGCTCAAAGAAGAAGATCTCAATCACAAATGGTATATGGTTCGCAGGGCGATCCGAACGCTATAAAAAGAAGAGAACAACAAATAGAACAACAAGCTGCAGAAGATAGGGCTCACCAAAGAGGCCTTGTT
>Ga0180120_10001752_pt1 | contig 11049 bp, 9 predicted proteins | sample CPBDNA_3_FD_129677 | JGI IMG/M metagenome (GOLD analysis project Ga0180120, IMG submission 129677) | Freshwater to marine salinity gradient microbial communities from Chesapeake Bay, USA - CPBay_Spr_31_0.2_DNA (version 2) (version 2) | ecosystem: Environmental > Aquatic > Marine > Coastal ... | reverse complement strand
CCCAGCCAATAGGTGTTTTACCCGCCTGTTTTACAATTTCACTTACCCTATTTACAAATTTAATATAGTCCGGTTTTTTGGTAACATGACTCTCATCTCCTCCTAAATGAAAATAAGGACCAGGACTCATGGCACTAATTTCATTCACAACATCTGTCACAAAGTCATACACTTTTTCATTGTTGGCATCCCAAGTACTGAACCCCACCTCAGTACCAGTGTATAATTCAGGAGTTTTTCCATTGCCATTTAAGAATGGATAAGCCACAGATGCCGCATTGGTGTGTCCAGGCATATCGACCTCAGGAATGATGGTTATAAAGTGTTTATTCGCATAAGCCACCAAATCTTTGTATTGTGCTTGGGTGTAAAAACCACCAGCACCTCCACCCACTTCCTTTTCGCCACCTACCTCAGTGAGTTTGGGCCATTTTTTAATTTCAATGCGCCATCCTTGGTCATCTGTAAGGTGAAGGTGTAAGATATTTATTTTGTAATAGGCCAATAGATCTATATAGCGTTTTACCTCTTGTATCGTAAAAAAATGTCTGGCCACATCTAACATAGCCCCTCTAAAAGCATAATTTGGGGCGTCTTCAATGGTTCCTCCAGGAATTTCCCATATCGGCATATTTTTTATTGTTGCAGCTTGGTTAGGGATTAATTGTCTTAAAGTTTGAATGCCTCTAAAAAGACCACTTGGCTGCGCCGATGCTATTTTTAAAATACTTTTACCCACCGAAATTTTATAAGATTCTCCCGTAGTATTCGGATCCATATTATGCTCAGTAGTTTTAACCTCAGTTTCTTCTGTAGGGGTTATTTCAAGTTCAATGGCTGTTCCACGTGGGTTTACAGGATTAATTTCTAGAGCCAACCCACTGTGTTGAAAGATTTTCTCTGCAGTGAATTGAGCCATATGCAACATAAATGCTGTGGTATCTGAAGTTTTTATATAGGTGTCTTTATACATTGGAAATCCGTGCTCATCTTCTTCTATTTCCGCGGGGATGGGAATTAATCCAAGCGCTGAAAAGTCTGAAATTCCTTGTTCAATTTCAATCATTGGCTTTTGACAGGCGGTTAAAAAAAGCACCGCGAATAAGATTAAGTAGCGTAGTTTAGAAGTAATAAATGTCATGTAATTGGTATTTGTGGTTGATTATTGTGATTGGTATTTGTGCTTGATTATTGTAGTAAATGTTTCTGACTTTTATTAATGATGGGTTTTAATTTCTTACTTCAATATTAATGGTTTCAAAACGGATTCCCAAATAGCGTATCCTTTTTGATTCATGTGTAAGCCATCTGAAACAAACAAGCTTTTGTCTAGCGCACCTTCTTTAAGCATAGGGTGCCATACATCTGCATAGATGAGTTGCTCTTTCTTAGCAGCGAGCCGTTTGAAAAGGTTATTTAATTGTAAGTACTTTGTTTTTAAATCCCAGCGACTTATACTCGGTTTAGCGGCTATAAGGACTATCTGAGTTTGTTTGTTGTTTTTCTGAATGGCCCTGATTATTTTTTTTGTGGTGCGTTTAATTTTTCTTGGGTGTACTCCCGCAAACAAATCATTGTCACCCTCATATATAAAAACTTGATGGGGTTGGAACTGAATGATAAGGGCCTCTTTATGTCGCCATAAATCTCGTGCTTGAGACCCACCAAAACCAGTATTTATGATCGTATTTTCTGGAGTTAAATCACTGACAGACGGCCACATTCTCACGCTAGAACTACCTGTGAATACAATTGTTTTTCCCTGTTTTTTAAGGTTAGTGTACCTGTTTTGTATTTCTTGAACCTCTGCTTTAAACGGATTTTGTGAAAAGACATTAGCATTGCAACAGATGAACAAGCCTAGAACGAGCACTATTTTTTTCATGATTCTATATTGTTTTCAATTAAAAATTATTCATTTAAATTACATTTTTTGAATGAGCACACATAATTTTTTAGACCTATGACACCGAGACATTAGACTTGTGACATTTAAATCTGTAGTTTTGTTGATCTAAAAAAACACACCCTTTTAAAACTGCCTCTATGAATTCAAGAGAAGACCAATTAAAAGCCTTTGACAGATTGTTAACCATTATGGATGAGTTGCGTTTAAAATGCCCTTGGGATAAGAAGCAAACCATGGAAAGTTTACGCTTACTCACTTTAGAAGAAACCTATGAATTGGCCGACGCTATCTTAGATAACGACCTTCAAGAAGTTAAAAAGGAACTGGGAGATGTTTTGTTGCATATTGTGTTTTATGCCAAAATAGGGAGTGAGTCTGGTACATTTGATATGGGAGATGTGTGTAATGAAATCTGTGATAAACTCATTCACAGGCATCCACATATCTATGGAGACGTCACCGTTGAAAATGAAGAAGAGGTCAAGAAAAACTGGGAACAGCTCAAGTTAAAAGAGGGGAATAAAGGGGTGCTTTCAGGTGTTCCAAAAGGACTTCCTGCTTTAATAAAAGCATATAGAATGCAAGAAAAAGCTGCTGGTGTAGGTTTTGATTGGGAGAAACCTGAGCAGGTTTGGGAAAAAGTTAAAGAAGAACTCGGAGAGTTTAATGATGAGGTCAAAAAAGGCAATACCGATGCAATGGAAGCAGAGTTTGGAGACCTGATTTTCTCGATGATTAATTACGCAAGGGCTATAGGGATAAATCCAGAAAACGCCCTAGAAAGAACCAATACAAAGTTTAAAAAGAGATTTACATACTTGGAATCTCAGGCGCAATTAAAGGGTTTGTCTTTGAGTGAAATGTCACTAGATGAGATGGATGTATTCTGGAATGCAGCTAAAAAATTATAAGGGAGCCCTAAAACTGTATTACATTTTCAAAAGTATTAAAGATTGCATTTTCATAAGTATTAAATTAGGAGCGCAAAATGGCGGCCCATCACATTACATTTAATTATGTACATACATTTTTTTTAAGATGTTTATAGCTGCTTTAGAAAGCCTATATTTGCAAGCAAAATTTCAACCATTTGTTACAGCAATACACCAAAGAATTTAGATATAATTTAAGCCTTTCTTTTCCAGTAATCCTAGGCCTTTTAGGCCATACTTTTGTTGCTTTTGCAGACAATATTATGGTGGGACAACTAGGAACCGCCGAACTAGCAGCGGTTTCTTTAGGAAACAGTTTTGTGTTCATAGCCATGTCTTTAGGTATTGGGTTTTCTACTGCTATTACACCACTGGTAGCGGAATCTGATGGAGCAAAAGACACTGCATCAGGAAAATCAGCACTCAAACACGGATTGGTTTTATGTACCGTTTTAGGATTGGCCTTGTTTTTTCTAATCCTACTGTGTAAACCACTCATGTACCATATGAAACAGCCTATTGAGGTTGTTACATTGGCCATGCCTTATTTGGATTTGGTCGCTTTTTCTCTGGTGCCATTAATTATTTTTCAGGCTTTGAAGCAGTTTTCAGAGGGACTGTCTCAGACCAAATACCCTATGTATGTAACCGTTGTTGCCAACGTGATTAATATTGTTCTTAACTATTTATTGATTTATGGCACTTTTGGTTTCCCTGAAATGGGGATTGTTGGTGCAGCCGTTGGAACTTTAGTTTCTAGGGTGGTTATGGTAATTTTACTTTGGGCTATATTTCGTTATAAGGACAAATTTAAGGCCTATGTACACAACATAAACTTTAAGGTTATTGATAAGAGCGTACTGACTAAAATCATCAATTTAGGCTTTCCTTCTGCATTGCAAATGTTTTTTGAGGTAGCCATATTTACATCGGCCATTTGGCTTAGTGGTGTGTTGGGAAAAAATGCACAAGCGGCCAATCAAATTGCCCTGAACTTGTCTAGTATGACTTTTATGGTGGGTATGGGACTTGGTGTTGCAGCTATGATTAGGGTAGGCAATCAGAAAGGATTAAAAGATTTTAATGCATTGCGGAGAATTGCCATGTCTATCTTTTTATTGACCTTTATTCTGGAAGTAGTGTTTGCTATTTTGTTTTTAGCTTTTAGAGATATATTGCCTACAATTTATCTCAATAACAATGATTTAATCAATGCGGCAGACAATACAGAAGTTATTTTCCTTACCGGTCAATTACTTTTAGTGGCAGCATTTTTTCAAATTTCAGATGGATTACAAGTAGTGGTCTTGGGTGCATTAAGAGGTTTTCAAGATGTTAAAATACCCACCCTAATTACCTTTATCGCTTATTGGATGATTGGTTTTCCTGTGAGTTTTTACCTAGGCTTATACACCCCTTTGGAAAGCGTTGGAATTTGGCTGGGCCTTTTAGCTGGCCTAACTGCTTCAGCTATTATGTTATATATCCGATTTAATTATCTGACAAAAAAGCATATAGAAGACCTTTCTCTTCCGGTTTCCTAAGATTCTCACTATTTTAGTGCTTTAGTTTAAAATTTAAATTACCACTAAAACAATCAGAAGCAGCATACTTCTGCTCATAGATCAACGTACAGACCAACGTATTTAAAAATATTATCCTATGGAATTTCCAAAATTTTTACTCGGTGACAACACTGATTTCCCCACCGCTATTTTTGTAATACACACAGACTATCCTAGGTTCATTATAAACCTTGAAGACGACAGCGTGGAATGGTTGGAAGATTTTTCTCCAGAAGATGAAAAAGAACTGGAAACGGAAACGGAAGGACTCATTCAAGCAGCTACTGATTTTTACGACAGAGAGATTTCTAGGTACGAAGCATAATGCTAGAGCTACTTCAATCCATAGACCGCGCTCTTTTTGTGTTTCTCAATGGTTTGGGAAGCCCTTCATGGGATGCATTTTGGTTGTTACTCTCAGAAAAGGCTATTGGCGCTCCTCTAGTGCTTTTTTTTCTTTGGAAGATGTACCACAAATACGGTCTTGTAGTTTGTTTAAAAGCGATCCTCGCTTTAGCTATATTAATACTAGCAACAGACCAATTGGCCAACGCGTTTAAGTACGGTTTTGCTAGGCCAAGGCCTTGTCACGAACCGCTACTAGATGTGGGGCTTAGGCTCGTTAAGGCTCGTTGTGGTGGTCCTTATGGTTTCTTTTCTGCACATGCAGCCAACAGTATGGCGGTCGCTATATTTATGGGAATGCTCCTCAGACAATTTTGGTCTTGGTTTATTTATGTTGGTGCATTTTTGGCTTTTATGGTCGGTTTTAGTAGAATATATTTAGGTGTACATTATCCTTTTGATGTGCTTATTGGATTTTTTATAGGTGCATTCTTTGCCTATCTGGCTCAATTTATTTTTAAGAAACAGGTTTTATTTAAGCAAGCTAATTAATGCTATCTAAAAAGACATTTATCGTATTACTAACTTTGCTCTTGGCGGTTTATGCTATGGGACTGTTTAGTGGACTGTTAGAAAATGATTCTGCACAATTTGCTGTTATGTCTATGAGAATGTTTCAAGAAAGTGATTTTCTCGCGCTATTCAAAGGCACTGAACCCTATCTTGACAAACCACATTTACACTATTGGTTGGCTGCTGCTTCATATGCTGTTTTTGGAATTTATGAGTTTTCATATAAGTTGCCAGGTTTTATGGCTTTATTATTAGCTGCTTATAGTGTGTTTAAACTGGCCCAAATACTGTATTCAGTCCCTGTCGCTAGAGCTGCTACACTTATTTTTTTAAGTGCCCAAACCATTGTTTTATCTGCAATTGATCTTAGGACAGATGCAGTTCTTACAGGATTTGTTGCCTTGTCCTTGTGGCAATTCATCGCGTTTGCGGAAAGGCCCAATTGGCGCCCTATGGTTTTTGGAGCTTTGGCAGCAGCCATGGCTTTTTCTACAAAAGGACATTTGGCTCTTGTCATGATTGGATTTCCTTTAATGGGGCATCTTATTTATAACCGCCAATGGTCACTGCTCTGGAGAAAAGAAGTGCTTTTAGGAGTAGCTGCATTTGTTTTAGGCATATGTCCTATTTTATATGCTTATTATGTGCAATTTGACCTTCATCCTGAATTAGTGATTCGGGGTGTTTCAGATAGGTCTGGTATTTTCTTTATCCTTTTTGAGCAGAGTTTTGAGCGCATGAGTGGCCAGGGTATGGGCAGTAATAGTCCTGATTATTTTTTCTTTTTCCATACTTTTCTGTGGGCTTTTCTGCCTTTTACGCCCTTGGCGATATATCTCTTTGTAAGGCGGTTTAAATCCAAAGCAGTTTTGGATAAAACCCAAGGACTTCTATACGGAGCATTGGCTATTTTACTCTTAATAAGCTTTGCCCAATTTAAACTGCCGCATTACCTCAATAGTAGTATTCCCCTTTGGGCGGTATTGGTTGCAGCTAGGGTAGGTGGCCAGGGAAAAATTTGGAAACCCATGTTCCACATACAAAAGCTATTATTCGTCCTTTTGGGTATTGTAGCTTTGGTTCTATGTATAGGGGTATTTCCCTTTGAATTTTGGGTTTCCTATGTTTTGTTGGGACTTTTTATAGTAGGAAGTATTGCCTGGATATTAAGGACTAAAGCGGTTTTTTCTGGCATCCTTCTGACAGGAGTCTTAACAGCTGTTTTTGTAAATGGGATTCTAAATATTGGTTTTTATCCTAAATTACTTCAATATCAAGCAGGTAAAACTGCTTCAGAGAAAATATTGCAATCCTCTTACATCTCACCAGATAAGGTGTATAAATGGGGAAACGCACACAGTTGGGCAATGGATTTTGGCCTTAGATCGCCCTTGAAAATAGTGGATCAGTTAGAGGAACTCAAGGATTTGTCAAACGTTTGGGTGTACCTAAATGGGCTTCAATTAGACCAACTTTCTAAAACAGACATACCCTTTAATATTGAATTTTCAGTGCCCTCTTATAGAATTACTAAATTAAAAATAGCCTTTTTAAATCCTGCTACAAGAGCTAATACTTTAGAAAAACGCTACTTGGTGTTTTTGCCTGGTTCCGGTAATGACCTAAAGTGATACACCATTCCAGTTAAAGAGACGGAAGCAGTAATAAAAAAGAACAGCAAGCTCATAGCTATGGCTGTTTTGTAATCTAAGGCCAACCATTGTGCCCCATATAAGAAGGTAAGCTCTCTACTGCCTATTCCACCAATGGTCAATGGAATAATAGCCACGATAGAAGATATTAAAAAGACCAAAAAATACAGTCCAATATCTTGTGTTTGGTCCAGCGCCCATAATATGCACAAGGCAGTAATTAATTGAGACAATTGCACTCCTGCAGAATACACAAAGGTTTTCCAGAAAACAGCTAGGGTGTAAGGGTATATTTTCTTTAACCCTATATAGTAAACTAAAACACCCAAAGGGACAGCCAATAAGAAAAGGTATCTAAATGGGCTGAGTAGCTCGTGAATACCAATAGCCGCTATAAAGGCACTAAAAACGCACAAAAGCAGTAGTCCTGACAGCCTGTCTACTAAAAGGGCGCCAAAGATTTTTTTAGTTGGTGTTTGAAATGTTTTTTTTATGACATACCCTTTATAAGCATCTCCACCAATGCCGCCGGGTAGAAACAAGTTGTAAAACATGCCTAATAAGTAGAGCCTTAAATTATACCCGTGGTTTAGTTGTACTCCTATACATTGCCAGAATAGTTGTAGTCTAAAAGCGGCTATTATTTTTGATAAAAAAAAGAATAAAGTCCCCAAGCCTAAATATCCCCAATGTGCTTTTAACAAAGTTTGAGAGACTTCGCTAAAGGGAATTTTCAAAAAAATAAGGTATAAAAGCACTGCACTGATCCCTATCTTGAGAAATAAAAGCGCTTTTTTTTTCATGTTTTTAGTTAATGATTTTGTGTTGGTTTTGATTTTCACACTAATTTGAACCAATCTTTTTTGAGGCTGTAGTTATTTTGAAATAGCCGTTCCCCCTTGGGTAACTTTTCTGATTCTATAAGGTCTTTTCTTTTGAGACTCGTAGTAGGTTCTGATCAGCAATTCCATAACAATTCCGATGGTGAACAATTGAATTCCTGCAAAAATCAGCATCATTCCCAGGGTGAGTAGGGGCCTAGTTCCTATATCTTCGCCCATAAGTTTAAGGTACACCAAATACGCATTTATACATAGTCCTGCCCCTATTAATAGCACCCCAAAAATCCCAAAGAGATGAATGGGTCTTTGGATGTATTTTCTAATAAAAAGCAATAACATCATATCTGCAATTACCTTAAATACACGCTCCAATCCATATTTGGAGACTCCAGCATGTCTGGCATGATGTTTAACAGGGACTTGTTTTATTTGCGCTCCCTCTAAGAATGCTAAAAGCGTAATGAAGCGGTGCATTTCGCCGTATAAATTAAGGTCTTTAGCCACATCTTTATGAAAGACTTTTAAGGCACAGCCGTTGTCTTTGATGTCTAATTTAGTGACCCTTCTCACCAAGAAGTTGGCAATTTTTGAAGGTATTTTTTTCAGTAAGCTGTCTTTTCGTTTCTGTCTAATACCTGTCACCAAATCATAGCCTCCGTCAATGGCTTCTTTTAACATAGAAGGAATGTCTGAGGGGTCGTTCTGAAGGTCACCATCCATGGTAATAATATAGGTTCCAGAAGCGTAGTCAATTCCTGCAGCAAGGGCCAAACTTTGGCCGTAATTTTTTTTAAGGGCTATTAAGTGGACTTGATTGTCTGCCAAATCATTGACCACCTTTTTGGTTTGGTCTGTGGAAAAGTCATCTATATAAATAATCTCATATTGATACCCTACAAGGCTTTCGTGAATTTTCTGGGTAAGTAAAAGCACATTGTCTTGTTCGTTATAAAGGGGTACAACAACGGAAAGGAGTTCCTGAGTGTGAATGTTCATGATGGTCATTTAGTCCCACAAATTTAAGTCATTTTATAGAATAGCCGTCTTTTTGTAGTATTTCTAAGGACTTTTTTGAAATTTGACGCTAGGTATAAGGCCTGAAGCACCTTCGAAACCGCTTTTTGTGTATTTAAATAAATTTATTGGAGCTATTTTTTGAGTGAAATAGCCTTAAAGTTAGGTTTGTTATTGCCCTAATAAATAGGACCTATTTTTGATTAGATTTTAAAATTATAATGACTTTTTGTGGCTATTTCTAAATCCATCAATAAGTATTTCAGCCGCTTTAGAGATGCTTAAAGTGCCATTGGTGAGTTGTCTTTTTATATCAGGAATTTCATTTTGAACCTTCTTGTCTGCGTAAAAAGAGGCTTCTAAACGCTGGCAAACAAGTCGGTGCAGTCCTAGAATTTTTTGAGCGGTTCTTTTTAGTTCAAAATCACCATGTTTCTTCTGAAGGCGAATAAAATCTTCTATGCTTTGCCACACTTCTTTTACACCGCGATTTTCAATGGCAGAAGCCAAAAGTACCGGGGGCTCCCATCCGTTTTTTCTGGGCCTAAAACCATGAACAGAAGCCTTGAAATACTGCTGAGCTTTTTTGGCTAACGGGGCTTGCGCCCCGTCTGCCTTGTTAATTAACAAGGCGTCTGCCACCTCCAGTAGTCCTCTTTTAATACCTTGAATTTCATCTCCAGCTCCGGGCAATTGAAGGAGTAAAAGTGCGTCTACCATTTCATGAACTTCCAATTCATTTTGTCCAACCCCTACCGTTTCTACAATGATTACGTCAAAGCCAGCAGCTTCACAGAAAAGGATACTTGAGCGGGTATTTTGTGCCACACCACCCAAAGTACTTGCTGCAGCCGTAGTTCTTATATATGCACTCTTGTTCGCAGCAAGTTGGTCCATCCTTGTTTTATCTCCCAGGATGCTTCCGCCACTTTGTTGGCTACTGGGATCAATGGTTAGTACGGCTAGTCTAAGTCCCTTCTCCACAAGATACATACCCAATGCTTCAATTAAAGTGCTTTTACCTACTCCTGGAACCCCAGAAATACCCACTCTTATCGTATTTGGATTTTCTTTTGAAAAGGCGACCTCTAATTCCTGGGCCCATTTTTGGTGAATGGGTAATTTGCTTTCTACCAAGCTAATAGCCTTGCTCAAAGCGGGTATTTCACCATTAACAATCCCTTTGATCAATTTGGGTACCGATATTGATAGGTTATTTTTCATGGTTTTTGTGTGTGAGCGCCCTTAAGATTCGATAATAATTAGGGAATTACTCGGCTGTTTTTTCAAATTTGTATCGGGTCTCTTGTTGGTAAGGCCTGTCTTTATCTATGACTATGGTCTTAAAATTTTCATGGCTTGGTGCATCTGGGTATCCCTGGGTTTCAAAACAAATTCCTTTAAATTCTTGGGGTGTAAAGCATACTAGGATGTCTTGGTCTGTATAAACATCCATACGTAACTTGCTTTTTTCAGAGTACACACTAGCTGCTCTTTGTCCTAATTTACTTGTATGGTTCAATACAAATGGCGTGTCTAGTTCTATTTGATTTATTTTTTTTGGTGGGCTAAAATGATAGGCATCATTTTTTAATGAAAGCAGCTTTCCAGTTGGTAATAATTGGTGGTCTGTTTGTATCCTATGGAATGCATTAATTTCTAAAAGGTAATCTGAAACATCCTGGGCTTGGTCTAAAATAAAATAACTGTGATTGCTTAAGTTAAACACCTGAGGGACAGTAGAAGTGCTGTTATAGCTTATTTTTAATTCATTATTTATGAGGCTATAGGTCAGTAATGTTTTAATGGTCCCTGATTTTAAAGCCTTATGATTACTAACTCTTTCTTGCTGTACTTGTTGGCAATAAGAAAGACAAATAAAAGGGGCTGCTCCTGAGCCTATTTTTTCTAATTGCCAAAACTGTTTGGAATAGGCTTGCTTCCCTCCATGCAATTCAATGTTTTCAGTATTTCCTGGAAAGTCTACAGTATTTGAAGGGCTGTTTTTTCTTTTAATTCTCCCTGCAAATGGTCCTAGGCAAGCCCCAAGAAACCAAGGGTCCTCTAAATATAATAATACCTCAGGATGTCCTGCGACCAATTCTTGTGATTCTTCGTGTTCAAGCTTTAGTTTTAAACTTTTAATAATAGCACCATAATTCAATACTTCCATTTTTAGAAATTCATTTTCTAAAGTAAATACCTCTATTAAAGCTG
>Ga0180120_10001748_pt1 | contig 11057 bp, 9 predicted proteins | sample CPBDNA_3_FD_129677 | JGI IMG/M metagenome (GOLD analysis project Ga0180120, IMG submission 129677) | Freshwater to marine salinity gradient microbial communities from Chesapeake Bay, USA - CPBay_Spr_31_0.2_DNA (version 2) (version 2) | ecosystem: Environmental > Aquatic > Marine > Coastal ... | reverse complement strand
TTTGATATTATAGAATCAGGTGGAATTGTACATGCTGTTTGGATATGTATGGAATGGGAACATCAAAGTAAATTTTTAAAAAAACCAATGGAAGTATATGACAGATATAAAAATAACAGCGAAGGAGTTCAAAAATCAATATATAAAGGCATTGCTAATAGAACTTATGGTGTTCAATTAAAGAAAACAAATGTAACAGCAATGGCATTAATTAGAGATTCTAATGAGATGAGTAAAATTGTTCGTAATCATAAAATTTTAGATATACAAACTGTAGGTGATGCTGCGTGTATAACCTATGAACATCCAGAAGATCAATTATCTGAACGTCCATCACATATGGGAGCTTTCGTTTTAACTTGGTCTCGACATGATCAGAATAAAGCAATATCTGAAGGATATGGAAAGGATCGACATACGGATGCCATACTAGAAAGTATGGTTAGATATGGGGACACTGATTCTATGATTATGGATGTTCGTCATGTCGAAAGAATTATTAAATTAGATAGAAGTAAAAAGGATGAATGGAATAATAGAAGAATATTTTTACCTGAAGTTCCAAAATCAAATAAGGCTGGTAAACTAACAGATGAATTAGCAGACGACGTAGAAAAGTATATACCTAAAGAAGAAGCCAAGTTGTTGATTAAAAATGGGTTTCCGGATATTAGCACTGGTTTTTGTGGTCGTGTTATTGAGACTGTCTCACCCTTCCCCAAAATTAATTTTGTAAAATGTATTTTTCCACCTGCTATTTGGAATGGGAAAGAAACAACACGCGATAACTATCCACCAGTTTCGACTGGTCTATGGCATGTTGGTTATAAAGCAACATGTAAAGGTGTCTCAAAGGGCGCCATTATGTTTTTTGAGGATAATATGAATAATGCAGTAAAGTTCGCTCCTACTAAGGAATGTTTTGAACTTGTTAAAACAGCTGTGCAAGAAGGAAAACCAATAAATACAGTATCATATGATCGATTAAAAAAAATACGAATTAATATGAATTCGACACATTTAAAGAATGGTTCACTACCATTTGATATTCAAAATGTTTTAGATTTCAATAGACGAATATTAAATGGTAGGTGGGAAGGAAGGAAATATATAGAAAAAAACTCTAACAATGTTGGCACACATTTTTTGAGTAAATATGAAAAGTATACAGTACCACATGGATTTCAGGATGAACATTATTCCTTACAACAGATTACAGAATGTATGAACGAAGCGCGCGAATTACTTGAACATTAATGGTAGCCAAGTACGATTTTTAAATAGTTCTAGTTGGCCACGAATATAAATCAAAGCACAATGATCAGAAGATAAGTCTTCATCAAGTACTTGTATTTCATGTTGTAATATATTTAAAGTTTTTAAAGCATTAGCTGAATCAGCTTGTCTCTTGTGTTTTGCCAGCATTAACCATCTTATTATTTTATTCCATGTATTTGATGTTTTAGATAGTAAAATATCTCTTTTATTTTCCAATTTGATTTTTTCAATTAACATTTGATTAATATTAAATAACATATCATATTCAATATTTATCAATTTAATTCTCATACTCCTCGATTTAAATGTATGTAGTGTAATCTCATTTAATCTCTTTAAAACATGTGTCTCCCTGTTGATATACATTCGATAACGTTCCAAAATTAAAATGTATTGATCTTGAAAGTCAATGTCATAGTCATGTTCAACATCGTAAATGCTTTCATGAGACGAAATAGAAAGTGAATCAGACGAATCAAATCTGTATGAGCCCATTTTTATATGAAGTGAAATTGAAAAATGAGTGAACCTGGAGCAGTTAGCGGAGCAGTTGTACAGAACAATAACCAAGGTAGTTATTCTAGAAATCAATATTCTTCTTTTATTCCAAGTGGAGGTGATGCTCCGAACCCAATAAATGCGCCAAATAATACTACTGGTTTTAATAATAATGGCGCACAAGATTCGAATGATTCGACAGGCAAAGTAGATGGGCAACATGATGAAGTTAGGGGTGGTGATACCACCGAGTCTTCTAAAAATATTGAAATAGCCAATCCATCCGATAGTAAAGTAGCCGAATCGCCATTTGTTCATTATGTGAAACGTTTATTTTCGAATAAAGAAAGTTTTAAGGATCAAGAACATTATACTTCACGTTCATTAGGTAGAGGTATGAACAATGAAAATATTCGGAATGCTGTGTATTGGGGTGAATCCGAAGCTGATATTTTCGACTTTGGAATGAATACATCTGGTGAAATTACTAAGGAAGACATCGTAGATATGAATGACATTAAACATAGAGATATTTAATGTAAAAAAATAAACTATCCTATTAAAACAAAAAATGCCACGTAGAAAAAATGTTAAACGTGTATTTAAACCTACCCCTTTGGAAGAATTAGAACCTATCGCTATTAACAAACATAAACGTAGAAAAACTTTAAAACAAATAAAATTAGATAGGATTAATTTTAATAATAAAGTAGACCAAGAGATCGAAGTAACACCTGATGTTAAAGCACTTGATGTTGTTCAAACAGCAAGTAAAATTGAAGAAAAATTAAGTCTAAGTAGGCGTGTTGATTCTGTGGTTGGACATATTTTACAAACGAGGTCAGGGGACGAGGTAGCTTTAAAGGGTTTTATTAATTCAGATGAAGCACTCACTAGTGTCATGGGTATTATGGAAGCGTATAACATGGATGGTCTCGATAGAGTTGGGGATATGTTTAAAGGTAAAATGAGTGAACGTTTCACAAAAGATGCAACAGATATATTTGGCAATACAACCTTCAAAACAGTTAGTGGTAAAGAAATGACTTATGGTCAACCAATCATGAATAGTGTTGAATTTAAAAATCCAGTGGGTATGATTGGTGATGTTGTCGAACCATCTAATGTGTCTAAGCTACGGCCAGGTGCTATTAGTGGTAAATCGGTCGGTGGGTATGAATTTGTAACAAAAATGTCTGGAAACCCACCCACCTTGGTGGTGGCCCTACAGGGTTTTGGCACTGATGAACAAGGTGCCCTTATAAAATCTACTATGTTAAAAGATCCAGTTCCTTATAAATATGGAAATAACCCAAATGCTAAAGTTTGGGAAGGTGCTCAAGAAATTTACTCTAATGTTCGAAAGCAATTATTTGATGTTATTGATGAATTAGGAGGCACTGTACCCAATATGATGGTTACTGGTCATTCTTTAGGTGGTGCTGTAGCATCATTGGCTGCAAATGATATTGAATTAATAGGAAAGGTCGATAATGCCTTTAATATTGTCAATTATGCAGGTCCACCTATGGCAAATCAAGCTTACATTGATAGTATTGACACATCAAGAGTAATTATTAATCGTTTACACCATAGAGGTGATCCAGTTACTGGACCTATTATTGGACATAAACATATTACAAATTCTTTTTGGGATGTCAGTGAACAATTAGACGATGGTGTATTCAATGTAAATGGACATAGATGGGCTGAAATTGTCCAGAAATGTGATGACGGTTTAAATGGTAAAATTCTTTATGGTGCAAATAAAAAATACATTTACTCTAGTAGATTTAGTAAAGCTATTCAAAAGATTTCTGATAGTAAACTCGTTAAGACAATTTCAGAACAAATTGCAGCTGTTAGATTAGCAGTTATTAGTAAATTATCAAATCATTCTATTATTGGAGACATCCTCGCTGGTAAAAATGTAGAAGAACTATTGACTAAACTCTCGAGGGATGATACTTTCTTTAAAGAAGCAATTGAGGAATTCCTGCCTAAATTGAATCAAGATAATGGTATTAAAATATTGAATACAATGCGCAAGTCTGGATTAACAGATTTAAATCCTAATGGTTGGTCAAAAACCTTTATAAAAGAATTTGAGAAAGATCATGGTGAGTTGTATAAAACATTTTTAGGTGAATTGACAGAACCTGAGAAAAGGGAGTTTTTTAAATGGTATAACTTGGTAGATGATGGAGGTTTAATTGATAAAAATGCAATTAATAGTCTAGATGATATTGTTGTAAATTTAAAAGAAGAGAAATTGTATAATTCAAGTTTGATTCGAAATTTAGACGATATCAACTTGTTTCTACAAGAGGATGTTGCAAAGAAAATGAAAAGTATCAGGTGGATAGACGATGCAGTTTCAAATATAATGTCTAACCCATTGGGTGTAACACATAGTGGTAAAGGGATTGGTAGAACTGCAATGATACCAAAACGATCAACTGCTTATGTAAAATCATTAACAGGTGATATAGGTTATTTGGAAGATTTAACCAAGTCGAATGGTAGGTTTGTAAAAACAAATAGAGCATTTAAATTCGTAGGCGATAGTGTAGATATTGTAGGTGATATTTTGAAGGGTGGTCGTAAAGTCATTTCTTCATCAAATAAAGCAATTGGTAAAGGTGTAACGAGTGGTGTTAAAACCTTTAGTAAGATTGCCTCTAGTGGAGTATCTGCCATGAAAGGTAGTAAAATAGCAAAGATGGGTGCTTCTATGATGGGAGGTAAAACGAATAAAGCAATGCAAGGTTTACGAGCCTTGAAGAAAACTACCAAAGTTGGTCTAGAAGTTAGTAAGCGGGTTAGTAAGGCAGCTGTTTCGAGAACACTTTCTTCACTTGCTGAGCGAGGTGTTAAAATATCTGGGAAAGGAGCTGCTGGAAAAATGCTTGGCGCTGTTGGAGTAGGTGTGGATATTGGTTTTACTGTTGCTGAAATTAAAAATGAATGGGAGGATTTAGAAAAGGAAAAAACATATGTTGATTGGAATGGTGAACGTATCTTCAATGTGTATGACCCTGACATGTATACGTATATTGTGGGTATGAAAATTATGTTTGAAAAACTTCGTACTTCCTATCCAAAGGATATGTCTTCAGATGATTTTGTAAATATCTATTTTGGTAGAATTTCTGAAAATAAAAAAGGTTCTGTTTTAATAGATGGTAGACCAGCAAATGAATATAACCCAATGGAAGATCCGTTATTTGATAAAGAACGTTTCTTAACTAAAGATAATATTGATTTCCAGATGGGAAAGGCTGGTATGGTTGCGTGGAATATTGGAAAATTTGGTCTTACTACTGCTCTTACTATGACTGGAATGCGTGGTGTGGCTGTTGCTATTGGTGTAGGGGTTGTAGATGATATTGTTGATTCTAATAAAAAACAAAAACGTATGGAGGGATCTTCTCGCGCTTTATATCTACTTGGTAGAAATAATGTTGAAAATGAAGTTATTAAAGATTATTTAGAAAAGAAAAAAATTGAATCAACACCTGAGATTGTAGATCTTTTGAAGGCAACCATGCGAGTGCAATCTAGAAATCCATGGGAGGAAGAGATGTTTTCACATGAAGAACTTGATAAATTTTTCAGTGAAGGTAGTACTATAAACATATTAGTAGACTCCTTTGAGACCCTTGCTGGTTATGGAGATTCTAGTGAGTATCAAGAATATATTGGTCTTGTTGGAAAAACACTACATAATATGCGCGATTTTGGAACTCTTAGAGCTTTCTTGGGTGATAAATTATTTAATCGTTATATGTATGAAAAGTATGACATACCTAATCCAGATGGAGATGATGGTATCATATCTACTACTGACAAAGTGAAAGAAGTTGCTGGGGATGTGGCTAATTTCGCACTTGGTATATGGATGCCATGGACTAATTTCGTAAAAATTGGTAAAACTATAGACGACCTAATCAACGATGATGTTCAGCCATTTGGTGAAATTGGTAAAATAGAATATGAAACAATAAAATTATGGATGAAAGATGATTTTAAACCTATATCCAAGAAAATAGATGATCAAAGTCGAGAATTTTTATCGGATCCTATTAGTCATTTGGAGAAAATCGTAAACAAAAATGCTGGTGAATTGAGTGAAGAGATGAAAGATGAATTGGAAAAAACTGAAAAGTTAATAGAAGCAAGGCATGAACTGTTTACATCTCTAACAAAGATCAATCCAAATATTCGCGTTGATTCTACTAAATATTTAAAACCTGAGGACTCTAAAGATATAGATTCTGATGAAGTCGACACTCTAATTGAAAATTCGCAAAAGGCTTTAAATAATTTGAGACATGATTTTTTTAACTCACATGGACTGCCTAAAGATATTGTTAAAAAGTTGCGTTATGTAAATACTTATGAAATATACACGAAAGCATTGTCTATGAAACCTTATCAATTGGATGAATGGTTCAATAAAGGTGGGTCTGAAGCTTTTTTTAAACAAAGAAAAAAAGAGATCTTATTCGATGCTGGTATTAAAGAACCTAACTTGACAGAAGAAGATTTTAAAAAATCAAATGAAGCAATTACATTACAGAAAAAAATAGACGATGCGCTCTTACAATTACGCCTAGCTAATTCTGATTATAGTGCTACATTTTCTATTGACGGTAAAAATGTGACCGAACAAGTCTATCTCGCAGTATATTATAAAGCCAATTATTCAGATGAATTTAATTCTGGCAAAAGTAAAGATAAATCATTGGATGTTAAAATTGACAATAGTGGTAAATTAGAAATTACTAATGATCAGGGATTAGATGTGTCAGAAAGTATTCAGATGTATGACTACATCTCACGTAAATTCCCAGATTACAAAATTACATTGGATAATGAGAATAAGACAATTGAAAATCAACCAACAATGTCTGTTCAGAGTAAAAACATTGATGGAAAGGAGTTTGAAGTCTTTAATAATTCTAACTCTAATAATAATGATTTTTACAATTTTTTGTATATGAAAGAAGAATATGGGAAAATGTATGATATTCATTTTGATTCTAATAATGAATTAAAAATTACAACTTTGGGTGAAAAAAAGGATATCACTAGAAAGGTGTATTTATATTCCACACTAAAGGAAGATGTGGAATATGATAATTATAATCTAAAACTAGGAAAAAATGGTGAAATGATAGCTGAACTTTACACTGGTGGTGTAGGTAAAAATGGAGAAAAGGCTATCTCTAAAACGTTTACTGAAAAGATGTTTTTAGAAGAAATTGGATATGATTCTGAAACAGAAACATATGGTAAAAATAAAGTAATTGAAACAAATTTCAAAGGAGATGTAGAAATTGACACTAATATGACAAATCAAAATGACATAAATAGTAAAACTATCAATGGCGAATTAGAAGAAAGTGGTAGTAGTGCAGATTTAATTGTTAATTCTACAATTGAAGAGGAGAAACAATTGTATAGAGAAAATAATTCATTTGAACCTTCGGGGATTTCATTACCTGTGTCTAAGCATAATGGTAAATTTACCATTCAAGATGAAAATGGTAAAATATTAAATTTTAATGGAGTGCCAAATCCATTTATTAATAATGCTTTTGGTTTTTGGTTGGGTGAAATTCCAAATGCCAGTCAAATGCCTATCAATACATTGGACAATTTTTTCTTATTATTCCATTGTGAAATAGAAGAACATAAAGAGAATGCTATTGTTCGATTGGGTGCTAGAATTCAAAAAGCTATCCAGAATAAGACTATATCTGCCAAGGTGAATCCAGAGGAATTAAGGCAAAGTGTTATTGTCTTGAAATCAATTAAAAATGATAAAAGGATTAGTGGTGTACATGATCGTCTAAGTAATAATGGTTTATTGGCTAAAATTCAAAATCAATTACTCGATGCAAGTGAACCCCCATTTGAAGGTGTTATTCCTAATTGGGGTAAACTATCTAAAGATTATGAAATTCCTAAGAATATTGATAAACCATTGCAAATTGCAATGGACATTGCAAAAACTATGAATGATAAAAAATTAGCAAGGAAATTTAGTCAAGTAGAAAGAGATCGTAATATGTATGAATATGTTGCTAGGACATACATTGAATCAGCTAGGAGGTCAATGAGTAAAGAAAAACTACCGAATGGTTTTGAAAGACTTGTATTAGAGCAAAGTATAGAAAGTGAGATAGAAAGTGAAAAATTAGCTAGTCATATAATACGCATTTTACATACACCCATTAGGTATTTACTGAAATAGATTCATATTCTTCGTAATCGCTTTCGGTTTCACTTCCACTGTCTTGTGTTAAATCAATTACATCATCGATTGCAAACCCATATTGAACAGCTCGTTGATAATATTCACTCTCACGTAAACGTATTTGCTTCAATGTATCTTCACTCCTCATTTTTTGATTCTCTGCTTCTCTGTTAATGTCATCGCGTACTTCAGACGCAAAGTGAGATGCGATGGATGCAGGCGTTGGTGTTTTTTGGATCCAACCACCATTACGGTCTGACATTGCCAGGTTATGTTTGTTTTGTTGACTTCGAATATGATTACAAGTTTTTTTAATCATTCTTGCGTGAAAATCAATTGTTTTATCATTATTCTTGACCGTTCTTGAAAGTTGTCTCAAAAATCGATTACGGACAGATAGAGAAGTCTTCAATTCTTTATTCTGGTTTAATGTCTGTAATAAAATTGCTTTTACATTGTCTGATAGTTCGCTTATTTCTTCAATCTTCCTCTTTAAGTCATTAGTCTCCATTTGATGCTTTTGTGTTAGAATGTAATTTGTAACGTGGTCTGGCAACATGGTTAAATTGAAAAATAAAATTGTTTTACTATTAAATGAAAATATAGTGTTACAAATCTAAAGAAGGAATTTTCCTTCTTAGGTTTTGGTATGTTTAGGGTGACTACCCTATTTTTTTAGAAAAAATATACAATTTATTTGTTATAGAATATAATTAAATGGAACAATATGGAGTTATTTTTCATAATACTGATAAGTGTAATTACTGTTATATTAATTCTGCAGCTACAAGTGGTGTTTCTAGAATTCCTGTGACTAAAGTTGAAATAATTACAAATTTTTCAAATAAAGACTGTATAAAAAGCAATAGTTATATATCTTTTAAGGCTCTACAAAATAAAATTAAGATGTAGTATTTGCATCTAAGGCTTGTTGTGTATCTTCTACTCTTACTTCAACCCCATTTACTTCTATCACATCGATATCCATTGGTTCAACAGTGTCGGAAGAAATTGGAATATTATTAGAATTATGGAAAGCTTCTTCACCAATAGAACCATTGATAGCTGGATTACTTCCACGTTCTAATCCCCTTTTCCTAGACATCTGTGATGCTCCCATAGCTGATTGGATAGATATATCCTTTGCAGCTGCTGCAATTTCTTCAGATATCGCATGCATTCCGTGAGGTGCTTCTGCGACATGTTTTTCAATGTTCAAACCACTGATTTCAAACACCCTATCAATTGGTTTAGAATTGGATACCACATTTTCTTCTTTAATACCATTATTAGCAAATGTTCTAAAACCATTTAATTCTCCGAATTGTTCTTCATACTTTAATTTAGCTGAATCTATATGCCTTAAAGGAAATGAAGGTTTGTTAAAACCCCACCCATAGTGAACGCCTTCATTAAATGCGCTAGCAGAGCCAGGCATAACATCTAATTGTGGGAAAATGCCTAACGGTCCACCCATAGTGTTTAATGATATACGTTTTTTAATGGCATTTTCACTACCTTCTTCGCCATACCAACTTTGAATAGAACTATTACCTGCTGTTTCTTGATCTAACCAACTCCTTTTTGGTTTTTCAAAATCAAACATTTTATTTAAAACGTATATAATATGCTAAAATGTACCATATTCAAATATAAATGGCCCACCAATAAGGAAAGCATTAGGTATAAAATTAAGTCTTTTCATCTTCATAAGTGATACAAATTCACTTCTATTTTCTGGTACTTCAATGTGATTAGCATGGAATATATTGGCTCCTAATCCTTTCCTCATATCCCTTTCAAACCGACTTTTCTCTCTTCCACGAGTAAAGTAAAATAACATTTTAATAGACCACACATGATCAGGACCTTGAACGTAAAAACCACTTACAACCAAATATTTAGGGTTTAATAATTTCATCTTGCGTTTAATGTAGTAATTTAAATCATAATAAATAGCATCTGAACAATTGGTAAAAGTAATTACACATTCAAATACTTTTGGAAATCCATCATACTTTGATATTTTTTGAATTTTGTTAATAGAAGTAGCATCCATTATAAAAACGAGTTCGTCGTCTGTAAATGTGTGAACTTTATGTTCATTTAGATTGAACGGTTCTAACTCTTTAATCATGCTCCTTTCTTTTGATAAATGAATCATTGGTGAAATGTACAAATTTATTATATAGAAAGAAATTTAAAAATATAGAAGGAAAAATGTGGAAACTTTTTTATTTTTCTATAAATGGATGGTTGCTTGATTATTATAAAAAAACTAATCCATCATTTTACAATTTTTATTATGTCGCAATCAACTGTTTATGATTTAGATAAGACCAATGTGTTGATAGCACAGTTAAAAGCTGAGATTCAATGTTTACATCAATCGATAATAACATTGCAAGATCAAATTGATGAATATAAGGAGGAATTGGAAGATTGTGAAAATCAAAATTATGACAATGGATTAATTGCAGACGAGGCTGTAAAACAATTAAAAATGTATGTATATCCTAATGAAGATATCTATGACTTGTATACAAAAATGAAAGAATATGGAAGACGGTCATCTTAGTCGGCACTATATATTTTGTTCTTTTTCTTTTTACCCAATAAAATTCCACCTTTTGGCACTAAATTACCAACTTTGTTTATTTTTTTGGTTATTTGTTTCTTTAATGGTGTTCTTTCTGCTTTATTTTCTTGTCCTTTTTTATAGTATTTCATTAAATTAGATCGAGTTCTTTTAGTTGGAACAGGATTATCATCTGTTTTTTTCTTTTTCGTAACTAGTTTTTTTAATCGATCCATATTTTAACTAAGGATTATATATTATTGACATACAATTATGTACAAACGATTCAAAAAAATCTGGAAAAAGTAGAGGAGTGTCAACTATAAAACCTTTCATTTTTTCAATGATCGTGTATGTAATAAACTGGATTGACTCGGTGCAGTCTATAATTATCCAATCAGATTCTGATATCAATTCAAAATTAGAACGTATTTTAAT
>Ga0180120_10001745_pt1 | contig 11068 bp, 7 predicted proteins | sample CPBDNA_3_FD_129677 | JGI IMG/M metagenome (GOLD analysis project Ga0180120, IMG submission 129677) | Freshwater to marine salinity gradient microbial communities from Chesapeake Bay, USA - CPBay_Spr_31_0.2_DNA (version 2) (version 2) | ecosystem: Environmental > Aquatic > Marine > Coastal ... | reverse complement strand
TTATCTTGAACATTTTCGAACCACTCTGTCCGAAGAGCTCTAGCGGAGTTGCTTCCTCTATGAGTATGGTTGTATGCTGAACGTCTTAAACCTAGTCCTTTATCTCCAATTAAATCTATAAGGGTAAGCCCTACATAATCAATATTTGAGTTTCTTGCAACACAAAGAGTTCCGTTAAGCATATATATGCTTGTAATTGATACTGTTGCTAAGTTACTAAAGTAATTTGCAGTCCAGGCAGCCCACATTGGCATAGAAGGATCATCACCGTCATAGATAGTTACTGTAGTGCCTACGGCTACAATAACAGCTACAGCAGGAAACTCTTTTCGAGAGCCTCGTGTACTAGTATTCAGAGTCTCATTATACCAGCTAGTGTGCTGAGTACGGGTACGCCAAGCTCCTCCATCAGAGTCTTTGCTAGTATCATAAACAAATACGTCAACAGCATTTCCTGATTTAGTTTCTGATATACTCTCTAAATTTTGATAAGCAAGTGCGGCTGCTGTTGCCGCTCCACTTGCCTGAGTAGTAGATACAAGGGCAGCTGCTTCTGCTGCATCTTTATGTATAGAAGCAACGTCTCTTGCAGCTTCTGCGGATGTCTTCGAGCCGCTTGCGTTTGTAACGCTAAGGGCTAAAGTACTCAGCTGTGAAGTAGCATCTACATTTACCGCAGTTACTTTAGTTGCGAGTGCTGCAATATCTGTTTCAGTTGTCATATTTTATCCTTACGCAAACGTTACGCTATTAACGTATCTAGTGTTTGTGTCTGTTAGAGCCGTTGTCATTTGTAGGAAGGCTTCCTGTAACCCCGTAGAGAGTCCTGCTGCTGTATTAATACTTGAGATATTAGTGGCTGCAGTATTTACATTTGTAATATCGGTAGCAACAGTAGTTACATTTGTAATATCGGTAGCAACAGTAGTTACATTAGTATCTATACTAGCTACAGCACTTACATCAGAAGATATACCTGCAACAGTAGTTACATCAGTTGATATACTTGCAATAGTATTTACGCTGCTTCCTATAACCGCAACAGTAGTTACATTAGGTGCAATACCTGCAACAGTAGTTACATTGGCCGCTATAGGAGCAACAGTAGTTACATTAGGTGCAATACCTGCAACAGTAGTTACATTAGCATCAATACCTGCAACAATAACTACCTCGGTGTCTATAGCTGCAACAGTAGTTACATTTGGTGCAACACCTGCAACAGTAGTTACATTTGGTGCAATACCTGCAACAGTATTTACATTAGTAGTGATACCTGCAACAGTAGTTACATTAGCTTCTATATTACCAACAGCAGCTACACTACTATCTATATCCGCTACTTTGGTTATGTTAGCAGTCTGTCCGGCAACAGTAGTTACATTGCTTGCAATACCTGCAACAGTAGTTACACTAGTATCTATAGTAGCTACAGCACTTACATCATCATCTACAGCAGCTACTTTATCTATATTTGTTAAGTTTGCGGCTACAGTACCTATAGTATCAGAGCTTGTTAAGTTTGAGGAAACTGTAACGACTGCTGTGGAAGTTGCGGCCGCTTCGGCATCATTCTTCGCATTAATAGCAACATTCTTTGCTATTACAGCAGCAGTTTCGGCAGAGGTAGCAACATCTCGCGCAGCTTCTGCAGCATTCTTATAAGTTTCAGTAGTATTTCTATACCCTAAAGCTTCAGCTGCATAACCTTGTGAAGCAACATCAATTGCATCCGCATAAGCCTTAATAGACTCAGAAGTAGCTAGAGTTGTAGAGCTTGCGGCACTGAAAGAAGCATCATCAATAATATCAGTAATAGCTACAGAACCTGTACCAGATAAAGAGTCAAACTCAACTAATCCAGTAACATTTATTCCTTCTACAGTTGTGTTTAATTTTATAGAGCCATTGTTATAAAGCTGAGCGCCTCCATCAACACCAAACGAAGCAAAATTAACTCCACTAGTGTTTTGCATGTAGGTGTTCAAACCACCTCGAATTATTAGGCTTCCTGTACCTTGTTCAGCAATGTAACTATCACTACCGTCATGGTAGATCTGTAGATCATTATTATCGCCAAAACTAGCTTTAGTATTATCAGCAAAGTCTAACTGGTTCTCACTAAAGTCCCAAGACAGGTTGCTTGAGTCTCCTGAGAATGTGACATCTCCTGATAAAACGCCACCAGTAAGAGCAAATTTTTCGTTATCTAACTCAGTAAGAGCTGCTTGTACGTTTGTAGCAACTATAGTACCTGTAGGTGTATATGAAACATCAGAAGCCTGTTGAAGTGCAGACGAAGTAAGATTACTACTTGTTAGTACCGTATTTGTTTCATTAATTGTAAGAGTTATTTGTCCCATTATCGAGTGACCTCCTGCTTGAGGGTTACAGTCCCTTCTAATATTCTTGTAACTACTTGTGTTCCAGCAGGCTCAAATATCTCTAAATCGTAGAAATATTGACCAGCAGACATAGCAGTACTAGTGGTATTTGGTAGTACCATTCTGACTTCCCCTGCGGCAGGCAGAGGAACAGTACAAGTGAACTGCGCCTCTGGCTCCCCGGAAGATGATTTTGTCTTTCTAAGGTGTGCACGAGCATCGTAGCCCGTAAGATCCTTAGCGGACCCGTCTTCGTTTACTATAAAAGCTAACACAAAGTCGGAACCCTGGTCGATTATTAAGTTGTAGCGTGCTGCGCTCATATGATTTCCTCCATTACAGAATTATAGCTAAATTGACATTTTATGTCAAGGTTTATTTTTTTGTTGGTATTTATCTTAGTTAAGACCATAAATTATCCTGTGCCGTACGTATTGCTCTTAGTACTTTTACTAAAGTTTCTCTGCTAACAGTTGCTACCGTATTATCTGCTAACACCCAAGACGTAGTTTCTAAAGGCTCTAAGGCAACAATATTATCCGCTACTCTGCTTCGAGAAGGTTCATTAGCATCATAAGATAATCCTTCTACTTCAACTTTTAAAACTCTGATTGCCTCTTCTCTATTGTACTTAAACTCAGCTCTTATTTCTGCGTCTGATAGCTGCACTTCTACAGTGTAAAAACCTTTTTCAGGAGAGTAGTGAGTATGCTGTCCTTTATCTTCTTTGAAAGAGATTGGGTCAACTTCTGCAATTATTGTAGGCATTGTTTTACGACCTTCGGTATAAAAACCAATAAACTTAAAAGTTTCAGGGTCATAAGCTACATATTTTTTCTTTTCTTCTTTCATATTAGTGTTCCTTATTAAACTGCTGTATAGCCAGTAGCTATATAGTATGTAGTAACATATGATCCGCAACGTATAGTTACTGAACCGTCAGAAAAAGACATCAATTTAGCATTACTATAGTTAACAGTATTATTGTAATTGAATCGATACCCAAGGGTTACTCCGTGAATTTGGTCAAAAGCATCAGCGAAAGTATCAACGTAGGTAGCATCTCCTGTACCCCCTACTCGACCTGTTTTGATTGTAAAACCTGTTTCTTTATCTACCCAAGAAGAAGAAGTAGCACCTCCTGTACCAATTACGGAATCGAGACTATTACGGTCAAAGCCTATAGCTTTAATCTTAGTAACACTAGCTATATCATCTGCTAGACCATCTACCTTGACTGCTTGTATAGTATACTGTCCATCTTCATTAGCACCTCCATGGTTGTCTACGAAAGAGTCTTCTATATAAATATTATAATACTTGAAGTACCCACTCTGGCTGCTATCGTACGCAGTCCAAGTAGCTCCCTCCCATACTTTGTTATAAATTAAAGTACCTGAAACACCTACACCTCTGTAAACTTTAACCCTCCATTTAGGTAAGTCAGAAGCAGGATAAGGACCTGAAGGTGTAAGGGCGACAGGAGTACCTATTTTGAACATATCAAAAGTAATATCACAGATGCCTAACTCATTTATAGTAGGGGTAGTAATAAAAGTAGTGGTAGAATTAAAAGTATTATTATAAGTTGTAGCGCCCCCTGCTATTTCCCCTAAGTAATCAGGGTTGATAGCTTTTAGTGCTTCTTCACTAATAGCGCTGACTCCTGATATAAAGTCAACCCCTGCTGTCCCATTTACATGAGCTTTAGACTCTCCTTCTACTACACTAACAGAGAAGATGTTATTACCTGTTCCAATATCTCTCATAGAGATAGGAGTAGAAGATAAAGGGTCTAGTATCATGGAGACTCCTGATACGTTGCCTGTCTCTGACCCTGTAGTGCTAACTGTTAACTGAGAACCTCCAACCGTATCTGCTCCTAGATTTCCTGAGAAAGTACCACTTGTAGCAGTCATGTTTCCTTCCATATCGACTCTAAAAGGTGCAGATGCAAAAGTATCATTACCTAAAGACAGCCCCTCTGAGCTGGCTTTTAATACAGAAGTACCTTGCCCTAATTGTATAGGAGCGTCCATAAGCCCTGGAACACCTCCAGCGCCTGGGTACTCATATAAAGACCTCATTTCTGCAATACTCAAAGGTGCATCATATAATTTAACCTCTGACAAAGATCCTACAAAAGCGTAAGTAGAGTTATTAGGTATACCTCCGTAGTCTGAGGCATTACCTATAGTTATGCTACGCTGGTATCCTGTGTCATTATACCCTGTACCACTTACTACCTCTTCCCCGTTTACGAAACCTTTAAACGTAGTACCATCCCAAGTCACCCCTATTTGATTCCATACATTAGGCAACATACCTATACTATATGTGGCAGGGTCTATAGTACTAGCATTAGCGTAGAACGTAAGAGTTTGTCCATCTGTTGAGTCTCCTTGGTCTACTATTACAGACCAGTAGCTACTGGCAGACCTACCAATTATTCTTGCATACTGAGGGCCAGAGGTAGTAGTAGACTTTGCCCACAGACTAGCACTAAACCCTCCTGATTCAAGAGTAGATGAGTCGGTATGGGATATTAGTTCCGCGCCTCTGTAGTTTACAAGACCATTACCCGAAGGAGCACTAGTATCAACAGCTATAGTACCTGCCGTAAAGACTCCGTGAACCCCTGAGACACTGTCTGTTATAACATTATCATTAACACTATTACAAGGATAGTAATGTTTCAAACCTTGTGTAGGGTACTTCTTTACTGTATTAAGAGAGGTGTCTATAGAAGAGTACTCTGTTAAGAAATAACCAGATGAAGTCTTGTAAACACTACCTATAATAATATCGTTAGAGAAGTCCAAATCCAAGTTCTTAGCAAAAGTGAACCCTGAGAAAGTCTCTGGTAGAGAACTGTCTACTTCTAAAGATGTATCACTTAGTATTCTTTCTACTCTATAAGTAAGTTCTAAAGTTGTAACCTTTATGATAGATCCTACTTTTAACTCTGTAGTAAAAGAAGTGCCTGAGCCTGTAATAGTAGAAGACTTGACGGCTTTACTAATAGTACCAGTTAGATTGGAGCCTACAGCGTTAGTAGTATTTCCTGTACCTGCATCATACCAAAAAGGATGTCTATAAGCCTTATTATACTTTATAAGTTTTATCCTGTCAGTAGTATCACTAGCGTCTAATAGTAGGTAGTGGTGTTCTACAGGAAATTCAGTAGAGTTTGTTCTGTTTGACCAGGTTATATTAGGAAGAGTGCTGCAGCTCTGACTCCATGTACTTGCTGTGGAGCTAGAGTTGGAGATACTATCAGAATAAGGAGAAGGTTTTACATTCCACGTTTGTGAGTCAAACTGAAATAAGCCCGCTTTATCTATGGATACTCCCGAAGAAGAACGCCCTCCGAAAGGTAACCCTCCTGGGACTCTTTGAACAGGATTCTCAAAATTCTCACTAACTACCACAGTCTGTCTTACAGCTTTAGACTTATTGCCTAAGTCGTTAATTACTCTCACGGCTACTTCATACGTACCGGCCTCTACTCCTTCAAAGGTGTAAGAAGTAGTAGTGTGCCTTACAAACAAAGGGCTTCTCTGATCTGGTATATTATGTTCAATCTGAAAACCACTAAGATATTCGTATGTCTGTTCTACACCATGAAGCGCATCAGGCGCCTCCCATCTTATTGTTATTTGTTGTCCTGCCATTTTCTTTAAGCTCCTGTTATATAGATACGTATACGTTGAGTACTGGAGGTACTATATCTGTTGGTTTAACTGAAGGGAATACTGTATCCCCTATATAAGTTGTAAAGTCGTTATCTACAGCATCGAATTTTTCATCATAGTGTTCTACTGCTGTAATATTAAACTGGTTTTTAGAGTTCTGAGATATAGCTAATATCTTATACTCTTTCGCAGAAGCTGAGCTTTCTAGTCCATTGCTAAGTGTTTCGTTTAACACCCAGATTGTCTCTGCTGATATGTCTGAAGTAAAAGCAGTGTCTACAGTCAAAGAGGATTTAGAACCTGCTGAGCTTGTTACTGTCTCTGTCTCTACACGTGTATATTCCTGCCAAGATAAAGATAAACCATCAGTAGAATTTGCAGAAGACTTGGCATTTATAACATCTTCTTCACTCTCTATAGTTTGTAGTGTGTACGTCCCGTTAGAGTTTGAGTCTATAAATGCTTCCTTAATTAAATCCCCTTTCTTATAAGACACAGAATTGATCATAGCAGTCTCTTGCAATAGAAAGGCTCCAGGCTTTATTACTAACACACTTAACTCATAAGTTGAGTTAGTATTTAAAGTAACATTGGCATCAAGAGGAACTACAGTATTTTCTAGTATAGCTTGGTTGTTATACACTCGTAAATCAGAATGTAAAGCACCTGACCAATTTACCATCGTGTATTCACCTGCAATAGTGTTCTCGAAAGTTCCATAGCCTCCAGAATCCGTGCCTGCTAAAACATTCCCTTCTAACCCTGAAGCATCTGTGGTAGACGCAGAAGCAATAAGTCTACCATCTATCCATACCCTTGCAGAACCTGCGCTTGTGCTTCCAGACCCCGGCATCATCTCCCATATAACTGTATGAGATCCTCCATCAAACTCAGGTATATCACTGATAAGTACTTTTAATACGACAGCGTCTCCGTCAGTAGACTGAACAGAAGCCTGTCCATCTCCTGCTCTTAATACGAGTTGAGGGCTTCCACTGTTGTATAAAACACCTATTAAAGCTCCTACACCGCTGCCGCCTCTCTCCCATAAAACTTCGTTTGACACAAAAGAACTAGGGAGTACTACATCACAGGCACATACAGTATTCTGGGCCATGTTAGTTGTTGTCATTCCTGTAGTAGCTGAATTTAAATTGCCTGCCGAGATACTAGCTGAAAGCGTGAGCATTTTTTCTAAATTAGAAGACACTCTACCACTGTAACGGACAGACGTACGATCTGCGTCTTGTATGTTTACAATGTCTCCAGGAGTCAGATAAGAAGCATTTATAGCAGTTGCAAAACTAGCGACTTCTCTTTGATTAGCTGCCGTCCAAAGCTTCCATCTGCCGTACCTCAAAGCTTGTCCTTGTGATGTAGCTCCAAAAGCAGTAGCAGTTTGGCTTATTATCTTCCCTGTCTCTGCTATATTTATCCTATCTTCTACTAATAAAGGCTCTAGTTTGTAGTTTGCATCAGGGTTATTCCAGCTCACAATAACTTGGTTAATACGAGTTTTACTTCCTGTACCTTCGTAAGAGAAAGCCCCATCTATTATGTTACCTTTTGTAAAGTTGTATACAGGCCCCGAAGGTGCGTCCATAACAGGCATCACTTTACCATCTATGTAGTATAACATACCTCTAAATACTGTAGCCATATCTTTTAATACTTTATAAGCGTCCGCAGACTTAGTAAAGTAAGCATTCAATGTAAATCTAGGTTCGAAACCTCCTTTACCGTCTGGAACAAGCTCATCACAGTATCTTCCTATTCTATATAAAGCATACTTATCAATATCCATAGATTTAAGGAAGTCTCCTAACCCGTATCTGTTATTGGTCAGTATATCGTAGAAAGTCCATGCAGGGTTATTAGTATATACTAGAGTTTTTCTAAAGCTTGCATCCCAATCCTGGTAAGTAGAGCCAACGAATCCAGTAGTAGCATTTCTATTGTAAGTTGCAGTGTTAGTACCTGTTTCCTCTCTTGTGACATAATTAGAGGGTACTTGTACCATTAAACCACGCAGGTGGTAAGTTCTTTGTGGTATAGTTTGAAATTCTTTTGTAGACCAAGACACTTTAGCCATAGCAGAGTACGGGTGGTTCAAATTCTCTTTAAGAATAGAGCTAACACTTCCTACTACAGAGCTAGAGCTATTAGACCAATCTTTAGAGGCTTTTTCATCTGCATTTTTGTGTGCAGGGTCTCCGTGGTTAGTTCTTCGACTTACAATTACTTTAAAGTCATCAAAAGGTTTATAAATACTTAAGTCTATAACACTAGTATAAGCTAAAGCGTTTTTATTTTTAGATACGTGAAGAACTTTCTCTTGTAGAAGTATATTTGAACCAAAAGTTGAACTACCTGAAGCTTTAAAAGCTGCCTCTAGTTTATACCCTGTATAGTTAGGTTTATCATCTCCATCTGAGTCAACAGCATAAAGACCTCCTGGGTAGTTAAAACTTAAATGTACTTCATCTACTTCTTGTATCTGACTAGCACTTAGATTGAAGCCGTTTGTAGCAGTTGCCCCGAGAACTTGAGGTGCAGAAGACCCTCCAAAACCTGTAGTCCAAAGAATTGAACCTAAGCTAGGCTGATTTGTAATAACAGTAGAGCCTACTCCCGCATATCCGGAAAAAGGTGCTTGATTTAAGGTTCCTATTCTAAACTGAGTCTGAACACTTCTATATGTACTAGTCGAAGAAGCCTCCACATCTTCTAGATCATTGTTTTCCGCCCCTGTTACATCGAAAAAGTAGGAAACAGGAGTGCCTGTAGGGTTTAGACTCCAGTTTTCTGCTAAAGTTATTGTGGTTCCACTTATACTTGAAATCTCTATAGCAGAATCTAGTTGTATGTGATGATCTCCCTCTGGAAGAAGATGATTAGTTCCAAGAAAGAAAGCAGTAGGTATAAAGACAGCGACAGTAGAAGTAATTAATTCTGTTATATACCCTTCAATAGGCTCTCCTCCAATTACTGGATATATACGGACAGGACGGTAAGACGTATTACCAGTCCAAGGGGGAGAAACCATAGCCGAAGTAAAAAAGGCAGTATTAGAAACTAGCTGAAGAGATCTAATGCCTGAAGGGCTGTTGTACCAAGAGGCATTAACAGTAACAGAATTAGCTTCACTACTTCTAATAATAAGATGCTTAGTCCCTGTAGCAGGAGTGTTAATAGGGTCAGTTACTAAAGCATTATTGATAGTTGCAGTACTAGAGCCATTATCAAGCGTAACTGTTAGAGGGCTAGGATTTAGATATTGGGGAGCTTGATCTAAAGTTACTGCTCTGTCGTTATTAAGGTATATAGAAGCAGTCCCTTCTACCAAACCATAGATAGGCCCCTCACATATAAGGTCTGTTACTACTAAAGTTTGTCTATCTGTCTGCCCTGAATAGCCTCCGAAAGCTACATCTGAGGTATCCTGTGTAAAACCTGGTACTTCAACTAGTCCTAGGTTGCCAAATTCGCTCATTATTTAGTCTCCGCTTCTACTTCTTGTTTGTATAAATACATGTTATTTCCTGAGTCTATAGTAACATTATTGTTTCTATATGTGCCTGATATCGCCTCTACAGAGATAGCCCTTCCAGGGACTCTAAGCTCTCCGTATAGGATAGGTACAGGGTCTCCTTCAAGTATATTTTGAGAGTTTCCGTTAAACAAGTAGTTAGTAGGATTATCTGAATCCACTGAAGGATCTGGGGCCATTAACTGTTGTAACCCTGCTAATGCTAAGTTAATAGCAATAGAGGTAGCTATCATAACCCCTGTGCTTAGAGTTGTAGCTCCTGCAACGTATAAAGAGCCTGCGGCACCTATTTGAGGCATAGCAATCATTATAGCTATTATAGCTATAGCAGCTAGTATCTTTCCTACACCACTTTTTGATCCAGCAGGGATAATACTTAGTGTAACATCTCCCTCTTTTACAGGCAGAAACAGGTCATCCTCATCTATACTATTACCCGCAGTTTCAACTACAAAACCTGTCTGGGACTCGTGGCATTCTAAAAGATACTTCCTAAAACCGGGGCGATTTACCTCAATACATTTAAATATATCTGAGTAAGAATCTGCCTCCATAGTGAAGCTATCTCCAAACTTTTCTGCTATAATACCAGTAAAATGTACTTTACGTCTCATACCTATAAACTCCAATTATAAACTTCTTCCAGAAAGGGTAAAGGTTCTCTCTGCAAGATATTCTATTCTGTGCGTGATGATAAAATAAATCATCTCCTAAGTAAACACCACAATGGTTGCCTACGTTTGCGTGGACTTGAAAGATTAGAAGATCACCTTTTTGCATATTACCCTCAGCCTTTCTAAAACCCCACGTATTAATATATTCTTCTGTAAAGTAGTCTAACCCCTTCTCCCACCAATCATCTTCAAATGGAACCCTTTTCGGTAGCTGTAGCCCTTTAGAAGCATAATAATCTAATCCTGCCTCTAAGCAATCATTTACGCCGAACTCATACTCTCTACCATACAAAGGTTTAGTGTCTCGTACAGGTTGTAAAACATGTAGTTCCATCTCTGGGTAGCTAAATATGTAGTAAGGTAACCCTGTTGCATTACAATGTTTTATATCAGAAATACTAGGTTCGGGGCTAGCGTCTGGGTGGTTATGTACTATAGCTACTATATCACACTTCCGAGAGATAGATATATACTGCGAAGAGTCCATTATAAAGTCCTCTTCATCCTCTGCTACATTATCACAAGGAAACCATTGTATTACACCTTTTACTGCTCCCAATACCCCACAAGCCTCTCTAGGGTATGCCGACTCAAAGTGATCTTCTATACTTTGTAAGTGTTTTATCATTAGAATTTTGCCGTACCTGGATACGCTCCAAAAGGTAAAGAAGAAGAAGTATTCTTAGCACCAGAAGGCGCAGAGTCTACTACTGTTATAACTGCTGGAACATACTGAAACCTAGATTTACAAGAGTTTAGTGTTTT